>Ga0187852_1003486_pt1 | contig 11442 bp, 16 predicted proteins | sample June2016WEW_6_40_FD_134511 | JGI IMG/M metagenome (GOLD analysis project Ga0187852, IMG submission 134511) | Peatland microbial communities from SPRUCE experiment site at the Marcell Experimental Forest, Minnesota, USA - June2016WEW_6_40 | ecosystem: Environmental > Terrestrial > Soil > Wetlands...
AGATGTCCGATTAGTTTTCGAGGCGGGTAGCTACTCATTTTAGTCTACCAAATTTGGGTCTCTACTCATGATACCTATTTAGCTTTTGAGCGACATCATTAGTGTAACCTTGATTGAATGTTTGAATTTGATTGTTTGAAACTGATTGACCGAGAGTATTCGTGAGTGAGTGAGAGTGAGATTGTTTGATTGAGTGTTTGTTTGTGAGTGTGTGAGTGAGTGATTGATTGAGACCGAAACCGACACCCGAGAGTCCTTTTCAAAAGCAAAAATTCAGTAAGCCAAAATTCTTCTGGACCTGGCTTTTCTTTTAAAACTTAGGATTTATCCTTACCACTGAACCAACAACGAAAACGACCCTCCCTCAACCAACTTCACTAAAAGAATTAGCGTGTTTCACAGGGGAATAACAAACGATAGAGTTTCCCTACTTTGACATGAAGCCAAGCCCGGCAAACCGGGTGGGACCGAGAATTCATAAGCGGATTTTCCCCGCGAGTGGCCGACGTACTAATATCTCTACAACGCCAAGAAAAGGGTATGTACCCATCTATGCAAGCCAGGGCAGCCTGCGAAAACAGTTTTCGCAAAGGAGATACTTCGCGCAAGTTACTGACCGATTTTCTTGTTCTCATAAACCCTATCATTCGTCAACAAAATATCTCTTACAGACAGATCAGCTTAAAAACTTTTGCAGAAGCCAAAGCAAATAAAGTAAAAAAACAGCCAAAAAAACTGTATAAAAAACCTTAAATACACATAACAATAAACAAGATTGATAGGTCCTGATTATTAATGTGTGAAGCAAAAAAACAAATAAAATGCCGAGGCTGCGGCTCAACAAACGTAAGAAAAGCCGGACTCGTAATATTAGCAAGCCCATTTAGAAAAGCCCAAAATTACCAATGCAAAGACTGTGGACGACATTTCTACATAGACCCATATTACGAGGAGGCTAAAACAGAGTGACCGATGATATCAAGACGTTAAAAGCTGAAAATGAAGCCCTGCGAAAACAGATAGCAAACCTTGAAAATATAGCTAAAGGAGCATTCATAGATCACCTATGGGAAGAAAAAAGCGAGTTAGACGGACTGTTTACATCAATATTTGGAAAAAGACCAAAAAACGGCGGAGGCGCAATTCTAAGATGGAAGCTACAAGAGGATATTGTCAAAGAGTTGTATGCAGAAAAAGAGGGAGACCTGGAAGAACTTATCAGCCGAATTTCTGTAAGAAAGGGGCTTACAAAAAAGAAGTTAACTGATGGGTATATTTTGCCTTTATATGAATTAAAACTAATCAGGCTTTTTGTTGGAAAAGATAGCCGCGATAAGTGGCAATGGAATGCAGAAATTAACACTAAGGAGGCTAAAAAACGTTGAAATTGAAAGCAACCAGAAAACAAATAGTAAACAAACTTTTAGAAACAATAGAAGAAAAAGGTCAAATTGATTATGACGATGGCCTACGGATCATAATGAACGAAGGAATGCTAAGCAAATACACAGCTATAAGATATATCAACGACCTGGATTTTCAAGGAAAAATACTCGTAGAAGACAATAAACTGAAAAAGGTGAAATAAACGTTTAAATGCCTTAATCCTGAATGTAGGCGCACCTTTTTGTTCGCCGGGCGCAAAACCGTAGAGAGAAGGCCGCCTCCAAGCGGCGCGTTTGTTGTAGATGTAGTAAGGACCATGATTGAATCGCCCTGCTGCCCTTATTGCGGAAGCATAGAATTCGAAGTATTAGCTGAAATTAAGGAGGAAAAGCAAAGTTGAGTTTGTTTGAACAACTAAAAAACAAGTACCCTGTAAGGCAGATCGCGCTTTTTGGCGACTGCATAATCATACCGACAGCTGAATTTGAAAAGGATTGGGAAAAACGCCTCAAAGAAGAAGGCTACATGAGCCACGTAGTCCAAATAGATTATCATTCTCAATGGGCTGTGCAGCTCAGAAAAGCTGAAGTCTACAAAAAAGAACCCATTTCCCCACCCCCAGGACCAGGCAACGTAAGCACCCACACAACTACACCGGAACCTGCCAAACTAACCAATGCGGGTAAAGCAGAATGGACAGACGAAGACAAAGACCGACTAATGAAACGATGGGTTGAAGTAACGCCAACTACAGCCATGGGGAAAGCCAGAGAGATAGTAAAAGAATTTCCAGGACGATCCGCACAAGCACTCTACTTAATGCACTATGAATTAACCGGAGGCAAAACAACACACCAAAGAAAACCAAGGAAAAACAAACCTGAACCTGCAGCAGCCACAAACAAATACCAAGAAGACCTTGACAAGTTAGAAAAAATAACCAATGCAATTCAAAAAGTTACGGAACCAATATACAAAAAGATAGCTGACCTTGAAAAAGAAATCGAAGAGTTAAAATTCAAAAATATAAGAGAAGTCGCAGACGAAATTCCAGGTATAAAACAAGACATACTACACTTAATACACAATACCGAAGAAATAGACTCACGATTAGAAGGCCATAAGCATTATCCACCGACAGGAGAAGTAATGTTCCCCGCTGGCATTAAAAAATGAAGAACCCTCTTAGGCAACTCTACGTAGAAATTTGCAAAACCTTTTTCCGATGCCCCTACTCAAGAAAATGCAAACACTACAACAGAGAAACATGCTACCAAGCCTGGATAATGGGAGGCTGCGGAAAATACAAAAAATACGAACAGGAAGAAGGCGCCAGAGCAACACAACTTATGGAGGAACAAAAACGCAAGCAACACAAGAGTTAGACGAGGAAAAGAACGGACCTGAACAAGTCTACAAATGCCCCGGCTGCGACTGCTTTTTTTGCAGCGACCACGACGTAAGAAAACACATAACAGCTTTTGGCAAAGAAGATCACAAAAAACAGTTCAAAGCTAAACATAAAAAACTCGAAGGCGACAGCGAACCTCAGACCTGGTACCCAAGCAAATACGACCCAAACGAAGACCTGATGCCTGCAACCGACGATCCGGAGACTGCAGCGCGCCTAAGACAAATCGGAACCATAGTTACATCAAGATACACCCTGAAACTTAACGGAAAATGGATAGTTAAAAGAAGAGTAGGAGCATAACAAAATGCCGTCAATTCATTGTCAATACAAGACCTGTAAAAAGAAATGTGACCAACAGAAGAGAGGGTGCCATTGCCCCAAACAAAAACCTATAGCCGCATTCTTTAGCGAACCAAAAATGCAGCCGGAGGCGAAAGGATAGATGTCTGAGGGTCCACTGAAAAATTGGAGCAAACAAGTAATCAAAGAACTCATCAAACACGCAGACCGAGACAACTGCTACAACTGCAAACAGCTCATAGCCACGTTAGCAGCAGCCTACGGCATGACACCCGCAGACTTCAAAAAGAACAACTAACGGAGGCGAAAAAAATTGAAGTATGTAGTAAGAGCTATTACCCAAAAATATGAAGACATAGAACTCACAGTTACAAAATCTATCCCTCAAGAAAAACCAAAGGTTGAAGAGCAGAACCGACAAGAAGAAGAACCTGACCCACTAACCATTATAGTTCCTGAAACTGACGAAGAAAGATTACTGCTGAAACTCGTAAAGGGATTCCGGGGATTCGGATATGACCCTTTTCCTCGTTCTGTTAAACCACAATTAATGCACTTTGCCTATCCTATGGTTGAATCGAAAATAAACCTTACAATAAAAGAGTACGACGACATAGGTAAACCAGGTATAGGGCAAACGCTTGAAATAACTATTAAAAAGGTAGATTAAAGGAGGCGAAAACATCACAGAAAACGAAGTAAATCCAGTACAAAAAATAATCAATCGGCTATACGCAAACCGCATAAACGTAAAAGATATTTCAGACTCAAACTATGCAGCAAGAGAAGCGATCAAAGAAATAAATGAGGCCCTAATAGAATTCTTCGAGAATATCTAATAGGGTCTTCCTGCTCTCTGCGGAGAGTTAGGAACAGAACCGTTAGCTGTTCCCGGTGGACTTCCCGCGCCATGCAGATTACGCCAAGAACCCATAGTACACAAGTTTCTCAACCTCCAAAACAAATAATAGGCAGACCAAAGCTAAAAGCCTTTGCCAGTGGTTTTAATCGGAGTTTAAAAATAACCAAACTTTTTTCCATATATCAATTACTTCTTCTTTAGTTATATGATCTCCACAGTGATATTCTTGATGGCAATTTGAACAAGCAATTATACATTCCTCAGCTTTGAATTTTTTACTTCGTGGGTTTTCTAATGCTTTGTGTTGGTTTGGAAAAACTCTACCGTTAACGTGATGGAATTCCAAAGTTGATGTATATTCCGAAAAACCACACAACCAACAAGCACAACCCATCATTTCTATGTTATCTAAACGTACTTGTTTTCTTTTAATAGCAGCAGCAATGTCACGTTTTTTTAAGGTATCTTTCGAAGATTTTTTATTTCTCCATCTTTTTTGATTATTATTAAGTCGTATTTTTACTGTAGGGTCAGTTTTCATTTTTTCCTTTAATTTTACATATCCTTCTTTTTTGTATTTTTTTACTTTATCAGGATTTCTTTTTTCCCAATTAAGTTTTGCACATTTAACAGAGCAGAACTTTTGCTGATTTGCTGTTTTTGTGAATTCCTTATTACATTCTAAACATCTAAAAATTATCAATTTGTTTATCACTTTGAAACATATTGAGTATTATTATATATTTAAAGTAATCTAAAATACAAAGCCTTTATTCTTAGGATGTTGATAAAAATAGTGTTAGTGGGTAATAATTATGTCTCTTAAATGTACTAATCCATTTTTCGATTGTATTAACAAAGATTCTGAACTAAAAATCACTGTTGATATTTGTGTTAAAGGTGAAAAATTTTCATTATGCGATAAATGTTGGAATATTATAGCTGAGTCAGAAGAGTATCAGTGGACCCAACCGGGAGCAACAGAGAAGAACAATCAGCCGCTAGAAGTAGACTGGAAACACACTGATACAGACGAAACAGAGGTATAGTTGTAAGTCAAAGAAGCTGTTTACCAACAAAACTTATGGCACTTAGCAATTAGGATTTATCATGAGATAAATTTTAACAAAAATATGTTCCTATGATAAATGCTAAAATGCTAAACTTTTAATAATAGTTTTCCATTAATATATTTTAGTCTTTAATGAAGAAAAAGCGGGGTAAAAAATGCATACTTTAACAGACCGAGAAAGAACAATCCTTGTCAACTTAATTAGTAAAGAACCCAAAGCTGTAGCTGAAGCACTAGGAATAAGTCCATCAACTCTAAATGCCCACCTGTCACAAGTTAGAGCAAAAAGGATAGAAGCCAAAAAATTCCTTAAAGAAACAGACAAATTCTCAAAAATACTTTACCCTAAAAGGAATGGTGAATAATTTGGTAAACTGTAGTTGCTGCAATAAACAAATACCAGAAGGCTTAGAATGGTACATAAGGCGCGAATGGAGAAGGCGAGGATGGGCATTCTGTTCTGAATGCGTAGATTCACATAAAGCGCGGAAATGGGCTGAAAAGGAAGAAGAAAAACTAAGGACCATGAAGTAAAATGGCGCCTAAAAAAGAAAAACAAGAAACAGCCTACAAACTCTGTCCACACGGACATAAAAACAGCCCGACAGCAAAATTTTGTTGGGTTTGCAACTTAACTTTAGATGCGCCAGCTCCAAAACCAACTTTCATACAAAAAACAAACACCGTAGTACATAACATCCCGGTAAACCTCAACGACGTTAACAAAGTTACATCCGACGAATGCGAAAGATACGTAGGCAAACGCGAGCGATGCGACGACAAGGACCCATCAGGACACCTTTGCACTTTCTTCGCAAACTGCATGACAAGACTAAACCGATATCAAATTAAACCCGCAATAGACGTAAACACCGCCGCCGAAAACCCTTAACCCTTTTTTTCGTTAGCAAACCTTTTATCTCTAAATAACATGATAGTGTATTTAGGTACACCTATGAGCATACACAAGCAGCAACCGCCTCCAAAACCAAAACCCAACCTTGAAATAACACCTGCCGCTTCAAAACAAACGGTCAAAGTTGTCATATTTTTAACAGATGAGCTGACAAAAATCATAAATGACAAAGCCATTGATATGTTCGGAGAGCGCAAGGGCAACATAAGCCTCTACATGGAGCAAGCCATGAGAATTCACCTACACATGAACATTGAAGGAGTCCATGAACGCTAATGGCATTGGCACCTACCATACCTGAACTGCAAACCGAAGAATCAAAAGACCTTTTCAACCATTATAAAACAGGCGTGATAGGTCCAACGGAAGAGGTTGAACTTTTCGAATTAATAAGGTCCCTCAAAGAGAGATATCAGAAAACTTTCAAGTTAAGAGACGTTTTGAAAAAAAGTTTTGACTACACAGACTTTGAATTCAAACGTCTCGACTCAGAATATAATAAATGGTTCAAACGCCAGGAAAAAGAAGATGCTCCTGGAAACGAGCCTCAAGGTCCAGCCGGGCCAGCCATAAGCGCCAAGTCCAGGGAGATCGGCACAGGCGCCACAAAAGCATTACTAGGTGAGCTGCAGGAGCTAGGCAATGTTCTCGTGCTGCAGTACGCCCAGAAAGCAGCTCTCCGAGGCGAGGGTCTCAAAGACTACGTTATAAAATGCGTAGATATGCGGGAGCAATACGGCGACCAAATGGAAGCCATGACACAAGAAAACGAAAACCTCAAAGCATTAACCGGCATACTTGTCCAGGCTATTAAACCTGAATTCAAACAGATGGCAGCCACACGCATCTATGTAGACTTCATAACTCAAATTATGCAACTAAGTGCTCTTGGCTACGAGCTAGAAGAAGGCTATATCAGTACCGTTATGGAAAAAATAGAGTTAGCCATGGGAACAAAAATAGCACAGTAACATAAAATAAGGTGAAAATATGGAACAACCCATAGAACAACAAAATGAGCCAATGATGCCTGAGCAGCCGCCAGAACAAGCCGCGCCTGAACGACCATCATTCGTAACTATACAGACGCCTTTAGACCGACCTGAATTCGACTTTTTCTTAACTCAATACATGAACAAACTTGGGCTAAAAGACAAAAGACAAGCAGCAATCCAATTAACAAATCTTCTCTACGACTCCGGGCTAGATCCTTACTCTGACTTGAAAGAATTACAGGGAACCATACAGCAAGTAACTAGCTTGCTTCAAAGTTTACCTGATAGTCCTCAAGCACAGTCAGTAAAGGATACAGTTGGAGCCGTATATACAGCAAAGGTAGGACAAGCATTGATGAAAAAAATACCTCAATTAGCATCCGGAAGTGACGCAACGGCTGACCGCTTTGAAAAAATGATGGATAAATATATGCCATACATCATTTTTATGGGCAACATGAGTAAAATGATGAACACAGGAACAGAATCCAACGTGCAGCAGCAGCCGGCGAAAGCTGCAGCAGCCGAAATTCCCCCCGAAGTCAAAGAGAGAATGGAAAACATGGAAAAGCAACTTATGGAAACTCAAAATCTTTTAAAAGAACAAGCCGAAGAGAAAAAACAAAGAGAACACGATGAACATTTAATCGCTTCTGTAAACGCCAGTTTTACCCCGCAGATCGCAAGCCTGCAGCAGACGGTAGAAAGCCTAACCTCTTCTATGGCAGCTAAAGCAGCCGAACCGCCACCAAGAACAGAGCCAACACCTGAAATGGCAGCCATAACACGAGAAATTGAAGGAATGAAAAACAGCCTTGTTCAAAAAGAAAAAACAGGACTAAACCTCACCGACTTAGAAACTGTAATGACAACAATCGAAAGCATAGAAAAAAGAATAAAAAGAGAAGTACCTGCAGGAGAATTTGACTGGAAATCAACAACCATAAGCACCCTGGGAGAAATAGGCAAAGAAGTAGTAGGCGCCCTAAAAGAAAACCAAACCTTTAAAAATCAACAGTACGCCCAGGCACCACAGGGAAATATGGGTCCTCCAACCGTAGAAAACAGAAAACAAATAGCCAAACAAAAACTTCAAAGTTACATACTTAAGAACCTCTCAAAAGGCGTAGGGGAGCTACGCATGGATGAAGCCCAAAGAGACCTACAGCTTGCGCCACAGGAAATACTTGAAGCCTACAACGAACTCGTAAAAGAAGGATGGATAAAAGGCAAACCTGAAACCACACAGCAAGGCCCACCCCAAAACCAACAATCACAGCCACCGCCAGCGCAACCACCACAACAGCAACCGCCACAACAGGCACAACAACCAAATGCCTATGAAGATGCAGTTAAAAAGCTACCCCCAGGAGAAGTACCGCGTGACAGATTTGACGCAAACACACCCTTCCTCGAACGGTAATATTCCGGAAACCCTCAGCTTAGAAATGACATACAAGTTCTATGCTGCCCGCAAGGAACAAGCCATGCAACAAGTCCCCGCAATCGCCAGGTCCAGCGTCAACCTCTATTTTGAATGGCTAAAAAACCTCCAACCAACAGAAGTAGTAGACGCGATAGAAAGAAACACAACCGTAGAAGAAGCCCGGCGCAAAGCCTCAATAGCCACACGACTAGGCGTAGCGACAGCAAAAGGCATCTTAATGGTAAACAAAACTTTACAGCATAAACTCAAAGAAATAGCAACCCCAGACATGACTTTTATGACACTTAAATATGAAAACCCCCAAACCTACACAGTCATACAGGGATATGGGGAACGAGGCACAGAATTTTTAACGCAATGGGTCAAAGATGCCCTAAAAATGCTAGGCGTCCAATAAAAAGGAGAATAAAAACATGACAAAACCAATAGCAATAATTTCGGAAAAAAAAGCTGTGAGTTTCTGGAACATTTCAAAACAAATAACTCGTGTCCTAAGAAAAGAAGGTTTAGAAGCCAAACTCTATAATTGGACATACCCCAACATCACAGAACCTAATATAATTTTTATGGGAAACCTTTTTCAAAGCACAGCCAAACACATGATCCGCTTTATGCCTGACAAAAACGTAGTATTCTACGGAGTAACCGAAGGCGTACCCCTCATGGACCAAACAAGCCTCCAAGTTTTAGACGGCGTAAAAGTTATTACCCCAAGCCTATACGCAAAAGAATGCCTTAAACAAGCAAACGTAAAAGTAACAGATGTCATTCCTCATGGCATAGACTTGTCCTTAAAGCCGGACCAACTGTTCAAAGAAAAAATGAAACAATTTCTACCCCCCCCTTCAAACGTTCAACCTTCAAACGTAATGTTCTGCATAAGCGGCAACGTAACAAGAAAAGGCATAGACAAACTAATGGTAGCCTACAAAACAATACAATACTTGGTTAAAGATTCATACTTAATTTTGCATAGCGGCACAGGAGACATAAACATCGAAGGAATGCAGCAAGGACTAGACTTGCAACGTTTTCTCTGGACTAACAGTTGGGGAATGCTCAGCCCAGACAAAGTAGCTTCACTCTATAAACTAAGTGACTATTACGTGCAGCCCTCCTTAAGTGAAGGCTTCGGCTTAACCTACCTGGAGGCATTTCAATGGGACCTGCCAGTAATCGGCGTTAACTGCCCGGCAACAGCCGAAATAGTAAAAGACGGCTACACCGGCATACTGCTGCCAGTAACACGCACCGAAGACATAATTTGGCAACAACACCACGCCATAAGACTCTATCACTATACAGTTGATTCATTGATTGCGGCTGTGCTCTGCTTAACTGACGAGAACATACGTATAAAAATGAGTAATAACGCTAAAAAAGAGAAACAAAAATGGGATATGCAAACCATCTACACTCGATTCATTAAATATATGGAGTAAAAAGGAGAAAAACAAAATGAGCAAAATTCTTGTGACCGGAGGCGCGGGCTTCATTGGAAGTCATCTCGCCAAAAAACTCTCTGAAAACAATAAAGTAATAATTCTGCAAAGAGACATCGTTCCTAACCTATGGCTTGCCGAAGCCCTAGACAAATGCATCTTAGTCCACGGCGACATCTTAGACCAAACTCTTCTACGCAGGATAATTAGCGACTACAACATAGACCAGATTTACCATCTGGCAGCTCAAGCCGTAGTATGCTCCGCTAACAAAGACCCCTACACAACCTTCAACGTCAACGTAATGGGAACAGTCAACTTGTTAGAAGCCATAAGAAGCGTAAAGCCAGCCATCCCGGTTCTTGTCCAAAGCACCGATAAAGTAATGGGAAATAACCGCATGGACATGAAAGAAACCGACGCCATGGAGCCAACCATAGGAGTCTACGAAGTAAGCAAAGCCTGTGAAGACTATATATCTCAAATGTACGCTAACCAATATGGATTAGATATAAAGATATCTCGCCCATGCAACACCTACGGCTATGACCTGGCAAGCCGCATAATTCCCAACTCAATAAGAAGCTGCCTAAACAAAAATCCACCAATAATTTACGACGGACAAGAAAAAACAATCCGTCAATACATTTTTGTGGAGGATTTGGTAGATGCCCTGCTTTTAATCATGAAGCAACCTAAAACAGAAGAAGCAGCAGTTTTCAACGTCGGAACAGACGATATACTAACACAAGAGCAGCTCGTAAAAACAATAGCTGAAAGTTTCAGCCTTAACATCCGCGTAGTCAAAAGAACATCCCTAGTAAAAGAAATTGAGAAGCAAAGCGTAGACTGGACCAAACTTAAAGCGTTAGGCTGGAAACCAAAATACAACTTCCAAGCCGGCTTAGCAAAAACAATCAAAGAATTCCAAACCTACGGCTACGAAATAGACGCAGCCGAAAACATCATCGGACCAAAAGTAGAAGTAACCCCGGAAGAACACGAAGCCAACATACAAAAAGTCAACAAACTAATCCAGGACTACCATGAAAGCCAAAAAACACAGTTAGCAAAACATCCCTCTCAAAAAATAATCTATTGCCAAGCAACATACAGCCAAGACTATCCAGACACATCTTTATGTATTGAAAGAGTCAGCCCCTATGTAGATGCGACTATAATCGTAGAAGATGGCTCTCTCTCAACAGATCAGGTCGGATGGCTCAAAGAAAAAAAATGTATAGTTAAAACATACGATTTCAAAGACAACCTCCCCGCAATGCGAAACGAATACTTAGAGATAGCTAAAAAAATAGACCCCTACGCATGGATAGTTGTATCTGACCCAGACGAACTCATAAGCGAAAACACCTGCAAAAACCTCCGTGAAATCGTCAAAGCAGCCGAAGCAAACGGCAACAACATGATCGGCTTAAATGCACATGACATCTGGATAGACAAAATAAAAATGGACCCAGGCATAGCCCAAAAAGAAGCGCCCTACAAAGAATCAGACTTTTGGAAATATCTCATATTCAAAATCGCCCCAGATTTCCGATATGAAGGGGTAGGACACGCAAAAAACGTTCATGAAACCTGGTACGCTCC
>Ga0187852_1003497_pt1 | contig 11416 bp, 7 predicted proteins | sample June2016WEW_6_40_FD_134511 | JGI IMG/M metagenome (GOLD analysis project Ga0187852, IMG submission 134511) | Peatland microbial communities from SPRUCE experiment site at the Marcell Experimental Forest, Minnesota, USA - June2016WEW_6_40 | ecosystem: Environmental > Terrestrial > Soil > Wetlands...
CCCTGGATCCAAGGCATCATTTTCCGCAACTCGCTTCCGACCTTTTCGATCAGATGATTTGCGGCCTGGGCGCGCATTTCGAGGAACTTCTTGCGGCCCTGGGCGTTCTCGTCCATCCACTCTTTCGCGAAGCTCCCATTCTGAACGTCGGCGAGGATTTTCTTCATGGCCTCGCGCACATGCGCGTCAATCACCTTGGGGCCGCGCGTGTAATCGCCGTATTCGGCCGTGTCGCTCACCGAGTAACGCATGTACTTGATGCCGCCCTGATAGATCAGGTCCACAATCAGCTTCAATTCGTGCAGGCACTCGAAATAAGCGATCTCCGGCTGATAGCCCGCCTCGACCAGAGTTTCAAAACCCGCCGTGATCAGTGCCGAGACGCCGCCGCACAGCACGGTTTGCTCGCCCAACAAATCTGTCTCGGTCTCCTCTTTGAAGGTGGTGCGGATAACGCCGGCCTTGAGGCTCCCAAGTCCCCGGGCGTAAGCGAGCGCGGTCTCGACGGCGTGGCCCGAGGCGTCCTGCTGAACAGCGAGCAGGGCCGGGACGCCGACGCCTTCCTGGAACAACTCGCGCAAGCGGTGGCCAGGACACTTGGGCGCGATCATGATGACATCCACGGTCGGAGGGGGAATAATGAACTTGAAGTGAATGCTGAATCCGTGGGCAAACAACAACGTCTTCCCTTGGCCAAGATTAGGCTCGACTTGTTCCTTGTAAGCTTTGGGCTGCACGTGATCAGGGATGAGCAAGGCAATGAGGTCGCCACGCCGGGTGGCCTCGCCGGCGTCAACGACTTCAAAACCCGCCTCCTTGGCTTTCGCCTGAGGAGTGGAGGGACGCACCTCGCCCACAATAACTTTCAATCCACTGTCGCGCAGGTTGAGCGCATGCGCGTGGCCCTGGCTTCCGTAGCCGATCACCGCGACGGTCTTGCCCGCGAGAGTTTTTAAATCTCCATCATTTTCGTAATAGACTTTTGCCATTTCGTTTCCCCATGTATTGAAATATCCACTTCGGATGATACATCCATCGAAGGGATGAATCTCGCCCTGGTTACTTTCGCCCGACACCCGAAGCACGGCGAGATTCTTCGCTGCGCTCGGAATGACAGTCCAGAAGGACTCTTTCGAGAATAGCAGGTCTCTAGCTTATCGTCATGTGTTAGAGCAGATGTGAAGATCAGGCCGAAACTGCCGCAAGCTCCGCCTGCGGAGCGGACCGCGTCGTCCGGACGCAGGCGAAGGGATGAAACGCCGTATCTCGAGAGTCAACCGAGCTGGAGTTTCGCCGCCTCTCCGCCGGAATCTCCAATAGATATTTCCCATGACTGGCAAAGATCAGCTTCGATTGTGGAAACGCCTCGAGCACTCGAGTGACTCCCGAGTTGTCCTCTTCCGAGTCGATGAAAACAAAGGAAGCGTTCGGAAAGGGTTGATGTCGGTACCAGGTAACGTGCTGTACGCCCTCCGTCCGCCGCAAGAAGTTGAAGAGGTAATCAATATCGGCTTCCGCTGAATCCACGACGCCCATCAGGGAGAACCCCAGCGGACGTGCGCTCAGCGTCAGGGTAGTAATCTTCAGGCTCTTGCGGCGGAAGATATTCATCAACCGGCAGATGGATATCATGTCGTTGTTCGTTTCAAGAGTCAGTAGCCACTGCATAATCCGCTCCCTTCCCGCTCTCAATCGCATTCGGACGTAGGGGTAGGGCTTGCCCTACCCTCGGAAGGGGACGGCAAGCCGTCCCCTTCATGTACTCGTTACACTGCCCAAAGATCGTCGAGCGCTTCCTCTTCCACCAGCGCGTGCGGCGGCTCCACGACCATTTCCGCCAGCGACGCTCCCGGCGGCACGATGGGATAAACGTTTTCGGCCGGATCAACCCAGAAGTCGATCAGGCGCGGCTCGCGATCGCTCAGGAAATCCTGCACTGCGTCCGCGACGTCCGTACGGTGTTCGACCCGCGCGCCACGAATCCCGTAAGCTTCGGCCAGCTTCACAAAGTCCGGGGCGAAGTCCAAGTCGATGTCGCAATAGCGTTTCTCGAAGAAGATCTCCTGCCACTGGCGGACCATCCCCAGAGCGCGATTATTGATGATGGCGATCTTGACCGGAACTCTGTACTGCACGACGGTGGCGAGATCGTTCAGAGTCATCTGGAACCCGCCGTCGCCCACGATGGCGATCACCTGCCGGTCGGGGAACGCCATTTGCGCCCCCATGGCGGCCGGAAATCCGTAGCCCATCGAGCCGAGTCCGCTCGAGGAGAGCCAGGCTCGCGGGCGCGTGAAATTCCAGAATTGCGCCCCCCACATCTGGTGCTGCCCCACGTCGACCGCCACGATGGCATCCTCGCTGGCATATTGCGAGAGGGTCTCGATCACGAATTGCGGCTTGACGTTGTTGGCGTACTTGTCATAGGTCAACGGGTGCTCGGAGCGCCAGGATTCGATACGTTGCAGCCATTGCTGCCTTTCCATCCGGGGCGGGATGTTCCACCGCTTCAATACAGCAAGCAGCGCGCGCAACGTTTCCTTGGCGCCGCCGACCAACCCCACATCCACGCGCACGTTTTTGTTGACCTCGGAGGGGTCCACGTCCAGGTGGATCTTTTTCGCGTTGGTCGCAAATCCGTTCAAGCGTCCCGTGACACGGTCATCGAACCGCGCGCCGACCGCGATGAGCAAGTCGCACTGGCAGATGGCCGTGTTGGTGGCATAGGACCCGTGCATTCCTAACATGCCCAACGAGAGGGGGTGACGCGAAGGAAAGCCGCCCAGGCCCATCAGCGTGGTGGTGAGAGGAATGTGGGTCAATTCGGCGAGTTCGCGCAACTCCTCGGAAGCGTTGGCCGTAATCACGCCGCCTCCCGCATAGATCACTGCCCGTTTGCTCTCGAGGATCATGTCGGCGGCGCGCTCCAGGTCGTCGTCCGTCCACTCGTGCGGAGGTTCCGGAGACACTGGCCCGAGAGCCGGGGGGAAGTTAGCCTCGGCGGTTTCCATCAGCACGCTCTTGGGAAGATCCACCAGCACCGGGCCGGGCCGTCCCGAAACGGCGGATTTGAAGGCAGCCTGGATCACGCCGGGAACCTCGGAGGCCGACCGTACCAGGTACGATTGCTTGGTGCAGGGAAGGCTGATGCCGATGGTGTCGGCCTCCTGGAAGGCATCCTTGCCGATCAGCGCCAGAGGCACTTGGCCCGTCAGCGCCACCACCGGAATGGAATCCATCATCGCCGAGGTCAACCCGGTGATCAAATTTGTGGCCCCGGGCCCGGAGGTACCAAGGCAAACCCCAGGCTTACCGGTGACGCGCGCGTAGCCATCGGCGGCAAAGGCAGCAGCCTGCTCGTGCCGCACCAGGAGGTGCCGAATGCCAGCGCTGTAGAGAGCGTCGTAAAGCGGCAACACGGCGCCGCCGGGCAATCCGAAAAACACCTCCACCTGCTGACGGCGAAGACTTTCCAATAAGAGTTCCGAACCCGAAAAAAGTTTAGGCATCTTCTCTCCCGCTCCGATGGCGGAGGGCGCTTGCTACCGACCAGTCGGTAGGTAGATTACCATTCTACCCGGCCCCCGTCAATCTTTTATTTCGGCGCTCGCGCCTGCCGATGCACCGAATTGGTTTCTTAAGGGGTTCGCCGCTCAGCACTCAGGCCAGCGGCTACATAATCACGATGGGTTTTTCTGTGGGTACGCCGCACAGCGCTATGGCCGGCGGCGCCGTAAGGATGAGACGGATTACATTCCTGTTGAACAGCGAGTAATACATTGTTTTAACACCCCCTCCGGCCAACGTACGACCGCTCTGGGGGGTTCAAGCTCAAAGCAGAATTCCTAGGATACAAAAATAAGCCGGATAGTTGGTCAAGTACAATTCAATTTACTTATCGCCGTCATAAAAGTAATCTATCGCGCAAGTAGCTCAGGCACTCCTGCCTGAGCCGCTAATCAAAGGCGCGTTAATGCGGCACGGGGCGGCGCCACTGCCGCTCACCGCAACAGTTCTTCGAGCTGCACCGACTCGTCGGTCTTTTCGTCGCGATACTTGATGATCACTGGGGTATAGAGGGAAAGCCCCAGCTCCTTTCCCCGTCCAGTGGTGATGGCGCGTGCGCCGGGGACCACCACCGCCCCCTCGGGAATCATCAACGGAATCTCACCCTGGCGCCGGTAGACTGCATCTCGCACCAAATCGTATACAGGAGTCGAGCCGGTCAGAATCGTTCCGGCGGCCAAAACGCTTCCCTGGCGGACAATCGTTCCTTCGTAGACCCCGCAATTGCCGCCCACCAGAACAAAGTCTTCCACAATCACGGGCATGGCTCCCACCGGCTCGAGCACGCCGCCGAGTTGTGCCGCGGCGCTCAGGTGAACGTGCTTCCCCACCTGCGCGCACGAACCCACCAAGGCGTGCGAGTCAATCATCGTGGCGTCGTCCACGTAAGCGCCCACGTTGACGAACATCGGCGGCATGCAGGTCACGTTCCTGCCGATGTAACAGCCGTCTCGAATTGAGGAGCCGCCGGGCGGAATGCGCGCGCTCAGCAGGTTCCAGCGAATCTGCTTCAACGGGAAGGTGTGCTTGTCGCGAAACTGAAAACCCGGAGGACCCATTTCAGTGATGCGCCCAATCCGGAAGCCCAGCAGAATCCCCTTCTTCACCCAGGCATTCACCTTCCAGCCCGTCGGCGAATTCGGATCAGGCTCCGCCGACCGAATCCGGCCCTCGTTCAGAGACAGTTTGAATTCATCGAATGCGGTAAAGTATTCTTCGCCGGATTCCTCGGCCGGCGCGTCGTAGAGTTCTTCAATAGTCGCCTGAAGATTTGCCAATGTAGTTTCCACCTCTCAATACCTACAGCCCCAGCAGCAGCCGGAGCCCGTCCTCGACCTCCCGCAAGAGGCCAAGCGGTATCTTAGAAACTCGCTGCGTGAGCCAGCGCTTGTCCAGCGCGGTGAGCTGCGAGACGTTTGCTACGGAGTCTTCGTTCAATCCAGTGTCCTGCCGCCGGCATAGCACATTACCGGGAGCATCCGCCAACCTCAGATTGGACGTGAACGCCACAGCCACTACCGTCGCAACCCGGCTCTCGTTGAATGGGTCCGTTTGGACGACGAGCACAGGGCGACGAAAACCTGGTTCCGACCCGAGCGGCCGCGGCAAGTTGGCCCACCAGATTTCACCCCGCCGAATCACCACTTCTCCTTAGTTAGTAAGTGGTAAGCCGCAGCGGTCAAAAAGGGGTCAGGCTCTGAAGCTTCGTTGGCATAAACCGCGTCTAACGCTTCTTTGATCCCCTTATCCCGGCGTGCCTGGAGATATGTGGCAACGGCCTTAGCATAAAGCCGACTGCGTGAAACCTTCTGGCGTTTCGCTTCCCGCTCCGCCGCATGGAAGAGAGGATCCGGAATGGAGACCGCTGTTTTCATGCAAAAAGTATAACCGGAGTTATACCGGGAAGCAAGTCATCGGGAAGGGGGTGAATGGAGCATCCGATACTTGGCCGCGCCCTGTCATTCCGAGCGAAGACTTCACGACCCTTCGGCTCAGCACCCGTGGTGAAGATGATTCCCCTCCTTTGGTAAGGAGGGGCCAGGGGTGGTGGCCGGGCGACTGGGCAACCGCCCACCACCCCTGCCCCTCCTCCCGCTGAGGAGGGGAGTCATTTTCAAGGCGGCAAAGAATCTGAAGTTGCCCCGAACGTGGCGTCAGCGGGCAATTGCATTTTTCCAAGGCACGGCTAAACTTAGATTGAGATGTCGACTTCGGGGTTGAAGAACATACCGCAGAAATCCGCTGCTTCTCTAGCCTGGGCGCACCCGCTCGTCGAGGAATGGTTCGCGGCGAGGTTTGGCTCGCCCACGGAACCGCAGGAGCAGGGCTGGCCGTCCATACTCGCGGGCAAATCCACGCTGATCTCGGCGCCTACTGGCTCCGGCAAGACGCTCGCGGCGTTTCTTGCCTGCATCGATCGCCTGATTCGCAAGGCCGCGTGCGGCGTCCTCGAGGACCGCACGGAAGTGCTTTATGTATCGCCGCTCAAGGCATTGAGCAACGACATTCGCAAAAATCTGGAAGTGCCGCTGAGCGAAATAATCGCGCTGGCGGCTGCGCGCGGGCTGCCGATGACGCCCGTCCGTGCTGCGGTGCGCACCGGCGACACGCTCGCGCCGGAGCGGCGGGCGATGTTGGCGCATCCGCCCCACATCCTCGTGACCACGCCCGAGTCCCTTTACATTCTGTTGACCGCGGAAAAAAGCCGTGCTCTTCTGCGCGACGTTGAAACCGTAATCGTGGACGAAATACACGCTGTGGCGGACGACAAACGCGGTGCGCACCTGGCGCTTTCGCTCGAAAGGCTGGAAGGGCTGGTCGCTGAGCGGCGCCCGGGCCGGCCGCCGGTGCGCATAGGCCTTTCCGCCACTCAAAAGCCGCTCGAGTTGGTTGCCAGGTTCCTGGCTGGAAGCGGCCGGGCCGAGCCCGTCATGGTGAACATCGGCCATCGCCGCACGCTGGATCTTGCTGTCGAGGTGCCGCCGAGCGAGCTTGGTCCGATTACCACGAACGACATATGGGAAGAGGTTTACGACCGGCTGGCGGCACTGGCTCAACAACACCGCTCGACCCTGGTCTTCGTGAACACTCGTCGGCAGTCCGAGCGGATTGCGCATCACCTCGCCCGGCGCCTGGGCGCGGAGGCCGTGGCGGCGCATCACGGCAGCCTGGCGCGCAAGGTGCGCCTCGCGGCGGAAAGCAGGCTGAAGGCGGGCGAACTGCGGGTGCTCGTGGCCACCGCCTCGCTCGAACTCGGCATCGACATCGGCACGGTGGACCTCGTCTGCCAGATCAATTCTCCCCACTCCATCGCGGTGGCTTTGCAGCGCATCGGCCGGGCCGGCCACTGGCGCGGCGCTGTGCCCAAGGGCCGCCTTTTTGCCATGACCCGCGACGACCTCGTCGAATGCGCGGCGCTGGTCCATGCCCTGCGACAGGGCGAGCTCGATCGCCTCGAGATTCCGGACGCGCCGTTGGATGTTCTCGCCCAGCAGATCGTGGCAATGTGCGCTTGCGAAGATTGGAACGAGGAAGATCTCTTCCAAGTCGTACGCCGAGCGTATCCTTACCGCGATTTGGCTCGCCAGGATTTCGACGCGCTGCTCGAAATCCTTTCCGAGGGCATTACCGCCCGCCGCGGCCGCTACGGCGCCTATCTGCATCGCGACCGCGTCGGGCACCGCCTGCGGGGACGGCGCGGCAGCCGCCTGGTGGCCATCACCAATGGAGGCGCCATCCCGGAGTCTGCACTCTTTACCGTCGTCGCACAGCCGGACGGCACGACCGTGGGCACGGTGGCCGAGGACTTCGCCGTCGAAAGCATGGGCGGCGATGTTTTCCTCTTAGGCAATACCTCCTGGCGTATTACGCGGGTCGAGGGCAATTCGGGGCGCGTGCTGGTGGAGGATGCGCACGGCGCCGCGCCCAACATCCCCTTCTGGCTGGGCGAGGCGCCTGCCCGCACCCCGGAACTCTCCGCCCAAGTTGCAGAGATTCGCGGGAAGATTAGCGAATTCGCCCCGTGGCATGGCCATCCTGGCCATGCGCACGGGCAGGATGCCCGTGCCCCGGCGGGCGAGACGCCCGCGCTCCCAACTGCCGCAATTTTCTGGTTGAAAGACCAGTGCGGCCTCGATGATGCGGGCGCCGAGCAGGCGGTCGAATACATCCTGGCCGGGCGCGCCATGCTGGGCGCGGTTCCAACCCAGCACACCATCATTGCCGAGCGCTTTTTCGATGAGGGCGGCGGCATGCAACTGATCATCCACGCCCCGTTTGGCAGCCGCATCAACAAAGCCTGGGGACTGGCGCTGCGCAAACGATTCTGCCGCTCTTTCAATTTCGAATTGCAAGCCGCAGCCACCGAAGACGGCCTGAACATTTCGCTCGGCGAGCAGCACAGCTTTCCGCTGGCAGATGTCTTCCATTTTCTTTTGCCGCAATCCGTCGAGCCGGTCCTCGAACAGGCAGCTCTCGTTTCGCCCATCTTCGGCACACGCTGGCGGTGGGACGCGACGCGCGCCCTGGCGCTGCCGCGCTTTCGCAACGGCAAGAAGGTTCCGATTCAGATTCAACGCATGCGCGCCGACGACTTGCTCGCCGCGGTCTTCCCGGACGCGGCCGCCTGCCAGGACAACATCGAGGGCGACATTCGCATTCCGGACCACCCGCTGATCCGCGAAGTGATGAAGGACGTGCTTACGGAGGCGCTGGACCTTGAGGGTCTGAAGCGCGTGCTGCGCGGCATCGGCGACGGCAGTATCCGCTGCCTTGCCGTGGACACGCCCGCTCCGTCGCAATTCTCACATGAGATCTTGAACGCCAATCCCTACGCCTACCTCGATGACGCCCCCATCGAGGAGCGCCGCGCCCGCGCCGTCTCTCTGCGCCGCGTGATGCCGGAGACCGTGCTCACCGAAATCGGCCGCCTCGATCCCGCCGCCATCGCGCAAGTCCGCGAGGAAGCCTGGCCGGACGTCCGCGACGCAGATGAACTGAACGAAGTGCTGCAAGTTTTTATCGCCCTGCCGGAAAACTTTGTTCCGCCTGTAGCACAGGCACTCCTGCCTGTGCCGGAGGTATTCGAGCCGAATGCACAGCCAGGAGTGGCTGTGCTACAACTGGCCGAGTTGTGGGGCGAACTCTTTCGCCAACTCGTCGCTGATAAACGCGCTGCTCGTGCCCGGGTGGGCGGCAGCATCCTCTGGGTTCCAGCCGAAAAGATCAAAGCCTTCTCGATGCTCTTCCCCGAGGCGCAGTTCGAGACGCGCCCTGTCGAAATCGATGAGTCCGTTTCTTCGAGAGACGATGCGCTGGCTCAACTCGTGCGAGGTTGGATGGAGCACTCGGGTCCTGTTGACGTTGCGTGGCTGGCGGGCACGGTGGGCTTGCCGTTTGCGGATATCGAGGCCGCGATGCTGCGCCTCGAAGCCGAAGGCAGGGTGCTGCGCGGGCAGTTCACTGCCGCTGCGATTCCTCCCTCGCCCTCGCCTGTCATCCTAATTCCGTCTTCTGTCATTCTGAGCGAAGCGAAGAATCTCCGCAGTTCGCCGGAGTCCGCGAAATCAACTACCGAGATCCTTCGCTCCGCTCAGGATGACAACCGAAGAGTTCGCGGGGACACAACCGGGAGGGATGAGGGCCATCAGCTTCCCATTGAGTGGTGCGATCGCCGACTATTGGCACGCATTCATCGGCTCACGCTGGGCGCGTTGCGCAAGGAAATTCAGCCTGTCACGCGAGCGCAATTCATGCGCTGGCTGCTGCGCCGGCAACACCTTGCCCCGGGCACGCAAGTGATGGCCGAACGCGGTGTGCTGGAGGTCATCCGGCAATTGCAGGGCTTCGAGGCGCCCGCGAGTGCCTGGGAGCGGCACATCCTGGCGCCTCGCGTGACCGGATATGACCCGCAAATCCTCGACCAGCTTTGCCTGACGGGCGCCGTGGGCTGGGGACGTTTGTCGCCGCACCCGGCGTTGGGTAGCGCGGGCGTCCCGCCCGCGGTCGCGGGAGCGTCCCGCTCCCGCTCGGGCGAGCGCGGGCAGAGCTTGCCCCGAGTGGACCGAGGGGGTGCCCGCGCCACCGCGGGCGAGACGCCCGCGCTACAAGAGCCAGCCCGCCGCATCACACCTTCCAGCGCCGCCCCCATCACTTTCTTCGTGCGGGAAGAATCCGATTGGATGATGCCGCGCCACGCCCCTGTTGCTGAAGTGTCGCGGGCGCTCAGCGAGGCGGCGCGCCAAGTGCTCGAATACGTCCGGCAGCGCGGCGCCTCCTTCTTCGCCGACATCGTGCGCGGGACCGGCCGCTTAAAATCGGAGGTCGAAACCGCCCTCTGGGAACTCGTGGCTGCGGGACTCTTCACCGCCGATGGCTTTGACAATCTGCGCGCCCTCATCGACCCCAAGCGGCGCTCCGGACAGGGCCGGGGGCGCAAGGCTCGCCCGCGGCACAGCACGGGTCGATGGTCGCTGCTCTTTCCAGGCGAGGCCGCGGACCGCACGAAGATTCTCGAAGGGGTTTGCCGCGTGCTGCTCGAGCGTTACGGCGTGGTGTTTCGCGAATTGACCTTGCGGGAAGAGTTCCCGTTCAAGTGGCGGGAGCTGTTGATTACCTTCCGCCGCCTCGAAGACCGTGGAGAAGTGCGCGGCGGCCGCTTTGTGGACGGCTTCGTGGGCGAGCAGTTTGCCCTGGCCTCAGCGCTCGAATCACTGCGCGCCGCGCGCCACGCTGATGTAGGCACCCATCGCGATGTGCCCCTCGAGCCCGAAATCCTCACCCTCTCCGCCGCCGACCCGCTGAACCTGGTCGGAATCATCGTCCCCGGCGAGCGCGTCGCGGCAATTTCCGGCAAGACGGTCACACTCCACGACGGCGTTTTGGAATGCGACCCAAGATAGAAGCATGGCCCTCTCCCTTGGGGAGAGGGTGTCCCGCTGCCGGCGCCTTCATCAGCCGGAGCGGGACGGGTGAGGGGTCGGTTGCTCATCCGCCTTCGCCCGACGAATCCCCACCTCGATGGCCTCCCGCACTTTGCGCACGAACTCCGCCGGATCTTCCACCACCAGCCCGTTGGGAATGCGCAGCAAGCTGATCCCGAGCGTTCTCAGATAGTCCTCTTTCGCCGCGTCTTTCCGCATTTGGCTGGCCTGAGAATGAACACCGCCATCAAGCTCGATTGCCAGTCGATGCTCGAAGCAGTAAAAATCGACAACCCAGTTTTCGATCCGGCATTGGCGGTGAAACTTCGCGCCAAGCCTTCGGCCGCGCAGCAAATACCATGCTGCTTTTTCAGCGCCGGTTTGGTCGCGCCGCAATTCGCGCACGCGTTGGGTTGGGATTCGCACGGAGGAAGTATAACAGCGTCGCGAGGACCTAGAAGGGCAGAGCAACTTTGCTTCGCTACGGAAGAAACCCCTCACCCGTCTCGCCTCCGCTGATGAGAGCGCGGGCGCGCGACACCCTCTCCCCACGGGAGAGGGCCGCCGTTCCGCGTTGATTGGTAAGATTCACTCTGAACTTAATCGTGGCCAGCGCATGGCGAAGCTGTTCGTGTTGCCAGGCTTTGACACATCGAGACCGCAGGGCTTAGACCTGCGCCAGCCCCGAATTAAAAGCATGCCCTCTCCCGAGGGGAGAGGGTGTCCCGCTGCCGGCGTTCTCATCAGCCGGAGCGTGACGGGTGAGGGGTCGGTTACTCATCCTGCCGTCACCCGACCGACCCTGGCCTCAGCCCCGCAGGGGCTGGACATGAGATAGGGGTAGGGAGAAACGATTGAATTCGAATCCCCCTCCCTCCGAACCGGACTGGCGGATCTCCCGCATCCGGCTCTCCAGTCGGTGGTTTTAC
>Ga0187852_1003507_pt1 | contig 11395 bp, 9 predicted proteins | sample June2016WEW_6_40_FD_134511 | JGI IMG/M metagenome (GOLD analysis project Ga0187852, IMG submission 134511) | Peatland microbial communities from SPRUCE experiment site at the Marcell Experimental Forest, Minnesota, USA - June2016WEW_6_40 | ecosystem: Environmental > Terrestrial > Soil > Wetlands...
GTGTCAAAAGAATTTTGGCCACAAAATGTAATGCGTGGTGTTGATATTTTTCTTCGGGCGTGGATTGTGTTTATTACGGGTTGAAGTCCTGCATTTTCGTCGAAGTTTACGATTTACTGACTAAACGCTTTATTGTTCTTTTTGACCATTTTAACTGAAAGAATATTTTATCAGAGTAAATTGTTAGCACGCTCGTAGTGATATAATACCTCTTTTTTTTATTTAATATGTCGAATTCTGAATTTAAATAATAATAATAAAGATTTAAACTCGCCCCGAGTTTTCAAAGGATCGAATTGGTAAATCTCTCCTGCCTTTTTCAAAAAATCAGTCAGTAAAATCAACTGAAAACAAAATCCGAAAAAATTGAAGAACACCTACAAAATATGTTGCATTAACAGAAATATATTGATAAAATTAACAAAAGTGGTAAAATCTATAAAAAGTGACAATTTAAAGTATATTTTAGCATAAGGAGAGTTTTTTGGCCAGCACAGACGATATAAACTCAACAGAAAAACTTCTTAATGTCATCCGTGGCAAAAATGAAGGGTATCCCGGTCAAGTGGTTAAACCCAAGCTGACTTTATCTCCAAAAAAATCGGCTAAAACAAAAAATATTTCAATATATAAGGGCCTGTCCGATAAAAAACGTTTCACTGTCGGAGTTGATATTGGCCAGGAATTTATTAATCTGGCGAAGACTGTCAAATCTTCTGACGGCAGGCCTGTTTTAACTGACCAAAGGATGATCCAATATGGTCATTTGACATCCAAAGGCTCATCAGAATTCAACTCGCTTTTAAAGTCATCTCTGGTTGCTTTTTGCGGATCGATCGCCGATTGTAATATATGGACAATGATGCCGGCCGGCGAGGTGAACGTCCAGTATATGAAAATTCCGCACGTTCCCAAAAAGCAGTTGGAGAATGTTATCTACTGGACGGCCAAAAAAGAAATTTCCATAGATGAAAAAGATTATATTTTCGATTTTGAACTGCAAGGTGAAATTGTTGATAAGGGCATCTCCAAATATTTAGTAATGGTTTACACCGCGCCAAAAGTAGAAATTGAAAGAGCTAAAACTTTATTTTTAAATATAGGAGTGCCTCTCACCGGAATTACAATAGCTCCTTTTGCTATTCAAAATATTTTTCGGTCGAAGTGGATGCCGCCGAGTGAAGGAACGTTCGCCAGTTTATTTATCGGCAATGATTTTTGCCGCATTGACATCTATAGTAAAGATAATCTGGTGATGACCCGCGGAATTAAAACCGGTACCAACAGTATGATGGAAGCAATAGCCGATTCTGTTTTAGAAAAAACACCCCATTTGAAACTGGAAAAAGATGAAACAAAAAAAATTCTTTTTAGTCTGAGCCCCGATTCGGAAAAATTGAGCAATACTGGTGCCGGTCACGTTTTAAGAGAAGAAGAAATATTGGAGATGGTTTTTCCGGTATGGGAAAGATTGGCCCGCCAGATAGAACGGACATTGGAATATTACACCTCCTCAATTGGTTACGAAAAAATCGAAAAGCTCTACATTTCATCGGTAATGAATGTTTACAATCCCCTTTTAATTTACATTAGCGACCAGCTAGGGATAAAAACCGAATTTTTTGATCCTTTTATTAAACAACAAAAAGCTGCTTCTATCTCTGAATCGTTATCTCTTTCCGAGAAAGTGTCCCTGGTTCCTGCTCTGGGACTTTCCTTCTCAGACAATATACGTACACCCAATACTATTTTCACTTACCGCGAAAAAGATAAAGAAATACGTATAAAACGGATTAACAGAAGCATTTTCGCCTCTTTTGCCGCAGCTTTAATTATTTGCATTATCGCGGTGGGCTACCAAGCTGTGGAAATTAATATTCTTGGCAAAAAACGGGTAAAATTAGAAAAGGAAGTAGCCTTGTTTAATCCGCTTTTGTCCACAGATAAAATCTCCAAAATGGCCGATGAAGTAAAGACTCGGAAGCAGATTTCCCACCAATATGTACAGAGGTATTTGGGCGTAGCGACAATTGGAGAATTTGCGGCTCTTACACCTGAAAATATACGCCTGATCAATATTAAAATAAATACGGGAGGATTCGGCTTGGCCAAGATCAATCCTGATAAAACAGCAAAAGAAATAAGTGATGATATTATTGTAGAGGGGGTTATTTTTGGGGAACGCGATGCGCTGGATTCATCATTGGCGCAGTATGTTGTGAAACTGGGAAACTCACCGATGCTGCGTCAGGTATCGGTGCAGAAAAGCGGCATAATTACTTTCAAAAAAAGTGAAGTCCTTCATTTTACTCTGAGTGCTAAATTGGGCTAGCCATGATGAATAAATTTAAACTTAATATACCGGAAAAAAGTCTTTGGTACCTAATTATTTGCGGCGGGATTATATTGTTATTTCTTCTCGTGGTAATTTTTCCAATAAATAGATATCAGGCCAATAGAGCCGGTGAAGTAAAAAAAATGGAATATCAGATTGAAGCGCAAAAGGAACTGGGGCCAATTTATTTGGCTTTGCTCAAAACGACGGAGAATAAAGATCCACGTGTCTTGCCTAATCCCCCAAAAACAACAATACCTCGTGCAGAAGCAGGCAAGTTTCAAAATGCTTTAAAAACGATAGCGGAAAAATCCGGATTAAGAATAGTATCATCTACGCCGGATCTGAGCACATTGACTAGTTCGTCTCAATTTCTTTTGCACAACGCTGTGTTAAAGGGAGAATTTGCCAATTTTCGGAAAATGCTGATCGAATTGGGAGCTCTGCCCTATCTGGATAGAATTGAGGAAATTCGTATTCAGCAAAATCCCGATGCCATGGAATTTAGAATCAAAATTTGGATAGCAATCGGCAGTTAATAGAAAAAGGTATTTATGGCTAAATTAAATAAAAGACAAATCATCATATTGGTAATTGCGGCTTTGTTTATTTTATACGCGGCTTATGAATATTTAATTGCCGGTCCGGCCGGTAAAAAAGCTGAAACCGGCACCAATTCTGTCGAAATTAATACTTTTGTGAGCGATTTGCAAAATGACCTAATAAAGAATATTGCCGTTGGTGTTGATGCTTACATAATCGGGAGAGCCGAGGCCGATTGGCAAAAGAATCCTTTTTGGGAAAGGCATTCCTATAAAGAATGGGCGGCAAGAGAAGGTGCGGCCGGCGTTTCCGAATCTAAAATAATTTATTCCGGATATGTTGATTCCGGCAAAAAGAGGCTGGCCGTTATTAATGGGCTGGAATACAGGGTAGGTGAGCAATTGGAAATGGAAGGGTACATTTTAAAAGGAATTACACCTTCGAAAGTTTTGCTTGTCAATAAAAATACGGGAAACGAAGTGGAGATTCCCATACAAGAATAAAATTTAACAGTGGAGGTTTTCAATTTGAAATACTCTATAATTAATAAAAATATTGTCACGTGGGGATTAATTATTTTCGCGCTGATGTTATTCTGCGGCTGTGCCACTGAGCTACATAGCACGAAAAATGATCCTTTTTTTGAGAAATGGAGTACTGCAGCTGAGAATTCCCAAGGCCACTCTCCTGCTGCCGAGCCTAAAATGATTAATGTAGCGGATTTAACGGCAAAGCAATCTTCTGCCGCGGCATTGGCGAGATCATCTATAAAAAAACTACCTTCCAAGGAAATTAATCTGACCATGCGTCAGGCGGAACTAAAAGCCGTGCTCCGGGCAATGGCCAAGTCGGTTGATTTGAACCTGATGGTAAAAAATGACCTTAAAGGTGAAATCAGCGTTGACTTCCGGGGAGTTCCCTGGGACCAGGCCTTTAACGGGTTATTGCGCACTTATGGTTTATCTTATGTCTGGGAGGGTAATATAATTCTGGTGAAAACCATTGATGATATCGAACAGGATTTGAAAAAAAAGGTTCAATTACGGGATATTCAATGGGTGGAGCCGCTTTTACAACCGGTAGTGATAAACATCGATTATGCCGATCCCAAGAAATTAATGGAGACGCTGCAGGATTTGCTGACAAAAGACAAGGATGGAAAACCGCGCGGTTCGGTTAAAGTTGACGAGCACAGCAACTCGCTGGTTGTTTCCGCCATGAGTAGTGATCTGGAGAAGATGCTGCCGATTATTGAAAAGCTAGATAAACCGACTCCGCAGGTTTTAATCAAAGCCAATATCGTGGAAACGACAAAGGAAGTTGCCCGGAATTTAGGAATCATGTGGGGGGGGATGTATGGTACAAGTGTTGGTAATCAAAACCTATACATTACTCCTGGTGGAACAGGCGGTACTGCTAGTCCGATGACCGGTGGTTATACTCCAACAGCGACAGGTCCTACAGGAATAGCTGGTCAAGGTTTTGGAGTAAATTTCCCCGCAGCCAATCTAGCATCTACTGCTTCCGGCTCTTTGGGTCTGATTTTCGGTACTTTAGGCGGGAATCTGCTGGAAATGCAACTGCAGGCCCTGGAGACTGCCAGCCTGTTAAATATTCTTTCCAGTCCGTCCATAACGACATTAGACAATCAAAAAGCGTTCACGGAAAATGGCGAAAGAGTTCCCTATGTAACAATTCAATACACAAGTGGTAGTACCACCCCAACTTACTCTACCACTTTTGTAGATGTCGTTATGCGTTTGGAAATCACGCCGCATGTAATTGACGGTAAAAATTTAAAAATGACAATTTTTGTGCAAAAGGATGATGTGGATCTGACGAGGAAAGACAGCTTGGGAGATCCTTATATTATCAAAAAGCAAACACAAACGGTCTTGATTGTTAAGGATGGCGAAACAATTGTTATTTCCGGTTTAACCAGAAAAACCATAACGGATTCGGATACCGGATGGCCGGGGTTAAAAGATATCCCTGTTTTGGGCTGGCTTTTTAAAGCGGATAGCAAAGACGATAAAACAGAAGAAGTGCTGATTTTTATCACACCGCATATATTGCAATTAGGTAAAATTGACAAGAATGCCGAGCCGGCTGAATCCGATGTTACACAAAAAAATGGAGCTGTGCCCCAACAAGAAAATGCCGGAACAACACCCGAAAGCAAAAAAGATTTGGAGCCTAAGCAGTAGCGCAGATCAAACTGCGAGAGATGATGCTTTAAAATGGAATATTACAATATTCTCAATTTTAAAAAGGAACCCTTTTCCAATTCACCGGAGCCGGAATTTCTTTTTCAATCGCCGCAGCACACCGGCTGTCTGCAAAAGCTGGAGTTGTCTGTTCGGTTGCGCCGTGGGCTTAATGTAGTCATAGGAGACATCGGCACCGGCAAAACCACTTTATGCCGCAAACTAATCCAGAACTTTTCTTCCACACCGGCAGATGCGGCGGAAATCGAAACACACCTTTTGCTTGATCCGTCGTTTAACAGCGCTGTTGAATTCCTGCGAACCGTTGCCTTGATGCTGGGAATTAAAGATTCCAATAATGGTGAGAGCGAATGGCAGTTAAAAGAAAAAATTAAAGATTATCTTTTTAGCAGAGGTGTTGATGAAAAACGAATCGTTGTTTTGGTCATTGACGAAGGTCAAAAAATACCCGAGAATTGCCTGGAGATACTGCGGGAATTTCTTAATTATGAAACCAATAGTTTCAAGCTGCTGCAAATAATAATCTTTGCTCAAAAAGAATTCAAATCAATACTAAAAAGACGCGCCAATCTTTTTGATCGGGTTAATCTTCTTTATTATCTCCAGCCGCTAAATTTTGAGCAAATGCGGGCAATGATAAAATTCCGCATTAGTGTCGCGAGGGATTTTGAAATTGCGCCTTCTTTATTCAGCTTCGGGGGGCTTGTGGCAATTTATCTGGCCACGGGAGGTTATCCGCGCAAAGTTGTTGCTCTTTGCCATCAAGTAATTTTAAAGATGATTATTCGCAACAAGAAGAAAGCCGGTTGGTTTTTGGTCAGAAGATGCGTAAGCGGAATGGCGGCGCCATTATGGAGAGGAGTAAAATGGGCGCTGGCGAGTATCATGATTATTGTTGCTCTGGGTTATTTATTAGAGACATTTATTCTGGATCGTTCCAATGTTAATGCCTATAAGCCATCGCCATCACCATCACCCCAAATTGTTTCGGAAACTAGACAACTAACGCCGACTAATATTGCCCCCGCTTCCATAAAAACAGCTTCCCTTCCTGATTCACCGGTTATGGAGGAAGAAAAGAACCAGCAGAATAAAATGCCCGATACCATTGGAATGTTAACAATAAAAAAAGGAATGACCCTTTGGTGGACGCTGCAAAACATCTATGGCGAGGCCAGTCCTAAAATTATCGAATCAGTAGTTAACGCTAATCACCATATTAAAAATAAGGACATAATTGGGGAAGGAGTCATAATAACGCTGCCTTGGATTCCCGCTCAGGTAAAGCCGCTTAATAGTGGTAATTTTATTGTACTGTTAAAAGAAGGAAAAGATATAGAAATAATGTATAGCTTTTTTGAGGAAAATCACTATCGGCAAAATATGCCTCCTTTAGTTTTATTTCCTTTTTGGAATAAAGTGGAAAATGGAATTACCTTCGCGATCGTTATTGACAAAATATTCACTAATGGTCATGAGGCTCAAAAAGCAATAAACAAATTACCGCCTGCACTTGCCGCTAAAACAAAAATTATATCCCAGTGGGATGCAAATACGGTTTTTTTCAACCGCAAAGCTCTGCAGCTTTGAGGAGAAGGTCTTTCGGGAGGTTGAATGAAGATTAAGAAACGTTTGGGTGAAATGCTTATAGAAGCCGGGCTTTTGACCGAAGAAAAGCTCAAACAGGCGTTAGTTGATCAAAAGAAAGCCGGTTTGAAGCTGGGCCAGTATTTGACTCGACAGGGAATAGTCAATGAGCAATAAATAATAGATCTATTGAGTCAGCAACTCAGTATTCAGAAATATCATCCGGACAATTTTCCTCTTGATGTCAGTTTAGCGCATTATATTCCCATTGAAACCGCGCAAAAATATCAAGTAGCTCCTTTAAAAAAGAAGGGACGATTACTGACCTGCGCCATTGTCGATCCGTTGGATATAAATATACTGGATTCCATTGAAGTGTTGGCCAACGCGGAAGTGGAACCGGTAATTTGCTCGGAAAGAGAAGTCAATCAGATCATCAATAGTTTGTACGGCATGCAATCCGGGTTGGGCGGTATTATGGAAAGCATGGAAATAGACTCTCAACCGGATGTGCAGGCTGAGGAAGGGCGGGATAAGGAAGAAGTTCAAATTGCCTCCTTGCAGGATATGGCAGGTGAAGCGCCTGTCATTCGTCTGGCTAATTCTATTTTTGCTCAAGCTATACGCGACGGAGCAAGCGACATCCACATCAGCCCGCAGCAAAACACCGTGCAGCTGCGCTTTCGCATTGACGGTAAACTTTTGGAAGTGCCTTCGCCTCCCAAATCTCTTTTCTTGCCCATCATCGCCCGAATGAAGATTTTAGCCAATATGGATATTACTATATCCAGAATTCCTCAAGACGGAAGATTTACCCTCAAAATAGAGAAGAAGGAAATCAATGTCAGGGTTTCCTCCATTCCCACAATTTACGGAGAAAATATTGTCTTGCGTCTGCTGGATATGAGCGGGGGAATTTACAGTCTTGATCGTTTAGGCATGGTTGCGGAAGATATGGCAAAAATCGAGAAAATGATCATTAAACCTTATGGATTGATCTTAAGCACCGGGCCTACAGGAAGCGGTAAAAGTACAAGTCTTTACGCAATTTTGAATTCGATAAACAAACCGGATATAAATATAATTACTCTGGAGGACCCTGTCGAATACAGGGTAAATAATGTCCGCCAGGCGCAGCTAAACCGTAAAGCGGGAATGACCTTTGCCAGCGGTTTGCGCTCAATTCTTCGTCAGGACCCGGATGTCATCATGGTGGGTGAGATTAGAGACGCGGAAACCGCCGCGATATCCGTGCAAGCCGCTCAGACAGGACATAGAGTTTTGAGCACGGTGCATACCAACGATGCTGCCGGAGCCATAACGCGATTCATTGATATGGGCATCGAGTCCTTTTTGATTTCATCTGTTATGCTCGTTTCTTTTGCCCAAAGATTGGTGCGCACTGTTTGTCCGTATTGTAAAGAACCTTATAATCCGCCGGAAGCGGCCCTGGCAGCATTTGGAATATCAAAGGAAGAAGCAAAAAAAGCTAATTTCCAGCGCGGCAAAGGTTGTTACCAATGTAAGAACATGGGTTACAAAGGAAGAACCGGCCTTTTTGAAGTTTTAGTCAATGACGATATGGTTCAAGATATGATCCTCAATAAAAGGCCAAGCAAGGAAATTACCCGATCGGCGGTGGATGCCGGCAAGTTGAGGACATTAAGGGAAGATGCGGCCCAAAAAGTAATGCAAGGGATCACCACTTTGGAAGAAGCGGCCTCCGCCGTTATGAGCTAAACTAAAATTAAGGATGAAATATGCCCAGTTATATTTATCATGCATTCAATGAAAATGGAAATAAAGTATCAGGAACGCTGGATGCTGATTCTGTTGATGCGGCAAATTCGATATTGGCATTGCGTGGTCTTATACCTTTAAAAATGATTCAGGAACAGGATAAATCGGCAGATAATACATGGTCGACAATTATGACCTTTACGAACACAGTTCGGGCATCTGACCTTATCATTTTTACAAAGCAGTTTCGTTCCATGCTGAGCGCCGGTGTGCCGATATTAAGACTTCTACAAGTTCTGGAAGCTCAAACAGAAAGCCGCGTATTAAGAAAAGCAATATCAATAATTGTTCAGGATATCAGACAAGGTTCATCTCTTTCGGAAGCTCTGCAGAAATATCCGAAAATATTTTCACCACTTTACTGCGCTATGATTAAAGCCGGAGAAATAAGCGGCAATGTGCCCGGCGTTTTAGATCGTCTGATTTATATTATCGAACATGAAACAAAGGTTAAAGCAGATATTAAGGCGGCGTTGAGATATCCTATGATTGTCGTTATCGCTTTAGGTATTGCTTTTATCATACTTTTAACTTTTGTCATACCTCAATTTGTTTCTCTTTTCAGCAAAGCCGGGATAGATTTACCATGGCCTACAAAAATTGCCATGTTTTTGTACACTTACTTAAAAAATTACTGGTATATAATTCTTACGGGCGTGGGTGTTATAATTTTTGGATTGTATTCATATTTTCAAACTCAAAACGGAAAACTGTTGAAAGATACTTTTATACTGGAAATTCCTATACTTGGTCCATTATTTAAGAAAGCGGCATTATCTCGTTTTGCCAGTATTTTTGCTATTTTGCAAACGAGCGGCGTTCCCGTTATGCAATCATTGACTATTTTATCCGAGACAATCGGCAATGCGGCTATTTCTCGCGCCTTCGAGCATGTCCGCGAGCGCATTGAAGAAGGCGCCGGAATTTCTGCACCTTTAAAAACCGTCAAATATTTTACTCCCATGGTTATTGATATGATTGCTATCGGCGAAGAATCGGGAAATATTGATGAAATGTTAAGGGAAATTAGCAAGCACTACGATGATGAAGTTGAATATGCCGTTAAAGGCCTTTCGGACGCCATCGGCCCGATTCTTATTATCGGTTTAGCCGCGGTTGTGGGCTTTTTTGCTCTGGCCATATTTATGCCCATATGGGATCTCACCAAATTGGCAACACATCAACAGTAAAATATAAAAAAATGAATAAAAATAAATTCTATATTAACCTTTACGTATTAATTCCGGTAATTTATTCCGGAATAACAATTATAGGTATTATTTTAACTTATCAATTACTTAATAACCAGTATGAAAATAACAATCAGATATCTTCTCTGGGGTTTGTCTATTTAATTACTGCCATAGGATTTTTAACTTTTTTAATTAGCTCTCTTATCTTACGAATTCTTTTGAAACCACTCGAACAATTTATTAATAAAGCGCAAAAAATACCTATTCTAAAAAATTCTCCTTTGGTAAAACAGGAAAGTATAACTGATGATTTAGATAAAATTACCATGGTGTTTGATAATGTAGCGAATATTCTAAGCCGCGTGGAGGCAAAAGAATTATTCCCGGAAGTTATTGGTTCCAGCGCTGCAATGCGCAATATTTTTACACAAATTATGAAAGTAGCACCAACCGATTCCACGGTGTTTATTACCGGTGAAAGCGGAACAGGAAAGGAATTGATTGCTACGAGTATTTACGAACATAGCTTGAGAAAAGGCAAGCCTTTTATTAAAATTAATTGTGTAGCCATCCCGGAGGGTTTATTAGAAAGTGAGCTTTTTGGTCATGAAAGAGGTTCTTTTACCGGCGCTACAACTCAAAAGAAAGGGAAATTTGAAATAGCTGATGGTGGAACATTGTTTCTCGATGAAATTGGCGATATGCCTTTGGCTACGCAGGCGAAAATTTTGCGTGTTTTGCAGGAAAAAGAATTTGAAAGAGTCGGTGGATCTGTTCCAATTCGTGTCGATGTCCGCTTTATAGCGGCGACGAACAAAAATTTACCCAAAATGATTAAAGATGGATTATTCAGGGAAGATTTATACTTTCGCCTCAATGTTTTTTCTATTTTTTTGCCGGCCCTGAGGGAAAGGATGGAAGATATTCCTCTTTTGGCAAATTATTTTTTGAGCAACTTTAAGAAAAAAATTAAGTTATCACCGCAGGTTTTACAGCTTTTCATCGGATATTCCTGGCCGGGAAACATTAGGGAATTAAAAAATGTTTTGGAACAAGCTTTAGTTTTAGCCGATAAAGATTTTATTGAACCTTACCATTTGCCTGATATAATTAACAGACAGGGTTTAATGTCGATAACCGATAATTCTAATAGAAACATTAATTTGGATGATAAATTAATGATCCTGGAAAAAGAGATAATAATTAACGCCTTAAAAATGACCGGAGGAATTCAAGTTAAAGCCGCAAGTATCTTGGGTATAAATCAAAGAAGCCTTTGGCATAGAATAAAGAAACTTGATATCGATATAAATGGTGTTAGAGATCTACAATAATTGTAGATGATACACCAATATTTGTAATTTATTTAAAAGCGCTAAGAACTTTAGGTGCGACGAGGTACAATTGGTAATACAGGAAAAGGCAATTAAATAAATAACTTACAAGCAAGACAATATAGATTAGGAAGGGGGTGGGGTTTTTATATAAATGGCATGGATATTGCTGTTATATAAATGCAAATAAAGCATTAACAAAGACGTTATCGAGTCAAATAAATCTTTATTAACAAACTTTAAAAAAGGAGAAAAAAAATGAGAAATCAAAAAGGTTTTACGCTTATCGAAATCATTGCGGTGTTGGTTATTTTGGGTATTTTGGCCGCAGTGGCCGTGCCTAAGTATTTAAATATGCAGACCAGCGCTCAGCAA
>Ga0187852_1003509_pt1 | contig 11393 bp, 9 predicted proteins | sample June2016WEW_6_40_FD_134511 | JGI IMG/M metagenome (GOLD analysis project Ga0187852, IMG submission 134511) | Peatland microbial communities from SPRUCE experiment site at the Marcell Experimental Forest, Minnesota, USA - June2016WEW_6_40 | ecosystem: Environmental > Terrestrial > Soil > Wetlands...
AATGACTACGCTGAAGGCGAAGGCAGCCGCTGCAAGAACGCGAAGGATGGTCTGGAGGCGTTCCTCAAGGCGGTGAATGCCGCTGCCGGATTGCCCGCCGACGAAGTGGCGATGCTGGATGCGGCCCGCGGTGCTTTGACGCCGGAGTGCGACGCGCCCACCCATGTGGCGTGGAAGGCTCCGGAGGGCATTCATTCGGCATTGGGGCGGGAGTTCGCGACGTACATCGCCGGCGCAGATGCGTTTTATGCCGGCGATTTCGCGGCGGCATTGAACGATTTCAATAGTCTTGGGAAGAGTGCGAACCCGTGGCTGCAGGAGACCTCCCGCTACATGGTCGGCCGCGTACTGCTGAATAGTGCGCAACTCCACGCCTTTGGAGAATGGGGAGATCTGAAACCGGACAACGTGAACAAAGGCCAATTGAGCGCCGCCGAAGACGCCTTCAATGCTTATCTTCACGATTTTCCTCGTGGCATGTATGCCGAGTCGGCGCGGGGATTGCTGCGGCGAGTCTATTGGCTGGGCGGCGACCAGACGAAGATGGCGGAGGCTCTCGATCGCGCATTCGCGGATGCGGAAAGCGGTGGAGGCAATGTCACCGTTTCAGAACTGGTTCAGGAAGCCGACGCTAAGCTACTTGCCGCTGCGAAGATTGACGAGATCAAGTCGCCCAGGCTTTTGGCGATTATCGATCTGATGAGCATGAGATCGACCTATGCGCCGCCCGGAGGCTTGACCCTGGCTGACCTTGAGGCACAAAAAGACCGCTTTGCGGGCAATCCAGCCCTCCACGACTATCTGCTTGCCGCCTTCCATCTTTACGTCGACAACAAACCGGAAGAGACGCTGACCCTGCTGCCCGGCCTGCCGAATGCGAAGTTGAATTACTTTGCTTTCAGCCAGCAGACTTTGCGTGTTCTGGCGTTCGATGCCACCAAGCAATTCGACAACGAGCGAAAGCTGCTGTTCGAGATGTTGCCGCTGGCCGGATTGCCGCTCGAGTCCGAGCAGTTGCAATTGGCTCTCGCCGCGCTTGAGGAACGTACGGGACACGTGGACCGCGTCTTCGCGCCGGAATCGCCGATTCATGACAAGGCGATCCGCACCATCCTAGTGGAGCATACGGCCAGTGCGGCGATGCTTCGGGAGCGGATTAAGGACCCGAAGGAGAACAGGGATGTGGCCGACGCCGCCTTGTATTCGCTGCTTTACAAGGAACTCATGGGCGGCAAATATCAGGCCTTCCAAGCCGATCTGGCGCTGATGCCGGCTCATCCAAACGAATTCCTGGCGCCGTTTGCCGCTAGCGGCGAAGGCAAGGGTGCGGGGTACCAATGCCCTTCATTGCGGGAGGTCGCCTCAGCCTTGCAGCGCGATGCAAGCGATGCGCGGAGCCTGAATTGCGTGGGCGAACTGGTGAGACTGCACGACGTTCACTACGGGCAGTATGTGACGCCGCCGAAGACCGATCTTGGAGGCAGCGATTCGTTGCTTCCGGGAACGGACTATTCGAGGATGGACGGATACTTGAAGGTCATCTCCAATGATCGTGCGGATGGCGATGCCCGAGCCTACGCGCTCTATCGCGCGGTGCGATGCTACGCGCCTTCCGGCAATAACGATTGCGGCAAGCAGGATATTCCGCAGAGTACGCGCAAACAATGGTTCGAAATGCTGCATAAAGAATATGCGGGCAGCATCTGGGCAAAATCCTTGAAGCTCTACTGGTAAGAGCCATGACGAGAGTCGTCCTGATCTGCCTCGGCGCGCTGTTCTTTGCGCGCGGCGTGGCCGCGGGTACCGTCGATGCATCGAAGTACGATGCATTCTGGCTGTGGAGCGGCGTTAAGCCGCAGGCGGTGCTCACACAGGCGCGCAGCGTCTACGTGCTGCAGGGACAAATCGAAGCCAGGCATGGCGATGAGTCGCAGGTGCGTTTTATCGCTCAAGGGGTGGCAGTGCCCGAAAGGCTGCCGGTCGAGGTCTGGCTGGCTTATCGCGTGCACACGCTGCACTGGACGCCGCGCGAATACGCAATCCTGCTGGCGCAGCTACACCGCTGGCAACAAGCGGGGAATAACGTCGTTGGCGTGCAGATCGATTTCGATGCGCACACGATGCATTTAGAGGAGTATCTGAAGTTTCTTGAAGGGTTGCGCCGACAACTGCCATCCGAATATCGCCTGGGGATTACCGGCCTCATGGACTGGAGCAGCCGCATCGATTCCGACGAAGTCAACCGGCTGCGCGGAATCGTGGACGAGGTCGTGGTGCAGACCTACCAGGGGCGGCATACGATCGAAAACTATTCCGATTATTTGCCGCGTGTCAGCCAGTTGAAGCTGCCCTTCAAAATTGGACTGCTCCAGGGCGGCAATTGGGATGCGCCAAGCTATATTGCCGCAAGCCCATGGTTCAGCGGCTATGTGGTGTTTCTCGAAAATCCGCGCGGTCCGAAGTAGGAGGGCGCAGATGTTTTTTCGATTGTTCGCCAGCCGTAGCGACATTTGCTGAGAGCCCTGATGGCGACCTTTGCACGCAACACGGGCGGTTCAAATACAACCGCAGATCCTTCGACTCCGCTTTCCCCTTGATTCCCCGGCAATCACGGGGCCCCCAAAGCGCTCCGTTCAGGATGACAGAGTTGTCTTGATGCGAACTTCAGATCCAGGATGCGAGGCCTGTTAGCAAACCCTACGGGATCAGTTGGGGAATAGCGCATGGCACGCGGTGAATGACCTCACCGGGCCGCGTCATCCGGAACATGTAAGAGCATTGCACGTTTGCGTTGCCTGTCGTGGCTCCCTGATAGACATAGACGGTTTTGGTTTCCGGCTGATAGACGAGCAGCGAACTTGCTTCATTGACCGCCGCGAGTTGAAACTGCACGCCCATACCGCCCGATTCATAGCTCGAAGCTCTGACCACGCAGCTCGAGCCGAGCCAGAACCCGAGCGCCAAAACGCCGGCGAAAGCGAGCCCATTTCTCGTCCAGATCCAGAGTTTGCTCATTTTTCTCTCCCGCAAAGGACTTTCCGGATAGACGTGGTGGACTCCGCCGCCGCTCACCGGCGCTGAATGGTTTCGAGGAGCGGGAGGACGCACTACGTGGCACTACATGGTGCGGGCGCGTTCGATGGCGCGGATTACGGCCTGGGCTTTATTCATGGACTCTTGGTGTTCGAGCTCGGGGACGGAGTCGGCGACGATGCCGGCGCCGGCCTGTACCGAGCCTTTGCCGCCGATGGAGAGCATGGAGCGGATGGCGATGCAGGAGTCGAGGTTGCCGGAAAAGTCGGCGTAGAGGACGGCGCCGCCGTAAGCGCCGCGGCGCGCGGGCTCGAGTTCTTCGATGATCTCCATGGCGCGGACCTTGGGCGCGCCGGAGAGCGTGCCGGCCGGAAAGCAGGCACGGAGGGCGTCGACGGCGGTGAGGTCGGGGCGGAGTTGGCCTTCGATGGAGCTGACAATGTGCATGACGTGCGAGTAGCGCTCAACGAACATGAGCTTATCGACCTTGACGCTGCCGAAGCGGCTGACGCGGCCCACGTCGTTACGGCCGAGATCGACGAGCATGACGTGCTCGGAGCGTTCCTTTTCGTCGTGCATCATCTCTTCGGCGAGGGCGTTGTCCTGGGCTTCGGTTGCGCCGCGCGGCCTGGTGCCGGCGATGGGGCGGTACTCGACCTTGCCCTGGTGCACGCGGACGAGCAGTTCCGGCGACGACCCCGCAATCTCGAGGGGCTGCCCGCCCTTTGACGTTTTGGAGGAGCTTCTCGCTTTGCCGGCAGCACCCGCCCCTAGTGGCCCTTCCGGATCGAAGCGCAGGAAGAACATGTAGGGGCTGGGATTGACGGTGCGCAAGGCGCGATAGATTTGGAAGCTGTCGACGCCGGGCTCGACGTCGAAGCGCTGCGAGAGAACGACCTGGAAGGCGTCGCCGGCGCGGATGTACTCCTTGGTGCGCTCGACGGCGGCGAGGAATTGATTCTTCGGCGTGCGGTGCTTGACCTTGAGCTTGCCGATTTTTCCTGGCATTGGACGAGGCAAAGGTAGGGCGAGGGCTTTTTCGAGCTTGTCGAGGCGCTTGACGGCGCGCGCGTAGGCGGCCGCGGCGTTGCCGCGCGAGACGTCGGCGGTCGCGATGAGCCAGATCTCTTTGCGCACGTGATCGAAGGCCAGCACCTCGTCGAAGAAGAGCAGGCAGGCGTCGGGAATGCCGAGTTCGTCTTTGGCGCGCGCGGGGAGACGCTCGATCTGGCGCACGGCATCGTAGGCGAAGAAGCCGACGGCGCCTGCGGTGAAGGGCGGCAGGCCGGCGAGGCGCGCGGGTTTATGGCCGCCCAGGGCGTCGCGCAGCACGGCGAAGATGTCGCCTTGCAGGCGGGTGGTCTTGCGGCCTTCGGTGACGGCAATCTCGCGGCCGCGCGTGACGATGCGCTTGAAGGGCGTAAAGCCGATGAAGGTGTAGCGGCCAAGCTGCTCGCCGCCCTCGACGGACTCGAGAAGGAAGCACTCGCGCTGGCCCCAAGCGGCGCGCAGGAAGGCCGAAACTGGGGTTTCGAGGTCGGCCATGAGGATGCGGCAGACGGGAACCAGGGTGTGCGTCCGGGCCAAGGCCAGGAATTCCTTGCGCGAGGGGAGAGCGGAGCGGGATGAGGCGTTCACAGCTCAAGTGTAACTGGTGGAAGGATTGGGCCGCTCGAATCGGTCTCCGCTTCAGGCCCCAATTCAGGACTTGGCACGGGGCGCCGGGAGACGGGCGGCGAGGGGTTTCATAACCAGGTTCGGCGTGGCTTGACGCGGATCGGCTCCGGGCCTAGACTCACTGAGGTTTGGATTTGCGGAGCGTTTCGACCGCACTTAACGCGCCGCCGCGTAAGACGGCGGCGTGACGCGGGACGCAGCCACGGACCTAAAAGCTCTGGCAGATGGGCGGCCGCGCCAATAAGCTGGAGGAGCGGGGCAGCGTTCCGGCCGTGGACAAAACCGAAACGCGGCAGAAGATGGAGAAGCTTATGGCGACAGGATCCCCCCAAGTGACGCTTGACCAGGAGATCAATCCCTGGGAAGCACAACACGCGCGCTTCGATTTTGCGGCACGCAAGTTGAATCTGGACGAAGGACTGTGGAAGGTGCTGCGCTCGTCGCAGCGCGAGATCATTGTGCACTTCCCAGTGACGCTCGACAACGGCATGATAGACATTTTCACGGGCTTTCGCGTGCAGCATAACATCGCCCGCGGCCCGTGCAAGGGCGGCATCCGCTACGCGCCGGATGTGACGCTGGACGAGGTGCGCGCCCTGGCCAGCTGGATGACCTGGAAGTGCGCAGTGGTGAATATTCCCTTCGGCGGCGCCAAGGGCGGGGTGATCTGCGATCCCAAGACGATGAGCAGCGGCGAGCTGGAGCGCATGACGCGCCGTTACACCTCCGAGATCATCGAGTTTATCGGTCCGGAGAAGGACGTGCCCGCGCCGGACGTGAATACCAACGAGCAGACCATGGCATGGATCATGGATACCTACTCCATGCACATGCGCAAGACAGTGACCAGCGTGGTGACGGGGAAACCTATCAACATGGGCGGCTCGCAGGGGCGCATAGAGGCCACGGGACGCGGCGTAAAGGTGGTGTGCGACGAGAGCCTGCGCTACCTGAAAATGGCGGTCGAAGGCTGTCGCATCATCATTCAGGGCTTTGGCAACGTGGGATCGAATGCGGCGCGGCTGTTGCAGGAGCGCGGCTACTCGATTGTGGGCATCGCGGAGCGCGACGGCGGGCTTTACAATCCCTCGGGGATCGACATCCACCAGTTGCTCGAGTACAAGTACCGCAACAACACGATTCTCGGTTTCCGCGGCGCCGAGGCCATGCCCAGCGAGGAGTTGCTGGTGTCGGAGTGCGAGATTCTGATTCCGGCGGCGACGGAGAACGTGATCACCAGCCGCAACGCGGACAAGATCAAGGCCAAGATCGTGGTGGAGGGCGCGAACGGGCCCACCACCGCCGTGGCCGACGAGATCCTGGCCGAGAAGCGCGTCTTCATCGTGCCCGACATTCTGGCCAACGCCGGCGGCGTTACGGCCAGCTATTTTGAGTGGGTGCAGGACCGGCAGGGATACTTCTGGAAGGAGTCCCAGGTCAACGAACAACTGGAGAGCATCCTGCGCGACAGCTTCGAGGACGTGGTTCGCTATGCGGAGGCGCACGGCGTGAACAACCGCATCGCGGCGTACATGCTGGCCATCGATCGCGTGGCCTTCACCATCAAGCAACGCGGCTTCTACGCGTAGCGCAACCGGAGGCAGACGTGGCGGGGGAAGCGCAGGCTTCTCCCGCCATTCGTTTTTGGCGGGCGTGCTTCCCCAGGTTCCAAAAGCGGGATCCTTCGACTACGTTCAGGGTAGGCTCTGGGGCACCCGCAACGAATCAATCGCGCACTCCCCCACCCTTTTCCGCAGAAAGGCGCAGAAAAGGATGGGGCACGGATGCAGCATTCTGTTTCCGAATCAATCATGAGCGGCGGCAGGAGCTGTGACGGCCACCCCAGGCGGCGAGGAACCTCCGGTGCAATAATGATGGGACACCGCCCGAGCGCGAGGAGAGCGCGGTGCGAGCCGGATGAATCTTCCCAACTCCATCACCATGAGCCGGATCATCATGATCCCGCTGTTTCTGTGGATTCTCTCGCCGCATTTTCCCTGGCATGGACACGGCGCGCAGGAAATTGCGGCGTCGGTGCTGTTTGTGCTGGCATCGATCACGGACGGTCTGGATGGATACCTGGCGCGCAAGCACGGGCAGATCACGACCATGGGCATGCTGCTCGATCCTCTGGCCGACAAGATCATGGTGACGGCGGCGTTTGTGGCGCTGGTGGCCTACAATCCCGATGTTGTGAAGGTGTGGATCGTGGTGGTGATCATCGGCCGCGAGTTTTTGATCTCGGGATTGCGCTCGATCGCGGCTTCGGAAGGTTTCGCCGTCTCGGCCAGCGAGCTGGGCAAATTGAAGACCGTGGTGCAGATCGTCTCGGTGGTTTCGGCGATTCTGGCGCACCGCTGGGATCACTGGGAGATCGGCGTGGTGCAGGTTCCGGTGAAGTGGTACGCGGTGGCGGCGATTTATTTTGCGGCCGCGGTGGCCGTGATCTCGGCGGTAGATTATTTCATCGGCTTCTGGAAACAGATCGACCACGCATCGAAGGACCGGCGCAAGGCCGCGGAGCTTTCGCGCGGCAAGAGCGTGAAGCTGACCTGAGCAGGGAATAGGGAGTAGCCAATAGGGAGTAGAAAAGCCCTTAGATTAGGAATTCGCCTTCTGGCTTGATTTCGAAATTGAGCGACCGATCGCAAAAGATCGCTGTCGCAAGCGACTCCCTATTGGCTATTGGCTACTCACGGACATTCAGCGCGCCGAGCGGGCAACCGGGAGAAGCACGGCGCTTTCAGGGATCGCGGGCTCGGCTACGAAGGTCTTCGCGGGCTCGTCGTGCGCGGCCGTTGCGATGGGCGGCGCGCCGATCAGGTCGCGAATGGCGTCGATCACGAGATCGGGCTCATCGAGATGAATCCAGTGCTCGCTCTTCGGCGCAATGATCTGATAGACGGAATCGCCGATTTGCTCGAGTTGAGCGGCTGAGAGCGGAGCGGATCTTCCCGGCGTGAGCACGGTGACGGGAAGGCCGCGGATGGGCTCGGCCCCTTGCATTTCCCTCACGGTAGCGGGAATGGAATCGATGTGGCTGCGCAGTCCGGCGTAAAAGTCCGGCCGCGACCAGTGTGCGGCGACCGCGGGCCACACTGTGCGCGGCATTTTTCCGACTTCGGTCTTGATGCGGCCCAGCACATGGCGCGGATGCGCGCCTGCGGCGCCGGCAATCTGATCGGAGAGCTTGCCGGCGCGGCCGAAAAGCGATGTGACCAGCAGACGCGCCAGCCCGCAGCGCACCACAGGCAACGCGTAACGGATGAGACGATTGCCCAGATCGAGTTGCGATTGCCGCGATGGGTTCAGAGGGGGCCACTCTTCGCAGCGCATGGGATCGACGAGCACCAGCCCCAGGACTTCTCTGGGGTAGAGCAAGGCGAAGCGGCGCATGACTTGGCCGCCGAAGGAGTGCCCGACGAGAAGGTAAGGCGGCCGAAGACGCGCGTTTTCGAGCATCTGGTGCAGCTCCGCGGCAATGTTGCCCGGTGTGCGCGGCGTGCGGCAGGGGCTGCTCCAGCCCAGGCCGGCGCGATCGTAGGCGATGGTATGGGCGACGAGTGAAATCGGATCCTGAATGCCGCGCCAGTTAAGATGAGTGGCGCCGATGCCGGCCTCGAAAAGAATCGTCGGTTCGTCCTGGCCCTGCTCAAAAAAGTAGACGCTGCAACCGCGGCCGATCGTCACAAAGTGGCCGTGACCGGTATGAATGCGGCGGTCGCGGAGGCTTCCGAGGCGCTGATACACGGTTCCGGCGAGAACCAAAGCGGCAAGGGAAGCGAGAATCCAAAAAACCAACTGCATGGGACACCTAAAACTTTGTGAGTTGTGCGGGAGTGAAATCGGCAAGGGTGAGATTGGCCTTGACGCTGCCGCGGTCGATGATGAGCAGCGTGGAACCGGATTGGCCGCGCACCTTCACCTCGATCTGGTGTGCCGACCAGACGCCTTGTTCATGTCGGATTCCGTAGTAGGTGAACTCCTTCACCGCGCCGGATTCCCTCACGGTTTTATCGACGTAAACGGGAAACCCAATACTGGGATCGAGCCAGGTTTTTACCTGTGTATAGTGGTTGCGATCGCCTGGGCCGGGAGTGCTTTTGACAATGACGCAATCGCGCGCGCCAAACTTCGCGCTTCCTTCAGAGGTTTGCCCCGGCCAGAAGTACTGCTCCTCGAGGAAATCTTCGTAGCTGAATTCCGGGCCGAGCGGTCCCTCGCCCCATCTTTCAACCGGCAGCGCGGTGGGGGATTTATCTCCGGGATGCGCGATCGAGATGGAGCTTTGACCGTTGGGTCGCATTTCGAGAAGTGCATGTGTAACGAGGCGGGCGCCGGGAGCCGCGTTGTCAGGTGACTTGGTTGCGACGCCCACCTCCACATACTCGCGCAGCGCGCCGGGGAACCAATGCGCCTTAATGGTGATGGGATAGCTGAGGCGCGCTCCGCTGGGTTCGACCCAGACCAGATGCCCGGTGGCGCGAAAATCGGCGGTTTCGACTCGCTTGCGCATCGAAGCCAGCAGATCGTTCAAGTTCACCGTCTGCGCGCACAAAAGCGGCGCCAGCATGGCGAAGCCCGCAACCCGAAGCGCCTTCCTCATGATTCGATCTTTCCATCGCGAATGCGAATGTGCCGAGGCGCATTGTACGCGATGTCGTTTTCGTGGGTGACGACGATCATGGTCATGCCGCGCTGCTCGCGAATGCCCCGCAAGATCTCCATGATGTGCGCCGAATTTACGCTGTCGAGGTTGCCGGTGGGCTCGTCGGCCAGCAGGATCGCGGGATCGTTGGCCAAGGCGCGCGCGATGGCCACGCGTTGCCGCTCGCCCGCGGAGAGCTGGTTGGGAAAATGGTTCATGCGTGCCTCAAGGCCCATCTCTTCCAAAAGAGCCGCAGCGCGCTCGGCGCGATGATTGGCTTTATCATGCACCGCCAGCATGGCCACCTGCACGTTTTCGATGGCGCGAAGGGTTGGCAACAGATAAAAAGCCTGGAAGATGAATCCCACCTGGCGCGATCGGTAGGTATCGAGATCGACGGCTTTGCCCAGCTCGGATCCGTTGTAGAAGACCTGGCCTTCGCTGGCCGCGTCCAGGCCGCCCAGGAGATGAAGTAGCGTGGACTTGCCACTGCCGCTGGGGCCGCTGATGGCGACGTACTCTCCCGCGTCGATGCGCACGTCGACGCCGCGCAGGGCTTCGACGCGACCTTCGTCGTAGCTCTTCATGAGCCTGCGCGCTTCGAGAATGGGGCCGCAGGCGCTAATTGGGCTGCCGGCGCCAATGGTGCTACTCATAGCGCAACGCCTCCACCGGAGAGAGCCGGGCGCCGCGCCAGGCGGGATAGGCTCCGGCAAGCAGCCCGGAGGCAATGGCGATGAGCAGCGATTCGAGAAGATGCAGCGGCGAAACCGATGCCGAAACGATGCTGGCGGTTTGCGGCAAAGTGGAGAGCAGGCGCAGCGCGCCCCACCCCGCGCCGATGCCGAGCAGGCCGCCCACAAATCCCAAGGCAGTTGCCTCGGCAAGAATCAGCAGAATCACGTGTCGGCCCTTCCAACCCAGGGCGCGCAGGATGCCGATCTCGCGGGTGCGTTCGAAGACCGACATGGCCATGGTGTTGGCGATGCCGAGAATACCGATGAGGAGTGCGATGGCCGAGGTGCCCCAGGCCACGGAGTGGGCCAGACCGACAAGCTGGTTGTTGGCGGCGCGCTCCGCTGCGGGCACGGCGCGGGCGTTGGGCAGCATGGATTCAAGCTTCGCTGAGACGCGCTTGACGTATGCGTCCTGGGTTTCGCCGGCGGGCAAGGGGCGCAGCTTGACGTGAAACGCCGTGACTTTGCCCTCCATGCCTGCGACGATCTGCATCTGGTCGAGCGGCATGATGACGGCGCCGGCTTCAAGAGCAGTGCCACCGTGGTAGATGCCGGTCACGGTGAAGTTTGTGCCCAGGATGGGAACGATGTCCCCGGGTTTCTTCCCGAGGCTGCTGGCCAGGAGATCGCCGAGGAGGATCTCGGGCGCGCCATCGTGGAAGCGGCGGCCGGAGAGGATGGTGAGGGAATAGATTTCGTAGGAGTTGGCGCGCCAGCCATAAACCAGCGCATTCACCTCCGGGGTCAGGTCGATGAGATTGAAGATCATGGGAGCGACCTGAGCCACCTCGGGAACGGCGCTGATTTTGACGGAGAGGGACTCATCGATGGAACTGGAGAGCAGGTTGCTCTGGACGACGGCGAGGTCGATGCCGGAACTGGTATACATGCGCAGCCATTCGTGTTCGAAGGCGCGCGAGAATCCCACCAGGGCCACGAAGGCGCCGATGCCCATGGTGACTCCGACCAGCGTCAACAAGGTCCTGAGCCGTCTGCGCCAGAGATTCTTCCATGCGAATCCCGTGAACGAGAGTTGGGAAGCCATGCGGTTGGGAATCATCCCTTTCAGGCGATTTCAAGGGGAACTGTAAACGCGAGTGTATCGAGCCGGGCTGGCTCTGTCTATCGGAGGTCTGTTACGAGGTGAATAACCGAGGCCGTGCGCACCGGAGGGATGGCTCCTGCCGAGGCTTCTTTGCAAACGTAACGGCGGGGAATAGAGACGTAACTTCCCTTCGACAGAGCCCCTGCGCGACGAGTGGCCAAATTAGCGCCGCTGCGCAGCCTTGCCGTGCGAG
>Ga0187852_1003514_pt1 | contig 11388 bp, 14 predicted proteins | sample June2016WEW_6_40_FD_134511 | JGI IMG/M metagenome (GOLD analysis project Ga0187852, IMG submission 134511) | Peatland microbial communities from SPRUCE experiment site at the Marcell Experimental Forest, Minnesota, USA - June2016WEW_6_40 | ecosystem: Environmental > Terrestrial > Soil > Wetlands...
GCTGGTGTGTGGCAGACTCCGCAGCCAACACCAGGCACTGCTGAACGGATTACTGCACTGCGAATGCTGCGCGGCACCGATGGTGTACTCGTACGCGGCCAAGGGAGACCGCAAGTACCCCTACTACGTGTGCCGGAACGCGCAGCGGAATGGCTGGGCCACCTGTCCGAGCAAGTCGCTTCCCGCGCAGGCGATCGAGGCATCGGTGCTGGGACGGATTCGGCAGGCGCAGGGAGTGGCTGATGCCGCGCCCTGGGAAGAGATGGATCGCGAGCAGCAGCGGGAGACGATCGAAGCAATCGTCGAGCGGGTCGGTTACAACGGTGCCACCCGGCAGATCTCGATCCGTTTCCGTGCACCCGAGGTGGCGATGGCGGGACAGGAGGCGCGGGCATGAGCAGCCAACAGGAGGTCACCTACACGCTGGACTTTGAGGTTCGGCAGCGGAGTGGGCCGAAGGGCCAAGTCGCACGCCGACCCAGCGAAGACAGTGCCATTCCGCGCATCGCCCGGCTGCTGGCGCTGGCCATCCGGCTGGAAGGGCTGATCCGTGAGCAAACGATACCGGATTACGCCGCGGTGGCGCGGCGGGGGCGGGTGACGCGGGCGCGTATGACGCAGATCATGAAGCTGCTCGATCTGGCACCGGACCTTCAGGAAGAGATCCTCTTTCTGCCGCTCATCAAAGGCCTCAACGAGCGAAACCTGCGGCCCACTGCCAGCCGGATCGACTGGGACGAGCAGCGGCGCCTGTTTCGGGAACTCACCAGCCGCTCGGACATGAGCCGGGACTCGGCCTGACGTTCGGCTCGCGGGCCCCGAGTTCCAGTCCGGCAACAGACCCGCTGCGTCACTTCCGCCGCGCGGCGCGTGTGGTGCCGCTGCCCAGAAACGGCTCCGATACCAATTTGCCAGGCTTGGTGTGGTTCAGGATCGGCCGCCGCATCAGCTCGACCAATTTTCTGGGTAGGAAGGGGCCGCTTCACCTTCCGACAGTTCCTGGGCCGCATTTCCGCTGCCCGGCACCTTTTTTGCGGTCTGGCACCTTTTTCCCCACCTCACAATTGGCGAAATACCGGTTTGAGTAGGAAGTCGTGAAGGAGCCGACAAGTAATGAGTTCACCCCGAATCGTCGGGCAGATCCAACAGCGCGCGATGGCCCAATGAAGACGCACCCCCATGACACCAGGCCCCACTCCTTTCAGCGGGCTGACGCCTGGCCCTGCAGTTGGGAAGTGCAATTCCCATGGCTGCCGCAACTTTCTTCCCACGCCAGACGCGGTGCCAGCGCCAGCCGTAGCCGGCAATTCGGCTTTTTCAGCCGATCCCCGAGAAATTATTTCTCTTGTAGTTTCTTATGTTTACCGCTGTTTACCGCCCAAACTGTGCCTTGGTTTGGCCAAGAGCAGCGAAATGCCCTCCGCGGGCGGGCGAATAACCGGGTGGGGGGAATCTAGTAGTGGCCAATCCGAATAGGCCTTTTGGGTTACGACCCATTTTCCAGACAGCGCTGACCGCCGAACCAGCGTTTTTGCCGCGCAGTGTCAATGCTTTTAGGGGGAGATCAGCCCAACCGTGCCCCGCTGTGCGCCCAAAGCGTAGCACTCGCCACCATCGGCGGCTGCTACTGCCGTCCGCGGCGGACGGTCGCTCTGCCGCCCCCGCCGCCGCGCGCTCCCCTAGCGGTTCTTCTCCACCGGCGAATAGGACAGTGAGGGACACCAGCAGCCACTGCGATTCGCAGATCCGACAGATTGCCGCCAGCATTCGCGAGTTGGTTGGCTTTGTCAGCCCGATCTTGATTAGCGGACGGGCCTCTGAACAACGAGCAAGAAGCTCACCATCGAAAATTTCAAAATGGCAGGAACACCCCAATGAGTAAGGATCTGAAGCGAAGAATAGAGAAACTGGAACGACAGGTTGGCGTCTCTGGGTTCGAGACCAAACTGCGTGCCGTGGTCCGCTGGTGGGGCGGTAACGAGGAAGCCTATCTGCGAGCAGCCAGAGGCCATGAGCGGAAACTGGAACCGGCACTAGGAGAGGACGGCGCCATCACCTGGGAAGGCTACCTGCTGCTCCACAATTTGCTGCATCCTTCACGCCACTCATCCCCAGCCCGGCGACCAGGAGCGCCTGCCGAGCCGGGGCTGCAATCGCCGCCCGCAGGCTCCGCACCGAGAAAATTTAGGTTCATCAACAAAGGAAAAACAATCGTATGATCAACTCACAGCAACAATCGGAGATTCATATCTGGCCGATCGAGCGGCTGGTTTTCTATGCCCGCAACCCGCGTAAGAACGACACAGCCGTCGAGCGCATGGTGGCGTCGATCCGCGAATACGGCTTCAAAATCCCGGTGCTGGCGCAGCCGACCAGCAGCCTTGAGGCGCGCTGCACGGATTGCGGAATGGGCGGTTCACCAAAGAGATTCAACAGCTCTCGGATCTGATATGGAAATACGCAGCATGCATCCGCGACCTTATGGGAGGGCGCGTGTGGCGCTGGTTGTCTTATTTGGCCAACAGCGGAACACGCAGCCACCGTTAGTCGGCTGTCCAAAATACGGATTCGGATGGCCGGCGCACGCACTCGCTAACTGCTCGGTGGCGCCACCGACCGAACCGACTTTGATGAACTGCAAAGCCGACCGGCGAACTTTGCGTGAGTCCCAGCGGCCAAATACAATGATCCCAATCGGATATCCTCCGCATCCAGACCGGAGTTTTTCCTGTACCATTGCAAAACCTTGCAAAAAGTTGCTGACGCTCCTGCTCATACCCCTGTAACGTGAACTAATCATTACTTATCTGATCTGACGCGTCTGAAAATTCAGCTTACCAATTGAAAATCAGCATCGTTTTGGCGCGACCGCAGCCCCTTCCTGCCTTAATCTCTCCCGCAGCCGTCTCCGGAGAGGGGCCTCGATGTTGGCACATCTGGGGAGCCAGTTCCTTCCCGACGAACTCCCCCTCCTTCCGGTTAACGCCCTGAAACCCTGAAATTTGCCGGAAATGGCCAGTATTGCGTGGAAACAGGTTCTCTCCGGGGTTGCTCAGAGAGTTGCCGACTAGCCCCGAGGCCCCTGCACGGGGCCATTCCGCTCGCGTCTCTCAGAGTCTCCGAAAGGACAGCGCGTTTGGTTAACTGCCGGTCGGGCCCGTACCCGCACGCTGAGCTGGGCTTCCGCTCGGGCATTTGGAGGTTCCTAGCTGCCGGCAAGCCTTGGGGGATCTCGTAATCCTTACGCCAGCCTTCGTTGTCTTCCGCCAAGTGTCGCTATCCGCCAGGGGAAAGCGTGATCACTCGCAGCGCGCCTTTTCGCGTGCTTGGCGAGCGCGGTGCCAGCGTGGCCCTATCGTGGGCACGCTTGCACTTCGGACACGGCGGCAGATCCTTGGTTAGCAGGTGGTCCGCCGCCTCGGTGAAGACTTGCACCATTTCCTTCGGGGCCATCCCCGCGTCAATGCGCTGCGTCGCCCACGCCAGATCGGTAAACGCTGCGCGACCGATCGTTACCTTTCGCTCCGAATCCTCGATTTACAGACGTCAGTCCGTCGCCCCTCCGCTCATCTGGCGCATCGTGGACTCGTCCCACAAGTGGTTCATGTACCCGTCCGGATCCAGAACCTCAGCTCCGTAGCCCCAAAACTGGCGTTGGGGGCGGCTCACAAAGGTCACGCCCGCGCTGACCAGTTCCTGGTGTTTGCGGTCCACATGATGCCCAGATGGACGCGATTGACGCTGATGAGATCGAGCTCACCCTCAAGGTCAGCCGAAAGACCAAGCACCCGCTCGCCTCCAAATTCTTTGCGGGGTGCGCCGCATGGCGGCCAAGACAGACTTGCAAGATAAACTGGACAAGCTGGTGGTCAAAGGGCCGAGCCTCCTGAGTGGGAAACTCGAAGAGGTCGACATACTCAAAGATGAGCTCGTCGTCACGAGGTCGATGCTCCGCGTCGACCCCCGCATACGCGCGGTACAATCTGAGTCTGCATTTGAGCAGATTGAAGAAGCGTATTACGAACTCAGGGATTTGCTGCCACTTGCAGACCACGGTTCGGGCCTACATCCCCCGACGTGCGGGCCGTTCGCCGGCCGGGCGACTCGTCAATCAAAGGCCCCCTCGACAGCACGTTCGGCCTCCAGCGGCGGAATTCGTTCCTGTTCGAGCATCCACGGACCAGCCAGAACTGCAGAAAGAGCAACTCGTTCGGTTGCCGTGAGACAAGCATGTCTGACTGAAGAATCCCGCTTCCCTGGCACCGCGAGGTGTTTCCACCGAATCCATGCGTCCTGGTCCATTAGCAAGCTTCGCACCTGTGGAAAGCTCGAACGCAAACTGGATAAGATCCCGTATCCAGCTTCGTCGCAATCGCCCCAATAGACGATCTCCGATGCTTTCATCCACTGACAGCCGTGCAAAAGCGATGCCCCCTTACCCGAGCCGAATATGGCCAAAGTGCCTTGAACTTTCGGCAGGCATAAAAACACATCGCGATTCTCCACGACGAGCACGCGCGGAATACTCCATTCGAGACCGGCGAAGGTCGGAGCGGTGATCGAACAATCTGCCACTGGCCAACAAACGTATGCGCGAAGCTCGGGGTCGAGAAAACGGAACCTCACTAGCGGCGGCTCTACCGTGAGATGGAATCGCTCGGCGAATGTTGCGGCAGCGGTATCGACGGAGGCGCCCACTACCACGTCGAGCATCTCTCGCAGAATTCCTGAGTGTTCTTCGATGAACTTCGTCCCGACGGGCACGGGTACCTGTCGTGGGTAGCAGCGCGGCCGGGGATGAGCATCGAAGTAGGTGCACACCGCGACTAGTCCCGGCCAGTCGGCTAGATAATCGACGATCCGGTGCGCCTTAGCACGCAACCAAGGCTCTAGGGCTGGGCATTTCTCTCGCGCGTCCTTAAGTGCTGCGCGAAACGAACTCAGCTCGTCTGCTCGCCCGAGCGCTGTTGCGATATCCTCAATACAGTCGAATCCGAGTCTGACGGGCCAGCGCTGACGACCCCACTTGCGCGTCTCGATCTCCTCCCAATCGATCCGCCATTCTTGACGCGCGGTCGCCAGTGATTCGATTTCGCTTCGCAGTACCGCGAAGTCGCTAGTCGTGCGGGGCCGCCCAAACGGAATTCGCAGAGGAAAGACGTTTTCTCCGGCTGCCTCGGCCCGCAGCACAGTGGGCCATCTACGCGAAGCTATATCGAGGATCTCCGGTGGTTTCAACATGCAAGGGGCTCAGGGTCTCATTAGTGGATCACCCCGTCGGCAGGACATTCAGTGCACCATCCTCTGTCTGCGTAGACTCCCCCTCCGGTGCCGCTTCGACCTGCTCTCGAGTGAGCGTGACCAATCGCGAGCAATTTCCCGCGGGGTTTGATGCTAGGTGGATCGTTTGCACAAATGGCACCGCGAGTTTAGCCTTGGCATCAAACGGACCAACTATCAGAAGCTGAAATCCGAGACGCGAAAAAAGCTGCATGGCACGAGTCGAATTGGATTCGTCTGTACGTGAGAAGGCTTCATCGATCACGACGAGACGAAAGTTGGGGCAATCAACTGGCGCCGTCGAAAGTCCGTATTGGGCTGACAGGGCGGAAGCGAGAATTGTAAATGCTAGCTTGGCCTTTTGGCCGCCAGACTTGCCGGTGGTCGCGGCATAGTAGTTCACCTCACTATCATCCGCTCGCCGCAATTCTCGAACTCCTGCCGCAAACCAGGTACGCACATCGGTAACGCGTTGCGTCCCGTCGGGATCGCGTTGAAATCCCTCAAGCAGCAGACGTACGCGCTCGAAGATTCGCAGCCGTTCTTCAGGCGCTGGCGCGATGCCGTGCTCGAAGCAGTCACGCAATGCCCGACGAAAAGCCGCCGTGTCCTGGCTTGGTCGACTTACCAGACGCAACTGGACGTAGGTATCATCCTCATAAGCTATGTTCCGTAACGCTTGGTTGATCTCCTCAATCCTCCCCTCGATCGACTCCCGGTGCTCTTCGAGGCGCCGGTTCAGCATCAAAAGATCGCCAACGAGGTTTTCGTTAAGGTAATGCTCGAACCGCTCCCGATGACGGGGAAGGTCCTCGCCCTCGATGCGGTGCAGGGCGGCGGCGAAGCCCTCGGCATACGCATGTCCAACCTCAAGCGTCTGCCGGAACTCCGGAAACTCCCCGAGGAATTCGCTCATGCCCTCCACCATTTTTTCGCTGGCTTCATTAACCTTGCGTTGCTCGTTGCTAATCCTGCCTTGCAAGCTTTGATGGGCAGCGTGCGCGAGCTGATCAACGTTTTCAAGCGTGAGGGCAGGCAGGCCAGCGATTTCGGCGAAAGCCTGTGCCGCCGTCTCTTGATCGTATTCGGTAAAAGTGGCGAGTTGCCGTTCCCGATCCTGTACGCGGTCACAGCAAGCCTGAAGACGATCGCGCAGACGGCCAAGCTCAGCATCACCCCGAGCCAATTCTTCTTCGCCCTTAGTGATGGCAGCGTCGACTTCGCGCAATCGGTCCTGTAACATCCGTAACTGATTGGAACTGCGCTCGAGCAGTTCGCGCTCCGCTCGGAGCCGAATGACTCCCTCGCTCCAGCGCTGGGGGTCGATGTCAGCAAACTCCGTGATTCCCAACAATTCGCGCGCGGCGTTCTGGCGGGCGCGTGCGGCCTCGGCTGATCGCCCGGCCTCAACCGTACCTCTTCCCTCAATCTCCGCTTGCCGTTCGGCCTCGGTGATCTGTCGGCGAAGTGCAGCAATCTTGCGGTCCGTGGACCATCCCAGAATCCGCGCGCCGGGGTCATCCACCGGCCTTGCATCGTCTTTGATGTGACGTGTGCCGTCTCGTACCAAGCCTTCCCGCGTGAGGCCATGGTCGCTACTTTCGAGTTCAGCAATTGAAGCGCAACAGCGATGGTTGAACCGCCGCACCAATTCGGTCGCCACCCAAAGATGGAGGGGGTGTTCGGTACGAAACTCCAGGCGACCTGGTACCCGATCGTTCGATATGCTGGGCGGCGTCATCACGCGGGCCGGAATGCGATGAAAAATCAACCGAAGTCCAAGTCTCGTGGAGTTGATGAATTCGGCAGCCGGTCGATAGCACCCTTCGGGAACGAGCAATGACAGTCCGAATCCCCTGAGTAAGCGCTCAATTGCTCCGGTCCAATCGCCGTAAGCGCTGCGGACCTCGATTAGTTCGCCCGCAAATGGCATTACCTCCGGTGCCACCCCTGCAGCTTCTGAGACCCGCAAGCGGATAGCGAGAAACTCCCGGGGGATATTGACACGATGGCGTTCGACGCTTTCGAGCTCGGCGAGCTTTTCGCGGCGGTCATCAAGAGCGAGTTCCTGACGGTGCCGCCGAGTTGCGCGTAATTCCTCCGCCTCGCTCGCGATGAGACCCTCGGCGCGCTCGCGCTCTTCCCAGACCGGCAGCGCCGACGTGAAGGCGGCTGCATCGACCAGACTTGAGCCCATTCCGAGCAGCATCGCGGGGGGTTCGACACGGGCTCGACGTTGCTGTGCGTGCCTTCGCGCCTGTTCGGCGTGATCCAACTCACGAGTAATCGCTTGTAGCCGGGGACCAACATCCGTGGTGGCGATAGCAGCGTTTAGGTCGTCCCGCTCGTGACGACGGCCTATAAGACGTTTCGCTATGTCGTCACGTGCAGCTTCGGTCGACGCCAAAGCTGTCACGAGTTCGACCTGATAGGCCCGAAGGAGCCTGAGATGGCCGGTGGCGTAGTAAGGTTGAACGAGATCCTGCAAATGTTTCCATGACTCGATCCGCGCCTCACCTTCGGTGATGCGGTTGGCGTATTCGGCCACGGGGCGGAGCCGGGCGATCTGTCGCTCTGCGCGCTCGATGGCTGTCCAACAATCGAGCAACGTCCGGTAGTGTGGTTGCACCGTTTCACGGATGAATACGAACGTATCGGCGGGAGGCATCATGAACTGCCGCACGAACCCGTCGATGTCGCTGACCTCCTTCATGCCCATGGCGCGATTAAACACTTCGAGTGCCTTGTCACCAGGAATGTGAAGTAGCGCTCGCATTCGCTCCGCATAGGCAGCAAAACTGTCCTCGATTTGCCAACCGCGGCGGCGGCCGGCGCGCCTGATTTCACCCGTGTTGGCGTGGCCGTCGACGAGATCCCGCAGGCTGTGGCGGCCGGGCGCCAGTGCGTAGAGTTCGTGCACTTGCTCTTCGTGTTCCCACAAGACCTGTGCCAATGTCGCTGAAATCCCCTGCCGCACGTCAGTGAAAACGGCTGCAATCGCGCTAAGACTGCCAGACTCGCGCAGGTACTGTGTGGTGGGCGCTGTCGAATCGATAGTGCTTGAACTCGCCCAGGCCCCACGGACGTAGGATCGGCGCGTGCGGTCGTGAGCCGTCTGACGGCGACCATCGCCTGAAGCGTCATTGTAGTTCAGGATGCGCGGTGGCACTAGCAAGGTGCGAAGCGCATCTATGGCAGTGGATTTTCCGGAACCGTTATCTCCGACCAGCAATGCCCAGCCGCCGCGTGCTTCGAGAACCTGGGCGTCACCATGAAATGTGCCCCAATTCCACAGTTCCAACCGGTCGAGCCGGAATCCCGACGGGTCGGTGGCAGAGATATTAAGCGTCTCGGTCTGCATGGCGAGCAAGGCGATGCCTCACTTCTTGGAGTTCTACGGGTCCAAATCGCGCTTTGAGAATGCGCATGATCTCGAAGGTTTCTGCCTCTGGCGATCCGAAAGAGCGCAAGAAACCCAGCTCTTCGACTCGGCGGATGGCAGCGTCGATTGTTCGGAGGTCACGAACCTGGTTGTTGGTTTCCCGTAAGAACTGCCCCACCAATTCGCGCAACTGCTGACGGGTAAGCACCAGCCGTGTCGAGTCCTCCGGCGCCGCATCGAAACGGGCAAGTTCTTCGCGCAAGCATACCAGCAGCAAGGTCGCAGTATAGCCAAGCGGTTGGCGGCGGCCTACGCGTGTGACGGGTTCGCCGCCGCCTGGCTCAATCTGACGCAGGAAGGCATAGCCCTCAGCTTCATCGATCACGACCTCCTGTCCGATCTGCCGAAAATAGTAGGCTATGGCGTCACGTTCAGAGCGGAGCGCTTCCCACAACGAGCCGTCCTCCCGATAGATCGGATCGAGTAGTAAACGAGCGAGCACAAAGGATCGCTCCGGAAACGTTGTGTTTGATTCCATGACCTCTCGCACCCACGTCTTATTGATTGCGCGTGAACAACACCTCCGGCACACGCCAGAATTCGCATCCTCCGCTGGCTACAGCGATCTCAACGTCGACAAGTTGATCGTCCGCAACGTAGTGCTGCGAATCTTGAATCGCGATGGCAAGATAGCCGGCAACTTCAAGGATACCGTCGCGCGGGGGAAAGCGCTGCAGAACCTGCGAGAGGAGGACAGAGTTGTCTCCTACGAGGCATATGCGCACCTGTTCGCGCAATCGAGTGAGGTTCAAATCCGCTAGTGCGCGGAAGCGCTCCAGGGTTTGCCAATCGAGTTGCCGTCCGTCGAACGTCAGATTGCCAGCGATATGGCCCGTCGCGTCGGGCTGCCAAAAGGTGCGGCTGAAACTCGCGAATACTTCGGCCGGTCCTGCCAGGTCGCAGAAGTAATCATCCGATGGCGGGTAGGTACAGCACGCGAGCGCAAGCTGTTGGATCTCGCGTATGAGTTCGCGGAGGCGACGGTCTTCGCCGGTCGCGGCGCTCTCCAGGGCGCGTCGTAGTGTCGCTGCCATGCGTTCATTCGAGCGCACGACGCGCTCGCCCTCCACCAGCAAACGAGTGGATAGGCTTTCGAGTAGCCGATTGGCTCGCAACCCGCTGTCGATCCCGTCGAGCTGGTACACCTGGCGAATCAACTCCCGCCATCGCTCTTGTCGCTCCGGGGAAGAAAGCAAGCTCCAGAACGCGTAAAAGCTTTGCCCTTGCGCGGAATCCTTCAGCGCCGCATGCGTGTCGAGCAACTGCCCCACAATACGGCCCTTTGTTGCTCCTGGCCTGGTCTGGGCTTCTGCAAGCGCGCGGGCGACCTCCTTGAAGTTTTCCTCGAGTTGTCGGAAATCACCGGTCAGTCCGCGGGCTAGGTCGAGCGCATTGGCGAATCGTTCGGTGAGTTGGACCGCCGAGTAGGCTTGCGCGGTGTTTGTCGCTTCGATCGATTCGATCTGGTCCTGTAATGCGGCTTGCTGCGCTCGCAAGGCCGCCACGCGCCGTTCCACGTCTGGAGTGGAGAACAGCACAATTTCTTCGAGCTGGCGAAAAATCAGTTCAAGTCGCGATTCCGCACCGACAAACGGTCGCGCCTGGAGGTCTTCGAGCCATTGCATGGCACGTTCCGCGGCCGTAGTCAACTCGAAGACCGGCTCGTCCGCTTCGTTACTGTAAAACTTCTTTAGGAGCAACTGCTCGGTCCCGCACCATGTTGCCAGGTATTCAGCTGCTGTCTGCGTATAAGCTCCCGGACGATGCACGCGGGCCTCTTCGAGGAAGTTCTCCAGGCGGGCACGCAGATGCGATTCGGGCACCGAGATCGCGTGGTGCTCCTTAAATGCGCGGTGAAGGAATGCAAGGGTGAGGGCTCCGTTCTGGCTCCGCAGCAGTCTCACCGCAGGGTGCTCAATCAGGCGTTGGGTCTCAGCGAGATCCCACGCTGCGATAGTATCTTTTGCTTTCATTCAGTCTTGGAGACTGTGCCGGATCAGACTTTGCCGAAGCCCAGGCAATCATCGCAATATGTCCAGAGGTCGAACCTCGTTGAGTGAAGTCGCCCCAGATTTCTCCTTCAAGCTCCCCGGTTTCGTGCTTCCGTAGACCCTGCTGAACTTCAGTCATTCGGTGCCTGGGTCCTTTGCCGGTGGAGTCTGGGCGCTCACGTCGGAAGATGCCGGCTTGCGTCCGCTCGCGCTTTCTTAACGCCGCCGTCTGCCGCCTCCTGCTCGATTGTAGCCGAATAGGCGAACAAATAGCAAAGATTTTGGGCGTCCTGGACTAGAAATAGGCTACAGGCTAGCGGCACTGTGATGAGATCGTCGGTTGGCCGCAATATACCACGAGCTACAACGCGCGGCGACGGGAACCGGCGGCCAGCGGATTGCCGCCTGCGGCACCTTGCTCAACCGGAAGTGGAAAGGGCGGACCCTTCTGGTCGAGGTTCTCTCGGATGGGTTCCGATTTGAGAACCGGCGTTATGCCTCGCTCAGCGCGGTTGCTGTTGCCGTCACCGGCACCCGCTGGAACGGCCTGGCCCTTCTTCGGGCTGACCGGCAAAAGGCGGAAGGAGCAGCATCGTGCGGAAGAATAATCCGGAAGGGAAAGTCCTCCCGGCTCGCCTGCGCTGCGCCGTCTACACCCGCAAGTCCACGGAGGAA
>Ga0187852_1003519_pt1 | contig 11372 bp, 10 predicted proteins | sample June2016WEW_6_40_FD_134511 | JGI IMG/M metagenome (GOLD analysis project Ga0187852, IMG submission 134511) | Peatland microbial communities from SPRUCE experiment site at the Marcell Experimental Forest, Minnesota, USA - June2016WEW_6_40 | ecosystem: Environmental > Terrestrial > Soil > Wetlands...
CCTCTTGCCGCTCTCGATGCTCACGTCTGCCCATCGCCATGAAAAAAGCTTACGAGCAAACCCTGTGGATAATCCAACAACTTCCAGAGTACGAATCAGGACTTGCACCACGGGCTGCTAGGGTTTGATTTCGACATACTCGCGGAAGAGTCCTGTGCTACGGCGCGTTGCAAGGAGTGTGCACTCGGCCATGTGGATATGATGTTTCATGCGTTTTGTTCCCTGGGCTACCCGATAGCGCTGGAAAAGGCCGCTCAAGGCATGGGTTTACCCGGAAAGCCAACAGGAATGAGTGGCGTCAAGGCTCCCCGACTTTGGGCGGAGGGTCAATTCAATAAAGTTCTCGACTATGTCTCGCAAGACGTGCGAACTACGCTACAGGTCGCGCAAGCTTGCGAGCAGCGTCAAAGCCTTGATTGGATAACGCGCAGGGGAACTAGGAGTTCAATGCCTTTGAAGAATGGTTGGCTCAGCGTAAAGGAAGCACTGCGACTTCCGGAGCCAGATACATCCTGGATGTCGGCCCCAATTCCGCGCAGGGATTTTACCGCTTGGCTGACAGCCAAATAATTGTGCCCACCAAAAATGCGGCACGATGAGTGGGGATACCCCGACTTCCGCTGCGATTCTGAGCGCATTGTTGGCCACCCGGAAAACGCCTCGCATCCCGCCCCTTCCACATCACCTCTCACCCTCCGGCCTTATCCTCAAAAGAGACCCCGTGTCCGATTTTGCCCAAACCGTCAAGCAGCAGGCCGACATCGTTAAGGTGATCGAGGGCTACATCCGGCTGCGCAAGGCGGGGGCGCAGAACTACACCGGCCTCTGCCCCTTTCACAAGGAGAAGTCGCCGTCGTTTTCCGTCCATGCGGTGCGGCAGTTCTACCACTGCTTCGGCTGCCAGGCTTCGGGGGACGTCTTCAGCTTCGTCGGCAAGATTGAGAACGTCACCTTTCCCGAGGCGGTTCGCATCGTCGCCCAGAAGTGCGGCATTCCGCTGCCCAAGCGGGAGTTTTCCTCGCCGGAACAGGCTGCCGAAGCACGCCTGAGAGTGAAGCTCCTGGAGCTGCACGAGACCGCAACCGCGTGGTTTGAGGAGCAGTTGCGCGGGCCGGAGGGCGCTCTTGCCCGCGAGTACCTTGCAGGTCGCGGACTTTCGGCCGAGGGCATCAAGACCTTCCGCATCGGCTACGCGCCGGACAGCTTCAATGCCCTGCGCGACCGGCTCAGCGGCATGGCCGATAACGAGACCCTGCGTGCCAGCGGCCTGTTCGCATCGAAAGAGCAGGGAGACGGCAGCCAGGGACCCATCTACGACCGCTTCCGCAAGCGGGTGATCTTTCCCATCGCCAACGAGAGCGGGCGTGTGATCGCCTTCACGGCACGGACGCTGGAGACGGGCGAGAAGGCGGGCGCCAAGTACATCAACTCGCCGGAGACGCCGCTCTATTCCAAAAGCCTGGTGTTGTTCAACCTCGACAAAGCCCGCACCGCCATTCGCCAGATGGAGTTTGCCGTGCTGGTGGAAGGGCAGATGGACTGCATCTCGGTCTACCTGCGCGGCATTCAGAACGTGATCGCCACCAGCGGAACGGCATTCACCGAGCAGCAGGTGGCCCTGTTGCGGCGGCACACCTCGCAGGTGGTGGTCAACTTCGATCCCGACGCCGCCGGAGCCAGCGCGGCGGAGAAGTCCATCGCCCTGCTCACCGAGGAGGGTTTCACCATCAAAATCGTTACCCTTGACGGCGGCCTGGACCCGGACCGCTTCGTACGCGAGCGCGGCGTGGAGGCCTACAAGGCGGCGCTGCGCGGCGCGCGCAGGCAATCCGATTACCTGATCGAGCGCGCGCGGCAACTCTTCCCCGGCGCCAGCGCGGAGCAGAAGGTGAAGGCCATGAATTACCTGCTGCCGCATATTCGCCGCATGCCGGAGATGTTGGCGCGCGACCAGTTTGCCCGCGACGCCGCGCAAAAGCTGGGTATCGACTCCGCCGTTTTGCGTCAGGAGTTGCGCCAGGCCGCGCTCAAGCGGCGCGACCGGATCGAGGCGCGGGCCGCGGCGCTCAGTGAGGTGGAGCGGGTGCTGCTGCGGGCTCTGGCCATCACCGACCCTGAAAACGAGCAGGCGCGGCGTTTGGCGGCCGAGGCGCTCATCGCACAACCGGCGTGGTTTGAGCGCCTGGGCACTTTTCAGGCGATGCAGGCGCTGGCTACCCGCCAGGCCAACGACCCGATGAACGCGGTCGAGGACCCGGCGCAGCGGGCTTTGCTGGCTGAGACACTGCTGGCTGAAGTCAAGCCGCCGGAGGACAGCGAGGTTTTGAGCGCGATCCAGGAGATCCAGGAGCGGGCCATCGAGAACCGCCAGCGCGACCTCCGCGCCCTGATCGCCGAGGCCGAACGCCGCGGCGACCACGCCGAGCTGGCGCTGCTGACCCAGCAAAAGCTGGATTTGGACCGGTCGCTGCGGCAGTTGCATCAGCATCGAGAGCCGGTATAATCCTGTCCATAGGCGCATTCTCGGCACAGGGGAGCACGATCTGATTCTCGAACTCAAACCCGAGCAGCAAAAAGTGCTTGACCGGGCCGCCAAGTCTGGTATGAACCCTGAGGAGGTGCTCGATCAGGCTTTTGCCGTCATTCTGGAGCAGTATCGGAATGAGGACTGGATGCTGGCTGATCGCGAGGCCATTGCCGCCCAGATCGAGGAGGGTTTTCGGCAGGCCGAGCGGGGAGAACTTGTGGATGCCGATCAAGCGATCCGCACCCTTCAGGACCACCGTGCAAAGCGGCAAATTGCCTGAAAATGCCCGCCTTGTTTCAGTTCACCCAACGGGCGCTCAGCGATCTTAGCGACATCTGAGATTACATTGTAGAAGACAATGTGGAAGCGGCAAATCGTGTGGAATCAGCCATTTTGTCGGCTTGCAACAGCCTCGCAAGGCGCCCGATGCTGGGTTCCAAACGAAGCGAGATTACCTCTTTACCGATTAGGTTCTGGACGGTAACCCGGTTTCCCAACTTCATCGTGGTCTACCGTCCGGATACCAAGCCGTTGCAGGTGGTTGCGGTGCTTCATGGGAAGAGGAACATCAAGGCTATTCTCAAGGAAGCAGGGACCCTTTGATGCGGTCTACTGGGCATGCCCAGGAGCAGCGTGATTCTTGCGTCGGAAGCGGCCCTTGCCGCGTCTAATTCAGTAAAGAGACGGAGCGGGCGAGAAGCAAAACTGCCCGGCCCAGTCGTGCGGCAGACCCCAAGAGGCCCTGACCGAGCCCGGTTTTTCCCTTGGCAAAGCCTGGGCAAACTGTGGTAATCTATTGATCTCTGTGAGGATGCGCGCCACTCTGCCCCAACCATGAGCTGCGGCTCGCGGGCGACCCAGGCGAAACCTGAAGCGCTTGTCATCCTGTTCCGAGCAAATACCTGAATCCGCGTTTTTTTGCGGGGACCGAAAGTCTGTGTCCGCATGCGCCGAATTTCCATGAGGAAATCGGTTTTTTCGCGCGCTCCGGACCGGACTTTGCTCGGCGCGATACAGCGCCGTAACAGCTTTGCGCTAGAGAGTAGGAATCATTTGGCGATTGACGACAAGTTCGAACACGAAGTTGAAGGCCTGGTGGAAGTGGGCAAGGAGAAGGGCTATCTGACCTACGGCGAGGTGAACGACATCCTGCCGGAAGAGATCAGCACTTCGCCCGACGATCTGGACGACCTGATCACCACCATCGGTACCCAGGGCATTGACCTGCTTGACGCTCCCAAGTTTCCCGGCGACAAGGAATTCGAGCACGAAGAAGGCGAAGACGTCGAGCTGGACCTGACGCCGGGGACGCTGGAAAAAACCAACGATCCGGTGCGCATGTACCTGCGCGAGATGGGCACCGTGCCGCTGCTCACGCGCGAGGGCGAAGTGGAGATCGCCAAGCGCATCGAGCGCGGCCAAATGCGCGTGCTCAAGGCCATTTCGCGCTCGCCCATCGTCATCCGCGAGATTGCGGCCCTGGGCGAGGACCTGAAGCGCGGCGTGCGCAACGTGAAAGAGGTGGTGATCTTCGACGAGGAGGAGCTCACCGAAGAGGTGGTGCTGGCCCGCGTCAAGGCCACGGTGGCCCGCATTGACGCGCTGGTGAAGCACCAGAAGAAGGTTACGCAATACGAAGACAAGCTCTCCGGGCCGGCGCCCGCCACCAAGGCCAGGATCCGCGAACAGCGCCGCGTCCGCTGGCTCGCGGCTCGCGAAAAGGTGCTCATCTCGCGCATTGTCCGCGAACTCAAGTACACCCCTATCGAGCGCAAGCGCCTGCTCGACAAGGTCAACAAGACCGTAGACACCATGCGCACGCTGGAGCGGCAGATTCGCTCGCTCGACCAGAAGTACGAAGCCTCAAAGAGCGATGAGTTGAAGAAGGAGTACCGCAGGCAGCAGAAGAACTGCCGCGCCGATCTCGAAAAAATCGAAGGCGACGCGGGCGTGGTGATCCTGGAGCTGAAGCGCACCCAGCGCGAAATGATCCAGGGCGACATGGACGCCGAGCAGGCCAAGCGCGAGCTGATCGAGGCCAACCTGCGCCTCGTGGTCTCCATCGCCAAAAAGTACACCAACCGCGGCCTCCAGTTCCTCGACCTCATTCAGGAAGGCAACATCGGCCTGATGAAGGCTGTGGACAAGTTCGAATACCGCCGCGGCTACAAGTTCTCGACTTATGCCACGTGGTGGATTCGTCAGGCCATCACCCGCGCTATCGCTGACCAGGCCCGCACCATCCGCATCCCGGTGCACATGATCGAGACCATCAACAAGCTCATCCGCACCAGCCGCCAACTGGTGCAGGAGCTGGGCCGCGAGCCGTCGAGCGAAGAGATTGCCCGCCGCATGGACATTCCGGTGGCCAAAGTGCGCAAGGTGCTCAAGATCGCGCAGGAGCCCATCTCGCTGGAGACGCCGATCGGCGAAGAGGAAGACTCGCACCTCGGCGACTTCATTGAAGACCGCCAGGCGGTCTCGCCCAGCGAGGCAGTCATCAGCGTCAACCTCAAGGAGTACACCTCGCAGGTTCTCCGCACGCTCACCCCGCGCGAGGAGCGTGTCATCAAGATGCGCTTCGGCCTCGAAGACGGCTCCGAGCACACGCTCGAAGAAGTCGGCCAGAGCTTCCAGGTAACCCGCGAGCGCATCCGTCAGATCGAAGCCAAAGCCCTCCGCAAGCTGCGGCACCCCTCGCGCAGCCGCAAGCTGAAGGCGTTTGTCGAAGGCGTGAAGGAGATGTAACTTGTCGGAGCAATCAGTCTGCTTGAACGTCAGCCACAAGGTACCGCAGCCATTGTTCTTCGACAGTATGTGGTGCCTAAACACAGCATTTGCATACACATAATGTATGCGCCAGCAGGCTGAGAGGTTGACTAAATGGTAGCTATGCGACTGAAAATGCACCAATTGCTGGTCAAACGTGTACAATTCTCACGATGGCAAGTCGAAGGGACAAGGAACTCGATCACCAGTTCAGGATGCGTCTAGTGCAGGCCATCTCGTTAGGTTGGCAAGGGTTAATGAGGTTCGGGTGTGTAGTTGCTTTCTGTTTTTGTGCGTACTATTGCACCCGCGAACTAGCTGGGAAACAAACATTTGCCGATATTAGGTTCAGGGCTATTGCCGATCTCAAGGCGAACCGGTGGTTTGGTCTCATACTCCCTTGGGGATTGGCGGGGGCAACGAGCGTACTAGCCGTCGGTCAAGCGTGGCTTAGGAAAAGACACATCAAGCGAATTTCTAGCGAGTGTTCTGAAATGCAGAAACGGATTGATCCAAGTAGACGATCCAGCCAACTAAGCAAGGATGGCGAAACTAGCCCGGAGGATTTCTGAGATGCAGAGCCCTTTGTACCTTCTGAGTGCTGTTGGTTCCCTATGCGCGGCTTATTTTCTGTGGACCTTGGGGATAAGAAAATTCTTCCTCGACATGATGCGCGAAAGGATTTTCGAGCTTCGCTTTGAGTTGTTCCGTTTAGGCATGACTGGTGAATTGTCATTTGACAGTGACGCTTATCGCGCTCTTGAGACTCTTCTTAGTGGCCTGCTACGCTTTGGGCACAGAATCTCGTTTTTGACTTACATTTTCTCTGCTAGAGCGATTTCGCGCGCGCAAAAAGAGAAGGACTACGTAAATGTCGCAGCCCAAATCTCATTGAAAGTGTCGCGCCTGCAACCCGGTACTCAAGAAAAGATACTTGAGATACTGAAGGGTGTTCATGCAGCGGTCATTGTCTACATGGTGTTCAGTTCGTTATTGTTCCTGTCGCTTTTCTTCGTCATGAAGATCTTGGAGTTATTTGGATTAATGCATCTGCAAGAAACGAAGGAAAATGTGCGAGAGGTCATTGAGAGTGAAGTTTACATCGCCGAGTCTCAACGTGGCATGCGTCTGGCAGTGGCCTGATGATTTGTGGTCCAATCTTTAGTGACCTCAGTAAGACACCGGCGGGCGGCCCTATCCTTCCGCAGCTTCATCGCGGAAGGGTGGGATACCACAAATTTTCAAGGCCGCACATTGCAGAAAATTACCCTCCACAGGCGCACAATACAAACAGTCGGCAGAGCGGGCAAACGGGCCATTGACCACCGCTCACAGTCCCACCTGAGGGGTACCCACCCCCCCTATACCCCACGGGGGTATAAATTTACCCTAAATCCTTGCATATAATTATTAACTCGTTTGAAATCAATACTGCTCAAAAAATATTCAGTCCAAAATCTCCCGCATCATGAGATTTGACCTCTGAAAATCGCCGGAAAAATCCGGTTTTCGCCTATAAAACATCCCCGAAGCATATGGAGTGACTCCCGAAATTGAGCCATTCGGAGCGGATTTCAACCAAACCCCGAATCCGCTCGTTGGGAGATCGGCTTCATCTCCAGCTCGATCAGGAACCGGCAGCGGCTTCCAGTTCCGCCGTCTCATCCGCGCTCAGCTTCAATCCCGCCGCCGCAACATTCTCCTCCAGATGCGCAACCTTCGAGGTCCCTGGAATCGGCAGCATCACCGGCGACCGTTGCAGCAGCCAGGCCACCGAAAGCTGCGCGACTGTAGCCGAATGCTGCGCGGCGATCTTTTCGAGCGTCTGTGCTGCGGGGTGGTCCGGCTTGAGCAGCTTACCGGCATTGATGGGGTACCAAGGCATGAAGCCAATGCCCTGCTGCTCGCAGTAGATGAGCGACTTCTCATGACGGCGGTCGGCCAGACTGTATCGATTCTGGACAGTGATGACCTCGACGATCTTGCGTGCTTCCTCGATCTCCGCCGGGGTGACCTCGCTGAGGCCGATGTGGCGGATCTTACCCTGCTCCTGCATCTGCTTCAAGGCGCCGAGTGACTCTTCGAGCGGGGTGCGGGGGTCGATGCGGTGAAGCTGGTAGAGGTCGATGCGGTCCAGCTTCAGCCGGCGCAGGCTCATTTCTACGCATTGGATCAGGTAGCCGGCGCGGCCTACGTACTCGGATTTGGCGGGGCCCTGGCGGGTGATGCCGCCCTTGGTGGCGATGACCAGGCCGGGCGGATAGGGATAGAGGGCTTCGGCGATCAGCCGCTCGGCAATCTCCGGACCGTATGCGTCGGCGGTGTCGATGAGCGTAATTCCAAGCTCAACAGCCCGGCGCAGGACGCGCTGTGCTTCGGCGGGATCGGCTGGCTCGCCCCAGGCGCCTTCGCCCACCAGGCGCATGGTTCCATAGCCCAGGCGGCGGACGGGCAGATCGCCGCCGATCAAAAATGTGCCGCCGGCGGCCGCGGAGGGGGTTTGTGCGTTCATGATGGATTGGATGCTACGGCTGGGTGCGGTGGTGCGTGAATTGGGTTTCGAGGTATCCCACATCTGGCGCGATAAGACTGCGCCAGATATGGGTACCCAGCATTTATGGGGCAACCAGCTCCTGGATTCCCACCTTTACGGCAGGAAAAAGCCGCAAAGATGGGGCACGGGCAGTTCTCGGTCAGCGGAACCTGCAGAGGGCCGGGTGCGTATGTAGAATCCAGAGCAAAGCAAGGAGAACCAGCCCATGAGCAGCCAGCCGTATCCCAACCCGCAAGCTATTTTTTACCAGCATTATGAGATAGTGCGCCGCGACGAGGTGGTGGGCATTCTGCTGGCGCTGTTCCTGGGAGGCTTCGGCATTCACCAGTTCTATCTGCGTCGGATCGGCCTGGGAATCCTTTACCTGTGCTTCAGTTGGACGCCGATTCCGTGGGTGCTGGGCTTTATCGAGTGCTTTTTCATGCCCGGCCGGGTGCGGGAGTTCAATGCCATCCAGGCGGCGGGTATTGCGGCGGCGCTGGGTATTGCGATGCCGGGTTGGAGCCAACCGTTCAACGTGACGGTGAACATGCCTCCCGCGGAGCAGCCGGGTACGCTGCAAGCCTGCGGACGCTGCGGGCAGACCAACCCGCCGGGGGCGCGGTTTTGCTCGGCTTGCGGCGGGACGCTGTGAGCGGAATTCAATTATTTTGACAGGGTGCAACTGAACAAGTTGCGGTAGAAATCTCTTTGGTGAAGGGTACGTGCTTTAGCCCGTACATCAAATGCAGTAGCAGATTGGGCTTTAGTGTCTGCGTGTGAACCCGATTTTCGACTTGTCTGACCACAATATATTGGGCTTCGAGCCTCGTTTGATCCCAATATATGGCCAGCAAAACTAGTTTCCACGCAGACACTGAAGCCCGTCCCCTTCAACCTCATAGCTACGGGACTGGCACTTACATGTTGGCGATTCCTGAGTTGTGACCGGGAAAGGTGGAACCATGCCGGTCAGGAAACGCGGCGAGAGTTGGCAGTTGGATGTTCGGACTGCTGAGGGGACGCGCATCAGGCGTCAGTTCACAACGGAACGGGAGGCGCTGGAAGCAGAGGCAGCGATCAAGCCAAACCCCATGCAGCGGGCCGAGGGGAGGAAACAACGGCGCAAATCCTCGGTTCGCTTAAAGGCAATACAAGGTACGACTGGAAAAACATCCCTGACTGTCTCTTCCGGACATGTGGCCACCTGCGGCCCTGTGATATTGGAGCAAGCCACGTTGCCCGAATCTGTGCAACGTGAAAGGTCTTTGTGCCCGTTACACGCCGTTCCATGCATAGTCTGCTCCGGTCCGCACTTCGCGCCATCGGTGCCCCTGAGGGAGCGAATTCAGGATTTCCCGGACTGAAATCGGTGCGGCCACGGGAGACCGTTGCGCCGGACCACGAATTCGAGGCAGTGCTTCGTTGTGCCGGACCAATGCTGGAATTGGCTATGCTGTTGGCGCGTGAAGCCGGTCTGCGTCACAAAGCAATTCGTGAGTTGCGACTGGTGAACTGCAATTTCGAGCTTGGGCTACTGATCGGAAGAACGAAATCATGGTCAACCTACAACGTGCCTATGACGCGGAGGCTGAAAGCAAAGCTGATGTGGGCGTGTCAGGGTGTTCGTGATCCTGCCATGCCCATCCTACAGCAGTTCAATCGTGGCCAGCGACCGGTTTGCGGCACCAACCTTGGTAACAAGCTGCTGGATGCGAAGAAAGCCGCAGGGGTAACTGGAGGTTGGGGGCTTCACGATCTTCGCCGGTCTGGAGCCAGGGCGCTGTTTAGCAAGACTGGGGACATTAAGAAGGTGCAGCGGTTCCTCGGCCACGTGAACCCGCAGCATTCCTGGTGGTATTTGGGACTGCAGGCCACCGAACTCGATCAGGCTGACGTGGAAGCATGTTCGCCAGAGCAGGAGCAAGTGAAAGGAGTTGCATGATGCCGGAGCACTATACGAAAAACACCCTGCAGGTTACGGTGTGGTGTAACCGGTGCGGCAAGGTGACGCCGCACCGGGTTGATGACGGACGCCGGGGACCATGCCTGACGTGCGTTGAGAATCTAACTCGGAAATTAGCACAGCAAATCGGAGAAGACCGGCAAATTGGCCTGTTTTTCGAGGAAAAAGAACGATGAGTGATATAGAAATTGCCATTGGGAAATGTAAAGAGGCGTACTTCAGGGCATATAGGTTGCACCACTACTGTCCGGTTAACAGCTAACATTCTCCCTGCAACCGCTTGATGCACAGAGATTTGCGGTTGTTTTTATGTGGTGTCGATTTGAAATTGCCGCGATGCTGTTCCCAGAGATTGTTTCTGGAGGCAGCGGTGAACGCTGGCAAGTTGTTGTTTGCGCAGTTGATGGATTTTCTTCCCTGGACCTCGTTTGCCCGCAGTGTGTCCCGTTATGGCGGCGACCGCAGGGTGCGCAACCTCAGTTGCGCTGAACAGTTCCGCGCCATGGCCTTTGCCCAGTTGACCTATCGCGAGAGTCGAGTCTGCGCGATATCGAAGCATGTCTCAGCGCACAACCGTCCAAGCTCTACCCCATGGGGTTCCGCTCGCTCGTACGACGTTCCACTTTGGCCGAAGCCAACGAGAGCCGCGACTGGCGCATCTATGCTGAGCTGGCGCAAAGGCTGATGGTCCAGGCCCGCAAGCTCTATGCACAGGAAAGCCTCGGCGTGGGCCTCGACGCAGCCGCTTACGCACTGGACTCGACCACCATCGACCTGTGCCTCAGTCTGTTCCCCCGGGCGCATTTTCGTTCCACCAAGTCCGCCGTCAAGATGCACATCCGCCGCGGCGGACTCGATCCGCGCGGATCGAGTCCCGTGTTTGTCCGCGTCACCACTGGCGATACGCACGACGTCAACATCCTCGACCAGATCGTTTTCCAGCCCGGAGCCTACTATGTGATGGATCGCGGCTACATCGACTATTGCCGGCTTCATCGCATCCATCTGGCCGGAGCCTTCTTTGTCACTCGCGCCAAAAGCAACCTCGACGCATCCCGCGTCTACTCTCGCCCGACGGACAAGCGGACCGGCATTCTCGCCGGCCAATCCATCGCCCTCAACGGCTATGACAGGCGCAAGGATTATCCCAGCCATCTGCGCCGAATCAGCTTCCGCGATCCGGACACAGGGAACAACCTTGTCTTCCTCGCCAACCAGTTCACCCTGCCCGCCGCCACCGTCTGCGCTCTCTACAAGAGCCGCTGGCAGGTCGAGCTCTTCTTCAAGTGGATCAAGCAGTCCGCCGCGGCGGACGCATCAAGGCATTCTACGGAACCAGCGAAAACGCGGTTAAAACACAACTCTGCATCGCTATCTCGGTCTACCTGCCGGTCGCCATCGTCAAAAAAACGCCTCGATCTTCCCGGCTCACTCTACACGTTGCTACAGATTCTCTCAGTTACTATGTTCGAGAAAATGCCCATTTCACAGGCACTTCAGCAGAAAGACTACACAAATCCACCACTAACTGACTGCAACCAACTCATTCTGTTCGAGTTTTAACCGGACAGTAGTGA
>Ga0187852_1003536_pt1 | contig 11343 bp, 7 predicted proteins | sample June2016WEW_6_40_FD_134511 | JGI IMG/M metagenome (GOLD analysis project Ga0187852, IMG submission 134511) | Peatland microbial communities from SPRUCE experiment site at the Marcell Experimental Forest, Minnesota, USA - June2016WEW_6_40 | ecosystem: Environmental > Terrestrial > Soil > Wetlands...
CGGCGTGCAATCCAAGCAGCCCGACAAGGAACTCTACGACAAGGCCATGGTGGCCCTGAAGAAGGGCCGCTACGACGTCGCCCGCCTCGACTTGCAGACCCTGCTCAATACCTATCCCGAGTCGGAATACCGCATGAGGGCCAAGCTCTCGGTCGGCGACACCTGGTTCAAGGAGGGCGGCTCCGCTGCTTTCACCCAGGCCGAAGCAGAGTACGAGGACTTCATCACCTTCTTTCCCAATGCGCCCGAGGCCGCCGAGGCCAAGATGAAGGTGGCCGACATCTACTACCAGCAGATGGAGAAGCCCGACCGCGACTTTACCAACGTGCAAAACGCCGAGCGGGAGTACCGGGAGATGATCAACATGTTCCCGGATTCCACGCTCGTTCCCCGCGCCAAGCAGAAACTGCGCGACGTGCAGGAGGTCCTGGCCGAGCGCGAGTTCCAGATCGGCAACTACTACGAGGGCCGCGACGACTATGTGGCCGCTATCGCCCGCCTCGAGACCGTGGCCGATACCTTTCCGCTTTATTCCAAGAGCGACCAGGTGCTGCTCGGCATCGGCGACGCCTACGCCGGCGAGGCGCACAACATCCAGATGGCTCCCGGGCTGCCTGGCGCGATCCGCGAGCGTCTGCACGCGATGTATGTGGACAAGGCAGTCGCGGCCTACGACAAGGTGATTACGCGCTACCCCATGGCGCCGCACGTGGAGGACGCACGCGACCGCCTGGTGGCCATGAACCGCCCCATTCCTGAGCCGACTGAAGCCGCCATCGCCGAAAGCGACGCAGAAGAACGCAGCCGCCAGCCGCTGCACTTTACCGATAAGACCTTCGACCTTATCAAGCGCGGTCCCACCATGGTCGAGGCCGTACATGTCGGCGAGCCCTCCCTCGACGACCCCAAGCGCGTCATGGCGCCGGAAATCTCCAAGGAAAACCGAACCATGTTCATAGAGGCCGTCAACCAGGGCCGTCCGCCCGCTCCCGCAGCGGCCGTTACGCCCACGGGACCCAATGAACCGCCGCGCAGCGACCGGCCTTCCACCGCGCCTCTCGAGATGGAGGCTCCGGCCGGAGGCACGGGCGTTGGCGTCGAAATTGTGAATGCGCCCAACAGTTCCGCCCAGGCCCCGTCCGGCGCCGCGCCGGCCGGCAATACGGGGCAAGCCGATCCCAACGCGGTGGTGAAGGCCGTTGTACCGGCCAACAATGCCCTGCCCGCGGCCGAGACGCCCGCCGAGGCTCCCGTCCAGGTGAACGACATCAAGCCAGGCGATCGCCAGCCGTCGTCCGCCGCCACCAAAGGCAAGCAGAAAAAGCCCAAGGTCGACCAGAGCGACGAGTCCTCCAGCAAGAAGAAAAAGAAGAAGGGACTGGACAAGATCAACCCCTTCTAAGCCAACAAATTCAACAATTTAGAAGCAATCAAGGGCCGCCTTCGTGCAGCCCTTGGCGTTTGCGCTTCGTTCTTGAAGGCCATAGCGTGGTAGAAAGGATGCCATTGCCATGCGTTCCAGACTGCTTATTCTTCTTCCCTTGTTTGCGTGCGCGATTCCCTGCATAGCGCAAACGGCAATTAAGGTAACGCCGTGTGAATTGATCGCATCCCCGGAGAAATACGCGGGGAAGGTAGTGCAGGTGCGCGCGCGTGTGGACCTTGCATTCGAGGACTTCTCGCTTGCCCAGCCCGGATGCGAAGACAAGTCTCCAGGCGTGTGGCTGATTTATGGCGGAGATGAGCCGACGCCAACAGCGTCGACTTGGAATGACGTTTCTCGGAAGCCAGGCTCCGTTGTCACAATCGACGGCATTCCAGTTCCCCTCGTTCACGATGCGAGTCTGGACCTTTTCAAAAAAAGATTGGCAGCTATCCGGCTTGGCATGATCGGTGGCACGAAATGTTACTACGACTGTCATCTCTACAATGTGACCGCAACTCTGACGGGTCTTTTCTTTGCGGCAATGGATACCGCTCAACAACACAGGGGCTACGGTCATCTCGGCTGTTGCCATCTTCTAGCCATTGAGAAAGTGGCCGACGTCGCGGCCGAGCGTTCTTCGATTCCCACAGGCGCCATCCGGTGCAGCACAGATTCGAAGGACCTCACGCTGAGGGATGCGAAACGCTTGTATTCGATGTCCACCTCGTGCGAGAGTCTCTCCCGGTCGGAATGTTCCGCTATGTCCTTTCGCCAGATGGAGGCCGTCGCAGCACTATGGGGCGACTCGCTCGACATCAATACCGGTCACTTAGATGGTGGCGAAATCTCCGGGAACACGGAAACCTCAGAATGGATAACGTTGGACCGCTTGAAGCATTACGAGCTTTCCATCCGGTCGGAAAAGCCCGGCGAGGACCAAAACGTGGTTTACGGTGGAACTGCTACCCGCGTCTCCTGCAAGGAGGTCTCACCGCCGCCAGACTCTGAGATTGAGAACCAAACTTGCCGCAATATCAAAAAGAAACTACGATCCACGCCGGTCGATGGGAAGTTCAATCCGTCACACCTTGGGCCGGATCTAAACGATAGGCCCGCTGAGATGCAGCGCCTCGAGGATCAGGCTGCGGCCAAGATCGACATTGCGGCCAAAGAACTTGGGCTCTCTATTAAACCGGGGGCAAGAACAGTAACCTGCGATCCACTCCTGGTTTATCGCCGCAAGGAATTTGGCTCCTGCTCTTGGAACAACGACACAGGCACGATACTTATCGGCGTAAACCTGATACGGCCTTGGCTGCCCAAGAAGAACGCCGGTCACGACGAGACTCCTTGGGTGCTGACGAATGCCGAGGCGCATGTTTGCGAAGTCGAAAAATGAAGAGCGATTTGAATGGCCGTCCGTTTCGCATGACCGTCAGCCCTATCGCGCCGTAGATAGCCTCCTTCATCTGCTACCCTGAAACGTAGTCCCCCGTATTGAAAGCCTCTGTATTCATGGGCGTGTTTCCGCAATCTTCCGGGGCTCACTCGAGACCAAATGCCTCACGATCTACCCAAAGCCTACGACCCAACCGCCAAAGAAGATCACTGGGCCGAGCGTGAATTAGGCTAGGGGAAGGAGCCAGTTGCAGGATATTGGCGGAATCGTCCGTCCGAACGACCGAGTCGAAACGATGAAATCTATGGATATTTCGGAACTACTCAAACATTTTGACACCCAAGCAGCAGAGAGTTCCTGGCAAGCGCGATGGCGCGAGCTGGGTGTGTATCGATACGCCGAAGCGGCTGCCGGGCAGGAGCGGTTCGCGATCGACACGCCTCCGCCCACGGTATCCGGCTCTCTGCATGTTGGTCATGTTTTTTCCTACACACAGACCGATCTGATCGCGCGCTTCGAGCGCATGCGCGGCAAGAGTGTCTTCTATCCGATGGGATGGGACGATAACGGCCTGCCGACAGAAAGACGGGTGCAGAATTATTTTCACGTGCGCTGCAATCCCGGACTGAAGTATGAACCCGAGCTAAGTTTGCCGGCCCCGGAAAGCATCGATCCGAAGTCGCCGCCGCTTCAGATCTCCCGGCGCAATTTCATCGAGCTCTGCCTGCGCCTGACCCAGGAAGACGAAAAGAGCTTCAAGGAACTGTGGGGCCGCCTGGGATTGTCGGTGGATTGGACGCAGGAGTACTCGACCATCGACGCGTGCTGCCGCAGGGCGGCGCAGCGCAGCTTTCTCGACTTGTGGAGCAAGGGGCACATCTACAGCGTGGAAGCGCCAACCATGTGGGACGTGGATTTCCAGACCGCCGTGGCGCAGGCTGAGGTGGAGGACCGCAAGATTCAAGGGCACTTCCATCATGTCCGCTTTGGCGTGGAGGGCAGCCAGGATGAGTTCACGATTGCTACGACGCGGCCTGAACTGCTGCCGGCCTGCGTCGGCATAACCGCGCACCCCAACGACGAGCGCTACCGGCATCTGTTCGGGAAACGCGCCTTGACCCCGCTCTTTGGCGTGCCCGTGCCCATCTTCCCCTCAGAGCTTGCCGACCCGGAAAAAGGCACCGGCATCCTGATGGTCTGTACCTTCGGCGACGCGACGGATGTGCGCTGGTGGCGCGAACAGAATCTTGCCAACCGCCAGATCCTGGGTCGCAACGGGCGGCTGCTTGCGGTCGAGTTTGGCGAGGCGAATTGGCCCTCGATCGATCCGCAACGGGCGAACGCTCTCTATGCGGAACTGACCGGCAAAAACGTGAAGCAAGCGCGGCGGGCCATTGTGGAACAGCTGCGTGCGCCCGATGAGCCGGTTCTGAAGGGCCGACCGCCGCTCGAACGCGAACCCACGCCCATCGAGCATCCGGTCAAGTTCTTCGAGAAAGGCGATCAGCCGCTGGAATTCATGACCACGAGGCAGTTCTTTGTTCGCTTGCTCGATAAAAAGCTGATGCTTCTCGATGCAGGCGACCGCATCCAATGGCATCCGGAGTTCATGCGCCACCGCTATCGCATCTGGACGGAGAACCTGGCCTTCGACTGGGCAATCTCGCGCCAGCGGTACTTCGGCGTTCCATTCCCGGTCTGGTATCCCATCGACGCGGCGGGCGAGGCGGATTACGCGAACCCGATTGTGGCGGACGAAGACAGCCTGCCGCTCGATCCGGCAGACGCCGCGCCCCCAAATTTCACCGAAGAGCAGCGCGGAAGGCCGAATGGATTCGTGGCCGAGGCGGATGTCTTTGACACCTGGTTCACCTCGTCGCTAACGCCGATGATCGCCAGCGGATGGGGCGAGCAGCCGGATCGATTCCGCAAGCTTTTCCCGATGGATCTGAGGCCGCAGAGCCACGAGATTATCCGCACCTGGGCGTTTTACACGATCGTGAAGTCCTGCCTGCACGAAAACCAGATCCCATGGAAGCATGTGGCCATCTCCGGATGGATTCTCGATCCTGACCGAAAGAAGATGTCGAAGAGCCGCGGCAACGTGATCACCCCGATGCACCTGTTGGATGAGTACGGCTCCGATGCGGTGCGGTACTGGGCCGCCTGCGCGCAATTGGGCGCCGACACGGCCTTCGACGTAAACGTTCTGAAGGTGGGCAAGAGACTGGTGACCAAGCTTTTCAACGCCTCCAAATTTGTGCTGGGAAAAGAAGGTTCGCCCGGGCCGATCGTCTACCCCATGGATCGGGTGTTTCTGCTGCGGCTGCGGGAATTGGTGCGCAACGCCACGCGGCACTTCGAAAACTACGAACACCAACAGGCGCTGGCCGAGACGGAGCGCTTTTTCTGGACCGCGTTTACGGATTCCTATATCGAAATGAGCCGCGCCAGATCCCTTGGCACGCATGGAGCCGAAGCGCAGGGTTCCGCGCTGGCCACGCTGCGCGTTGCGCTCGGCGTATTCCTGCGCCTGTTTGCTCCATTTTTGCCGTACATCACCGACGAAGTCTGGTCCTGGAGCTACGCCGAGGAGACGGGATGCGCCAGCATTCACGCATCTGCGTGGCCCTCCGACTCGGACTTCCCCGAGCTATCGGAGGACGGGAACGAAGGCATCTTCGACATTGCCGTAGAGGCGCTGTATGCGATCAATCGCAGCCGTTCCGGCGCCGGCGTTTCTTCCGCGCGAGAGATCAAGACCGCGACGCTGGCGGCAAAACCCGATGCATTTCCACTTCTCAAGGCTGCATGCGAAGATATTCGACTGGCGGTGCGAGCCAACGAACTGCTGGCGATTGAAGAACCGCAGCTCGAGGGAACAGGCATTGAGGTCAGGCAAATCGAATTCGTTTCTGCTTGAATGAAGGAGATCGCGAGGCCGGGAAAAGGTGTGGCGGCAGGCGGGAAGCAACTCGGCATCGAGGCCTCTCTGAAGAAGGCCCCATCGCAGGTGGTCGAAGGCCTCAAAAAGCGGGAAGCCGAAACCCGCCTGCTGCTCGAAAAAGCCCGCGCTGCCCTCGACGGCCTTTCTGGATGACCTTACGTCATGCCTTGTGTCTGTGAAAGCTGCGCGCAACACGCCCGGACCCTCGGTCTCGAGCAAACGCCCCGGTCGCGCGCGCCCCTGCGCAAAGCCTTCCGTTCCGCGGCCAAGCTTTGGCACCCCGACCGGTTCGAGCGCGACCCCGTCCTGCGCCTCGAAGCCGAGGAGCGCTTCAAGCAGATTCAGGTCGCCTACCGCGAGCTGCTGGAGCATTACGAAGACCCCGTCCAATGGCTCATCGAGCCCGCATTCTCCGCGCCTCGCGGCACCGAGCCTTTCAGCGCCGCCGCTTACCGCGCCGGAGCTGATCCACTCGAGCCCCAGAACGCTCCGGCCGCCCCGCCCATCTCCTTCTTCGGCGCACCCGGCTGCTTCGTCGCTCCCGATTTTTCGCCCATCGCCGAGCGCATCCTCGTCACGCACCTGCGCGATCCCGAGCGCGCCCTCGCCATCGTCGACCTCTCCGGTCCAGCATCACCGCCGGGATCGTTTGCGCAATTCATACTCCTTGCCGACGAAGGAGTTTTCGTCCGCGACACCCGCAACATCGTCTCTCTGCTCTGGTATTCCCATCTGGGCGCGATCCGGCTCGTCGCGAAACGCCGCCGCGGCCTTCCCGGCCTCTGGCAAAGCATCTTTGAGCGCCTCTCCGGCACTGAGCAGAGATACCAACTTGAGATCTGGCGGCGCGATGGAACGCTCTTTCACACCATTGCCGGCCAGGTGGATGACAGCATCAAGAAAGTCATTTATAACTTTCTTCAGCAAAAAAAGCCCCGCCCGCCCCTGTAACCTATCGGAAGAACCATGGATTGGAAAAGCCACCGCATCGAAGCATTGCTGGAGCAGGCCCTCGAGGAGGACCAGGCGCCGCGCGACGCCACCACGCATCTGATCGTCGATCCCGGCCTGCGCGCCGCCGCATCGATCATTGCCCGCGAGGACCTGGTGGTCGCCGGCCTCGGCGCCATTCCGCGCTTCCTTGAGATTTATGCGCGCCTCGATCCCCGCCCCCAGGCGCACACCCGCTTCGAAGTCGTCAGCCATCCCGAAATCTTCGACGGGGTGCGCGTGCATTCCGGCCAGGTGCTGGCTGTCATTCGCCACAACGCGCAAGCCCTGCTCAGCTGCGAGCGCGTAATTCTCAACCTCGTGCAGCACCTGAGCGGCATCGCCACGCTCACCCGCAGATACGCCGACGCCATCCTGGATACGAAAGGGGGCGCCCATGCCCGCGTCCTCGACACACGCAAAACCGTGCCCGGCATGAGAGCGCTTGAGAAATACGCGGTGCTTTGCGGCGGCGGCACCAATCATCGCATCGATCTAGCCTCCGGCATTTTGATCAAGAATAATCACATCGCGCTCGGCGGCGGCATCGCCGCGGCGCTCAAGCGCGCGCTCGCGGCGCGCAAGCCCGGCCAGCGCGTGCAGGTGGAGGTGCGCACCCCGCAGGATCTCGACGAGGCCCTCGCCAACGGCGCCGAGGCCATCCTTCTCGACAACATGACAGCGAAGCAGGTGAAGGCCTCCGTCGCGCGCATCAAGTCCGCAACTGCCGGCCAGCCCGGCCGCTGGATACCCACCGAAGCCTCCGGCGGCATCGTGCTCGAAAACATCCGCGCCTACGCCGAAACTGGCGTCGACTTCATCAGCGTGGGCGCGCTCACCCATTCCGCCCGCGCCGTTGACATCTCCATGTCCATCGCCGCCGAGCCCGGCCAGGAGAGTCTGAAGGGGAGCCACGGCTTCGACGGCCACGGGATCTGATCGCCACGGCCTGCTCTGAAGAGTTCGGCCCCGGATGGGCAGCCGGGAATAGCACAGGCCGGGGTTCCCACGGATGGGTCTTTTCCCGTGGGGGGAGCGTGGACCCTGACCGAAGTCGAAGGGGAAGGGAGAACCCAGAGGCTGGCCACCTCCATGAATCCGCCGTCCCGGAGGGCGGTGCGAACATTTGGGCTTTGTAACCAGGTCAGGACTTTAGCCGGGCCGAAAAGCGCAACCATGTACAATCTCGCCGCTCTCGACTTCGCACTCTCCGGCACCATCTTTGCTGGCAAGCTGCACTACGCGCCCACCACTGCATCCACCAACGTCGATGCATCGGCCGCCGCGCGCCGCGGCGAGCCGCACGGCTCGGTCTACCTCGCGGATGAGCAATTGGCGGGCCGCGGACGTGGCGGTCACGCATGGATATCTGCCGCAGGCGAAGGGCTCTACGTGAGCGTTGTGCTCCGCCCACGTTTCTCCGCCGCGCGCCTGCCGCTTCTGCCGCTGGCCACTGGCTTGGCCGCAGCCCGTGCCATCCACGCCGCCGCTGCGCTCGCCGTCGATCTCCGCTGGCCCAACGATCTGCTGATCGGCGCGCGCAAAGCCGGCGGCATCCTGATTGAAGCAGGAACCAACTCCGAAGGGCCGCCGCACGCAGTGCTTGGCATCGGCATTAATGTGCATCAACGCGCCTTTCCGCCGGATCTCGCCACGCCGGCCACCTCGCTCGATCTGGAGACCGGGGCCCCCAGCGTCCGGGGTCCCCAGGAAGCGATTTCTGCTTCTCGGGGTGGTAACGACAGGTCCTCGTCGCTGGGGTGGAAGTCGAGCCGCCACATCTCCCGGCAAGTCCTCCTGGTCGCGCTGCTAAAATCTCTGGAGCGGGAAGCTCTCGTGCTCGAGAATCCTGACGCGGCCAAAGGCATCGTCGCGCGCGTCGAAAAGGCTTCCACGTGGATGCGCGGCCGCATGGTGGAAGTGCATGGCCCACAGGCCTGCACCGGTGTCACGGCCGGCCTCGACGAGAACGGTTTCCTGCGCGTGACCACCGCGGAAGGGGTCGTCACGGTGCAAACCGGCGGCCTCCGCGAAAAACTAGCTTCTAGCTGCTAGCTTCCAGCTCCTAGCTCATTGGCGCTGGAGCGACGATTTCGGTTGTGGCGAGAATAAGCTAGAGGCTACAAGTTAGGAGCTGCCTTTCAAATGCTGCTCGCACTCGACGTCGGCAATACCAATACCACCCTCGGCCTCTACAAGCTCGACACGGAGAAGCCGGAGCTCGCCGCGCACTGGCGCGTCACTTCGCATCGCACACAAACCGTCGATGAATACGGCGTCTTCTTCGTCAATCTCTTCGAGATGCACGGCATGTCGCCAAAGCAGGTGACCGACATTATCATCGCTTCGGTCGTGCCACCCGTCGACTCCACGCTGCGCCAGGTCTGCGAAACCTACTTCCACGTCGAGCCCATGTTCGTCGAGCCCGGCATCAAGACCGGGATGCCGATACTCCAGGAACATCCTGCGGATCTGGGCGCCGACCGGCTGTGTGACTGTGTCGCTGCCTTCGAGCGCTACGGCGGCCCCTGCATCGTGGTCGACTTCGGCACCGCTACCAAATTTGAAGTCATCTCCGCCGCGGGCGAGTATCTGGGCGGCGCCATCGCTCCCGGCCTCGGCTTGAGCGCCGATGCCCTCTTCTCGCGCGCCGCGCGCCTCTATCGCGTTGACATCAAGCGCCCCGCCAAGGCCATCGGCACCAACACTGTGACGCACTTGCAGAGTGGCCTGTACTTCGGCTACGTCGGCCTCGTCGACGGCATCATCGAGCGCATCCTCGCCGAGATGGGCGCTTCAAAGAAACAGCCTCCGCGCATCATCGCCAGTGGCGGCCTCGCGCGCCTCATCGCCCCCGATTCGCGTTACATCCAGGAGATCGACGATATGCTCACCCTCGACGGCCTGCGCATTCTCTTCGAGCGCAATCGCACAGCGCGCCCGCGCGCCCGCGCGCGCTGATACCACTGTTGCAGATAGGATTTTGCGGAGAGAGCAGGAGCCTTCAGGCCCCTGCAAAGGCTGCATGTTCCCCGGCCATTCTCTCCTCCCATCGCGCCGTGAAACAATGAATGCTTAAACACCATGACCGACGAAACTCTGCAACCCTCCGCATCCACTCCCGTCGAACCCGCCGCCACGCCTGCCGAAGAGCTAGACCTGGACGGCCAGTCTTTCGGAGACCTCCTTTCCGCATTCGAGCGCTCGCACACTCACCGCGCCAAGACGAAGCAACTCGAAGGCACGGTCGTCTCGCTCTCTGCCAATCAGGTCATCCTCGACATCGGCTACAAGATTGAAGGCGTTCTGCCGCGTTCTTCGTTCCCTGATAATGCCGAGGAAGTAAAACCGGGCGACCGGTTCCCCGTCTCCATTACCGGCCGCAACGAAGAGGGCTACTACGAGCTCTCGCGCTTCCGCGTTGCGCAGCCTCGCGACTGGTCCGGCATCGAGCGCGCGTTCGCCGAGAAGATCGCCGTCTCCGGCACCGTCACCGAGCTAATCAAAGGAGGCCTCAGCGTCGATATCGGCGTCCGCGCCTTCATGCCCGCCAGCCGCAGCGGCACGCGCGACGCCGCCGAGCTCGAAGCCCTCGTCGGCCAGGCCATCACCTGCCGCATCACCAAGCTCGACGTGGCCGATGAAAATGTCGTCGTCGATCGCCGCGTAGTTCTCGAAGAGCAGGCGCGCGCAGGACTCGCCGATCGCCGCGCCGCGCTCCAGGTGGGCGCCACCGTCACCGGCACCGTGCGCACGCTCATGCCCTACGGCGCATTTGTCGAAATCGAGCCCGGGGTCGACGGCCTGCTCCACATCAGCGACATCGCACGCGCCCGAATCGCCAAGCCCGAAGACGTGCTCTCCGTCGGCGAACAACTTACGTTGCGCGTTCTTAAGATAGATCCTGATACGGGGAAGATCTCGCTCGGTCTCAAACAGCTTCAGCCCGAGCCGTGGGAGACCGCTGCCGAGCGCTATGTGCCCGGCCAGCGTATCGCCGGCGCCGTCACGCGCCTCGCAGAATTCGGCGCCTTCGTCGAACTCGAGCCCGGCCTCGAAGGCCTCATCCACATTTCGGAAATGTCGTGGGACCGCAAGGTCCGCCATCCCAGCGATCTGCTGCACCAGGGCGATCGCGTCGACGCCGTCGTGCTCTCCGTCAAGCCGCCCACCGGCGCCGAGCCCGGCCGCATCGCGCTCGGCCTGAAGCAGGCTCTTGCCGACCCCTGGCTCGAATTCGAGCGCAAGTTCCCTGTGGGCTCGCAGATCGAAGGCCCCGTCACCAAGCTCATGAACTTCGGCGCATTTGTCGAGATCGCTCCGGGCGTCGACGGCCTGGTGCACGTCAGCGAGATCGTCGCCGACCGCCGCATCAACCATCCGCGCGACGCCGTGCGCGAAGGCCAGCGCGTCAAAGCCGTCATCCTCGCCATTGACCCTGAAAAGCGCCAGATCAAGCTCTCGATGAAGCAACTCATCCCGACCTCGATCGACGAGTACATCGCCGAGCACAAGGCTGGCGACCGCGTCGACGCCATCGTGCTCTCCGTCAAGCCACCCACCGCGAGTGACGCAGGGCGC
>Ga0187852_1003538_pt1 | contig 11342 bp, 6 predicted proteins | sample June2016WEW_6_40_FD_134511 | JGI IMG/M metagenome (GOLD analysis project Ga0187852, IMG submission 134511) | Peatland microbial communities from SPRUCE experiment site at the Marcell Experimental Forest, Minnesota, USA - June2016WEW_6_40 | ecosystem: Environmental > Terrestrial > Soil > Wetlands...
CTTCGGGTTTCCGGCGTTCCTCAATCCCGCATGCCACTCTATATGAATGCTGCCGATGTCCTGATCCTGGCTTCCCAAGCCGAGGGTTCTCCCAATACTGTCAAAGAGGCCATGGCCACCAACCTCCCAGTGATTACCGTGGATGTGGGCGACACAGCCGCGCTGATCGGCCAAACGGAAGGATGCCATTTGGTGTCGCGTGATTGCGGAGAGATGGCCGCAAAAATCGTGGAGGTCTGCCGTAGAGGGATGCGCACTCGCGGGCGCGAGCGGATTGCCAGGCTCTCGACGGAGAACGTCGCCAGGCAAATCCTGCAAGTCTACTCAAACGTTGTCCGACACGGCTAATTCCGGCAGGATTTGTGAGATGTTAGAATCCGAATTCGCCCCAACTTGATGCAGATCGAACTATACAGGAATGCAAATGAGTAGTGACCGCCGAATCGGGGTATTAATAATTATCGAGAATCTACCCTTCCCATTTGTGCGGCGCGCCTGGCAGGAGGCATGCGCCTTGAGAGACGCCGGCTACCGTGTCTCCGTTATCTCGCCTAAAGGCGCGGGCCGCGAGCGGAGCTTTGAGACAATCGAGGAAATCGAGATCTACCGTTATGGAGTTTGGGAGGCATCGGGGCCGGCAGGTTACCTGCTGGAATACGTTGGCGCGCTTGCGGCACAGCTTTATCTGGCCCTGAAAATCTACTTCCGCACCCGTTTCCGCGTGGTTCACACCTGGAACCCCCCGGACATCATGTTTCTGATCGGGCTGTTTTTTAAGCTCTTCGGCGCCCGCTATATCTTCGACCACCTGGATTTGAACCCCGAACTGTATCTGGCTAAGTTTGGCCGGGAAGATTTCCTCTACCGCCTGGTTTGCTTTGTTGAGCGCGCAACCTTCTGGACTGCGGATGTTTCGCTGGCTACTAATCAGTCCTATCGCGAAATTGCCATTCAACGCGGCGGGATGCCGCCCGAGCGAGTATTCATCGTCCGAGTCAGCCCTGAACCCGAGAAAATGCGACGTGGCCCGGCGTATCCGGAGTTAAAACATGGGAAGAAACTCCTGGCCTTGTATCTCGGCGTGATGGGGCCACAAGATGGGCTCGACCTCTGGGTCGATTCGATCGAGTACATGGTAAGAAAGAAGGGCCGCGACGACACGTTCTTCACTTTTATCGGGTCGGGAACCGAGCTGCCGCACATCAAGGACTTGGTCGCCCAAAAAGGATTGCAGTCGGTGGTTAACTTCACGGGGCGAATCCCCGGTGAAGAACTCGCCAAATACCTCTCGACGGCGGATGTCGGTGTGGCGCCTGACCCGCTGAACCCTATGAATGATAAATCCACCATGGGGAAGATTCTCGAATACATGGCTTTTGGAATGCCGGTTGTACTCTTCGAACTAACGGAGGGACGCCGGTCTGCTGCGGACGCAGCCCTCTATGCTCGCCCGAGCGATCCAGTCGATTTTGCCGAGAAGGTGCTCAGCTTGTTGGATTCTGAATCTCTGCGACGAGAGCTTGGCGAACGCGGCCGCAGGCGAATCGTCGAGCACTTTAACTGGGAAACCGACCGGAACGCCCTGCTGCAAGCGTATGAAGTGGCGCTTCGTTCCCCAAAGTAAGGCCGCGAGGCTTTCTCTGAGACTTCGCCCGGAAGAAGTGGCCGCTTGCGCTAAGGTGCAGAACAGCCCTGTCGGCGCCGGTATAAGACGTACTCAAAAGCGCCACCCGCGCTCGTTTCCGTAGGCCTAGCTGCTTGTCCCCTCGCTTCGGCAGAGCTGGAATAATCCGCCCCGAGGTAACAGCGGCTAGAAATTGCCGGCCTCTTTCACTGTCCCCTCTTTCACGTCCGCATCAACTTGATATGGAGACCGGACTTCGTGCAATTCGTTGCCGACGAGGTAGACGTGCCGGCTCTTTGGGCCCTTCACTTTAAGGAATACCTGCGTTCCGGGTCGCGCCTTGGAGTTGCAGACAGTGGCATCTTCAACCTGGTTGAAAACTACGGCGGGAATATCCGTCTGCAACTTCGCCGGCCCTCCCACAAAGTTCTCCAGCTTCAGTCCCTCCACATCCTGGAAGTATAGGGCGCTCTGCCATTGGCTCAACTCGGGCTTGTCCCAGATCACCTCGAGGTCCCTCACCTTTAGATTTCTGGCATATCGAAACTGCATAGCGTTCACAGTTCGGTCATAGGCCGCCGAAGGATCGGTGGAGAGAAACAGCTTGATGTTCTCCAGGCTGACGTTCTGGAGCCAGCTATTGGGATGCCCCAGGATCAGGCAGGAGCCTTTGCCGTGAGCAATGACATTGCGGATAATGACGTTCCGAATCGAGCCGGCGGGCGGCTCATCGGGCTTGAGCGGCAGGCCCTGGCTCTCGCTGCGCCGCTGGATGGTAAAGTAGATGGGATCGCCGTTGCCCCACCAGAACCAGTCGAAACGCTGGCAATTGACAATCAGGTTCGACAGCACAACATTCTCAATATAACCTCCGTCATACACCATGAAGGCAATACCGCGATTGGAACCGGTGATCACGCAATTATCCACCGTCACATTGCGGACGCTGTTCATGTTGCCATCGCAGAACTTCAGCGCGCTCGAGGCCGAGGAGAGGCGGCAATTGGTAATGGTGATGTTCTCGCAGGGAAGCGGAGGTCCCCAAATGTTCGAGGAATAGAAGACAATGGCGTCATCGCCGGTCTCAATCGTACTATTAGCGATGCGCACGTCCTTGCAGCCATCCGGGTCGATCCCGTCGGCCCACACGCCGTCTTTCAAGCTGGTGTGGATGTAAACGCCGTCGATGGTCAGCCGCTCGCAAGCGTAGGGATTTATGGTCCAGCTCGGCGAATGGAGAAACGAGAGCCCGGCAATCCTGACGTCTTTGCAGCGCAGCAGCAGAACCATATGCGGGTACACGCTGGGCTTCGGACGCGCCTTTGGAAAAGAGCGCATCAGCGATTTGCTCAGGGACTGTGCCAGGAGCTGGTTATCGCGGATGTAAGCATCATCGATATCATTCAACCGCCATTCGTACTCGGCCTGGCCGTCCACAGTCCCCCGACCTTCAATCGAGATATTCTCCAGATCCTCGCCGTAGAGCAGGGTACTCTTATCGAACACGGCAGAGTCCTGGGAGGCGAACAGCGTGGCGCCCGTTTCAACATAAAGCCTGACGTGGCTGCGCAGGTGAATCGTTCCTGACGTATACTCGCCCGGAGGCAGATAAACTGTGCCTCCACCGGCTTCCGCACAGGCATCCACGGCTTTCTGAATGGCCTTCTGAGCGTTGTCCGCTTTCTTCCCTGTAGCTCCGTAATTCTTCACATTGAAAATTGCGACGTTTCCTTCGGCGCCCAGGAGAGGCGCTGCAAGCGAAACGACTAGGGCGAAACATAACCAACCCATTCTCCTGGCAGGCTGCTGTGACATCTTCCCCCCTTCCGGCTGCATCAGCTTCATGGCAGATCCGCTGTTGCTTACCTCTGGGTAGTGGGTCAGTTTGGTGTTGTAGCGGCGAGTTTACCTCGCCAAATGGCGGCGTAAAGCCGCCTCTACATCAAACTGACCCACGACCGACCTCTGAACATTATATACAGCGGAGCCGGAGCGTGTTTATAATGCGCGGTCGGCTGCCTGTCAACGAGTTTTTGTGCCACCTGGTTCCCCCACCTGCCACCTACCACCTACCGGCAACTAACTAACTGTCTTTTCAACAACATTCCCGCTTTCAGTGTGCAAGTACCTTTGTCTTCTATAACATTCCCGTTTCGTCCCCGATTCTCCGAACCCGGTCCTTTGTTTTCAACAACATTCCCGCGTCGGTCGTTCAATTTTAAATCTTCCACTGCTTCCACACCCTGCGAGTTATCGGGCGAAATGTCGCTGTCGGGAACCTCCTCGTTGTTCTCTGTCCCCGTACCATCATCCCGGCCGGCAGGGGCGACCGGGCGGTCGGCAGCATCTTTCCGCAGCCTCAGCAGTATCCTCACTTTGCGGTCAATGGAGTGGTCCAGGGCGGCTTCTTGGCGCAGCATCATCCTCCACGTCTCCCCCTCTGGAGCAAGGCAGGCGTCCCGTTCTATCGCCGCTCTCTCCTCATTCGCCTTTTCCGCGTATTCGAATTCTTCGCGGACGCTGGCGATTTCCTCCTCCAGCAGACGCAGAAGTTCCTGGTGCTCTGCTTCGCCCGGCGCCTCGCAGTCGAAGTCTATTTGGCGCAGGGACTGCTTCTCTTCCTCGTCGGCTTGTTGCGCCTCGAGGTACATGGGGTCACCGAAATGGTGCAGCAGCCTGAAGATCAGCGCCTGTCGCCAGCCCGTCGTACCTTGGTAAAGAGATTCCAGTACGGCGTACTGGCGGACGCGGAAGGTGCGTTGCTTGACCTCCTCCCGTACGAGTTCAAGGAAAGAAAGCGTCCTTCTCAGCGTCACGCCGCGATCTGTAGAATCCGATAAGTTGACCTCAAGCATGTCGTGCTGGGAAGCGTCGAAGGTGATGCGGGCCATCTCCTGCTGGCGGCGGTGTTGCCAGTCGTCGATGGCCTGCAAGGCGCGCCGCTTCAGGCCTGCTTGCGCCCGCTCGAGCCTTTCGCGGCGCCAGTAGAGCCAAGTCAAGTCGTCGATCTGCTTCTCCCAGAGCGCGTCGCCGGTACAAGCGCTCATGAGTTCCTGCTTCAAGTTTTCGAATTCTTCCGGGTCTTCGCCCAGCGCCAGCATGGCTTGGTAGCGATTTTCGTCGCTGACGCGTCCGCCGTGCTTCAAGGCATTGAGCTTGGAATTCCGCTTGGCGGCAGCGCTGCGCGGTCCGGTGGAATGCTGGGCATTGGCGCGCGCGGCGGCGAGCAACGCGGGCGTAAGTTGGGGTGATTTGCGTAAGGACATGGTCCCTCCTGAGACGGTTGTTAGGATAGCGAGGAAAGGACTTCCCCGCGGGTTGGACTTTTCACATGAGTAGGCTAGCACAACGGCGGGGTGTTGTCAAGAGACAATATGTTCACACGCCTAGCCCAGGGCTTCTCAGACGGCCAAGAGTTGGACGTAGGGGCGTAGGGGCGCTTCGCGAAGCGCCCCTACTTCGGCGGGTGGCGCAGACAACATCGTGGCTTGGTGTCCGCGCCACCCGCGAATTCATCGGACTGCGAGTTTTGGCATCGCGGAGGGGGGTTTGCGAAATGTCAGCGCGTAGATTCGCCCATCCCACAGCATCTCAAGATGTATTTCCTGCATCTCTGGGGGTACGAGATCAATAGGAGCTGTAACAGCTTCCTGGCGGTTCTTGAAGTATCCACTGGTAATGGGAATTCGCTCATAGGTGTTTTTCACATGCTTCTCGGTCTCATCGGCAATCAGGATGCGGCTCCCTGGCTTTGCAACACGAATCATTTCCCGGATAGCTTTGGCTCTGTCATTGAAGAAGTTGATGCCCCCGACGTGAAACACAACATCAAAACTGTCATTGGCGAACGGCAGGTCCTCGGCATTCCCGAGAAAAAGATCGGCGTCCATTTCCCACCGGCGCAGATTGGCTTGGCAATTCGTCAGCATTTCCGCCGAGAGATCAAGACCAAATAGTTTTGCGCCACGCGGAAGGTATTTCCAGTTGAGACCGGTCCCCACGGATGTTTCCAACACCGAATTACCAGGATTGATTTCCAGGAAGCGCAGGTAACTCAAAAAGTATCGGTCCCGGTTGACACCCCGTAAAGCACATGCCACCCTCTGGGTGTCATCATAGAATCCGCCGATGGTTTCATACAGCCGGTTGTATTTGCGGTTAGAGCCTGTGACTTTTTCCGGTTCTAGAAAGACCGCAATGTCGTTGCGAATCGGGAACTGTTCTCCGGACGAGCTGACCATAACCTCATGACCGTCTCTGCTGAGAACGTGCAAAGGATTTCCGGTGTACGGACTTCGCAAGAGGGCGACGCTCTCCGTCTTGTCTGCCCATACTTTGCGCTCTCTTCCAGGAAGAGTGAGGATCCCGGCGGTTAAGATCAGGCTTCCAACCAGACATGTCCACGCAAAGACAGTACTCGTTAGTAGGACATGAGGCGCGTAAGCAGGGCTGATCCGCAGGAAGAAGTCATATCCCAACAGAACGGCCCATACCGCGGCAAAAATACCTGCCCCCGCAGCAATCTTCTTACCCTGGAATTCATAGTTCCACATCCAAATGATCACCGCCGCGGACCAATAGATGAGAAAGGGAATGGAACCTGCCCCTAGAATTGTGGCGATGTGCAGCAGAGGGACGTTCGCATGTTGAGTCTGAGCAAGAGAGTAGTGATTGAAGATGCTGGCGGGAAGGCACCGTTGCCCCAACGTCTGTAAGGCGGCGCCCCAAAGAGGCAAAGCAAGGGTTGACAGAAACCCTTCCCGGCGCAGAGTCACGAGTCGCCACAAAAGATAGGGCAGACTGCCGATGAGCGCCGCCAGCATCATCCCAACGATATAGTCAATCCCCGTCAGTGGAGACGAGCGCCAGTTCGACGGCACACTCAGAATGAAGGTGATGCCCGACAGCAACAAAAATCCGCGCCATGCTTTTTGCGTGCCGATGAACCATGCGCCTAAGATTGCGCCAGTCCATACCCCCAGAGGGGAGAACACAAAGCCGAGGACGAAGATGCCGACAGTCGCAAGAGCCGCCAACTGTAACCAACGATCAGGAGATGTTTTCGTAGACATTTCGCGATTCCCCCTTGAGGGTGGACCGACCTTGGACAAACTCCAACCTCGGACCGTCCGACAAATTCACATTGTTCTCCTGCGGACCTGTCTGGTAGGTCCGCGGCTTTCAGCTTCAAATTCTCGCGTGCTGATCGGCGGGTCCCGCGCCTGCGGGGCACCCAGTCAACGGTCAGCCCGCACCGGCTCGGCGGGTGCGGCGGACGGGTTGCTTGGCTGTACGCTTTTGGAGGGAGCCCATAAGCTTGAGATTTTTCTCGATCAGAGCGTAACGCTGCGCGACGCACGCGTAGCTCCGCAGCGGATCTTCCGGCGTGTGCAACACGTAATCGAGAAGCCTGGCGATGGTGCTGGTGGCCACATGCAACCGAGTGTCCGACGAACCATAGTAAATGAAGACCTGACCATCCTCGCGCGCCACCCAACCATTACTGAACACCACGCTCGAAACATCGCCGATCCGCTCCTCGCCTTGTGGGGCGAGGAAGTAGCCCGCCGGGCGGTGGGTGACCACCTGCGGGCGGTCGAGTTCGCTGAGGAGAAGGTAGAGCACATAACGCAATCCGGCCGCCGTGTTACGTACACCATGCGCCAGGTGTAGCCAGCCTTTCGGGGTTTTGATGGGCGCGGGACCGAGGCCGTTCTTCACCTCTTGGATGGTGTGATACTCACGGTTATCGATAATGGTCTCCTCATCAATCACCGCGTTTTCCATGCTGCGGGCGAGACCCCAGCCGATCCCTCCACCCTTGCCGGCCTGAATGAATTCGTCTTGAGGCCGGGTGTAGAACCCGTATTGGCCATCGACAAATTCAGGATGCAGCACTACGTTCCGCTGCTGCGGCGACTTGGTTTTCAAGTCGGGGAGCCGCTCCCAGTTCTTCAAATCCTTAGTCCGGGCGATGCCGCATTGCGCGACGGCCGAGGAAGTGTCCCACGACGGGGCTTTAGGGTCTTTGCGCTCCGTGCAGAAGAGGCCGTAAATCCATCCGTCGGCATGCCGCACGACGCGAATGTCGTAGACGTTGATATCGGGGTTCCGGGTCTCCGGCATCAAGATGGGGTAATCCCAAAACCGAAAGTTGTCGATGCCGTTGGGGCTTTCGGCAACGGCGAGGAACGATTTGCGGTCGATGCCTTCGACGCGAGCCAAGACCACAATCTTGCCTTCGTACTCCATGGCTCCTGCATTGAAGGTCGAATTGATGCCCAGGCGTTCCATCAGGTACGGATTGGTTTTCTGATCGAGGTCGTAGCGCCAGAATAACGGGGTGTGTTCGGCGGTGAGCACGGGAAATGCGTAGCGATCGAACACACCGTTGCCGGTTTCGATTTTTTGATTCTTGCGGGTCACCAGCTTCTCGTGCCGCTTCGATAGCTCTTGAACCCGCCTTCTGAATTCAGCCTGTTCCATGTCTATTCTCCGATTGCCTGAATGTCGGTCTACGCCGGTGAGCCGCTGAGGTGGCCGATATTGTCCAGTCGGGCCATGACTTCGAAGCACGTCCGGCTGTTATGGTACGGGCATTTCCATTGATCAACTTTGAATTTGTCGTGGCTGGGTATGCCCTCTCGCGAGACCTTCCAAAACCACTCGCCATGCTGGCGATCGACGATGTATTTCTCGATGAAGTCCCAGCTCCTGCAAGCGGCCACGTAGAAGTGCTCCCGACCCGAGAGCTGATAGGCGTTCAGGAATCCCACCACGGCTTCCGCCTGGGGCCACCACTCCTTGTCGGTGTTGATGATCCCGCTCGAATCGGCCTCATATAGCAGACCGCCATCGGGATCGACCGCCTGGTCGAGCACGGCTTGGGCCATCTGGACGGCTTCGTGCTGGACAACTTTCAGGATCGAGTCGTCGCTAAGAATCTCCGCCGCCTCGCACAGGAGCCAAGTTCCTTCGATGTCATGACCAAAGGAGATGTGATCGGATTTGGAATGCCACTCTTCGTCAAAGAACATTCGGAAGTGATGGGTCTCGCGGTCGATGATGTGCTCGAGGAAAACCTGGATGAGTTCCTTGAGGCGACTGCGCAATGCAGGGTTGTCCCGGCAGCGCAGGAGGTTGGCGTAGGCCTCGAGAAGGTGGAGGTGGGTGTTCATGGACTTCTTCTCGTCCATGTCGACCTTGCTCAGGCGCTGCTCGCGAGCCAGTGTCCAATCGCGCTCGTACGTTTCGAAATAACCCCGGTGGAGCGCATCATAGCTCGCGGACTCAATAGCCTCATAGAGCTGGATCGCTTTAGTGAGTGCGTCCTGATCGCCGGTCGCGCGGTGGTATTCAGCCAGCGAGTAGACGGCAAACGCCTGGCCATAGATGCGCTTTTTGGATTCCACAGGGCGGCCGAGATAATCCACCAGCCAGAAGACGCCGTTGAACGCGGCGTCCCAAAAATACCGGGTGATGTAGTCGTAGGCTCGGCGCGCCGTTCGTAGGTAGTCCTCTTCGCCGTACACGCTGAAAGCCTTGGAGAAGGTCCACAGGATGCGTGCATTCAAGATGAGCCCTTTGTGCGCGAAGGGATCAATCGTGAGGTCGTTGGCGATCTGCCCCCGGAAGCCGCCATATTGCTCGTCAATCGCGTGCTTCAGCCAGAACGGCAGGATGTTCGACCGCAGTTCAGTCTCAACGCGCTGTCGCAGATCCTGCAAGGCATTACTCCGCATACAATTAGTGTCCTGAGGCGGAAGTTAGCTGACAAAGTCCTCCCCTTTCGGGTGGCCGTTCCACAGCCCCGGCAGGGGTCCCGCAAGGCGGGATAGCCCAGGGCGCCAGCCCTGGGACGCGAGTTTCTACATTCTCCCCTCTCCCCCTTGGGGGAGAGGGGCCGGGGGGTGAGGGGGTCAATGCCCTCAAACCACAAACAACGTAGCGCTGTCCCCAGGTTTCTCGAGCAGGTGCTGGACGTCGCGTGGTCGTTGCCCAACGCTTTCAGCGGCGCGATGTGAACTGCGAACGGATGGGCGCAGGCCCACCGCGCCCTCACCCGGCCCGCCCCGGCTGAAGAGAACGCCGGCGGCGGTCCACCCTCTCCCCCAAGGGGGAGAGGGCAAGTCGCGATAGGCCAGAAAATCTCAGCAAACCTGCCATCCACTTCTACATCGCGCACCCAAGCTGTACCGTCTTTGCGGCCGGATCAGGCTGTCGGCATAGACTCCGCCGCCTCGCTCCGGGCAATCGCCTGGTCGATCGCTTCGCCAGCCTTCAGGTGGTTGTACCAAGTGAACTTCAGCACGATGGAGGTCACGGCGACGATCGCTGCCGTGATCACGGCGTTGCGGAACTTCTGGATCACGATGTAGATGGGCAGAGCCACCAAGCTAACCTGCCAAGTAATGCCGACCACCACGTTGAACATGTCGCGCCAGAAGTCCTTGTTGCGCTCGAAGGCGGGATCTTCAGCGCGAACCTTGGCGAGAATGGGTTCCCAGAAGCCCCAGGGCCGCACCCGGCGATAGAAGTCTTTCAAAACTTCTTCGTCTCCCGGCTTGGTCAGCAGAGTACCCGCCAGACATCCCACCAGGGAGATCGCAAGGACGAGCGGGAACACCAGCGCTACATCCAAGTTCACCCCATGCGCCTGTAGAAGTCCCTGCACCAGGGGAACCTGGGGGAGAAGCGCCGGCAGGATCAACGAGCCTGCAATGCCGGTGACCATTCCCCAGAAATACCCGTAGCCGTTAAACCGCCACCAATACCATTTCAAAACGTTGGAAGCGGTGTAGCCGCCCCAGAGTCCGGAGACAATCCAAAGAACCACGGAGTTCACGGACGCGACGTACCAGCCGATGGCCGCGCCCACCAGCACGACGGCGAAAGAACTCAGATAGCTCAAGCGGACGTAGGTCCTGGGGCTGGCATTGGGGTTGATGAAGCGCTTGTAGATGTCGTTCACAAAGTAGGGCGGCGCGGCGTTCACCGTGGCCGCGAAGTTGGACATGAAGGCCGCCAGCAATCCGGCGATCAGGAACCCGAGCAGGCCTGCCGGAACAAACCGGCCCAGCGCGTAGGGAAGCACCAGCTCGAAATCCATGTTCGTTCCCATGGCCCGAATCTGATCGCTGAAGAAAACCAGGGCCAGGACGGTCAAGCCGGTGATCAGGAAGTAGCGCGGAAAGGTCAGCACGACGTTCACCCAACTGCTCATCATGCATGCTTCGCGGGGATTCTTCGACGAGAGGACCCGCTGCATGTCGTAATTCGGCGCCGGGCCGGCCATGCTGATCAGCACTCCCTTGAACAACAACATCATGACGAAAAACCCAAAGATTCCGTAGCCGTCTTCCGCGATCTTCGCGTTCGCAGAGGTGATGAGCGCGGACCAATCGAGGTTCAGCTTCCAGCCGAAGAAGAGCTGGTCCCAGCCGGCGGGGACAAAATGCTGAAGCGTGCCGGGCGCAACTTTCGCCATGGCAATGATGCCGACGGCAAACGAGGCAATCGACAGAATGCAGAACTGGATGACCTCCGTGATCACAACGCTGAACATACCGCCCTTGATCACGTAGATGGCGGTGATCGCGATCAAAATGGTAGCGTATTGATTGGGAGAAAGGTGCCAAGGCAGGAACGTCGCCGCAAACTTCCCGATCCCTTTGAACCCGTAACTGAAGAAGCCAATGATGCTGACGAAGGCGTAAAC
>Ga0187852_1003540_pt1 | contig 11340 bp, 5 predicted proteins | sample June2016WEW_6_40_FD_134511 | JGI IMG/M metagenome (GOLD analysis project Ga0187852, IMG submission 134511) | Peatland microbial communities from SPRUCE experiment site at the Marcell Experimental Forest, Minnesota, USA - June2016WEW_6_40 | ecosystem: Environmental > Terrestrial > Soil > Wetlands...
AGGCCGTGGACAGCCTTTGCCGCTCAGCCTCGCTGGCCATCAAGTCCGGCTATACGATGCTCATCCTTTCGGACCGGGGCGTGGATGAGGAGTACGCGCCGATCCCGAGTCTTTTGGCCTTGTCCGCCGTGCACCATCACCTGGTGCGCGAGAAAACGCGGAACCAGGTTGCCCTCATCGTGGAGACAGGCGAGCCGCGCGAGGTCATGCACTTCGCGCTTTTGGTGGGCTATGGGGCCAGCGCCATTAATCCCTATCTGGCTATCGAAACGCTCGAGGACCTGCACGCGCGAGGTTATTTCCCCCCTGACTATACGTTTGAAAAGCTGCTGAAGAATTACATTAAAGCGGTTGATAAGGGGCTGCTCAAGGTCCTGTCGAAAATGGGGATCTCAACCCTCCAGAGCTATTGCGGCGCACAGATCTTCGAGGCCATCGGGCTCAACCGGGCAGTCGTGGAGCGGTACTTCACGGGCACAGCTTCCCGGATTGAAGGCGTCGGCTTGGACGTTCTGGCGCGCGAAGCTCTCTTGCGGCACAAGTTTGCCCTCCAGCGGCCGGTGGAGTCCGACACCGAACTCGAGATTGGCGGCAGCTACCAGTACCGCGAACGAGGGGAGCAGCACCTGCTGAATCCGGGAGTCATCAGCAAGCTGCAGCACGCGGTGCGGCAGTCAAGTTACTCGACGTTTCAAGAGTACGCGAAGCTGGTCAATGAGCAGAACCGGAATCTCTTCACACTGCGCGGCCTGTTGGATTTCAAGCCTGCCGGGCCGCCGGTGCCGCTCGAGGAAGTCGAACCGGCGCGAGAGATCGTCAAGCGCTTCGCCACCGGCGCCATGTCTTTCGGCTCCATCAGCAAAGAAGCGCATGAGACTCTGGCCATCGCCATGAACCGCATCGGCGGCCGCTCCAATACCGGCGAGGGCGGGGAAGACGAAGCCCGCTTCCGCCCCGACCCCAACGGCGACTTGCGCCGCAGCGCCGTGAAACAAGTGGCCTCCGCTCGCTTTGGCGTTACCACGAACTACCTGGTGAATGCCGAGGAGTTGCAGATCAAGATCGCGCAAGGCGCCAAGCCGGGCGAAGGCGGCCAGCTTCCCGGTCACAAGGTTAGTGATGCGATAGCGCGCGTGCGCCACGCCATTCCCGGCGTCGGCTTGATCTCTCCGCCGCCACACCACGACATTTACTCGATCGAGGATCTGGCTCAGCTCATCTACGACCTCAAGAACGTGAACCCGCAGGCAAGAATTTCTGTGAAGCTGGTGGCGGAGTCCGGGGTGGGAACCGTGGCCGCGGGCGTTGCCAAGGCGCATGCGGACGTCATCCTCATCTGCGGCTACGACGGTGGCACCGGCGCCTCACCGATCTCTTCCATCCGGCATGCCGGCATTCCCTGGGAACTCGGCCTCTCTGAGACTCAGCAAGTTCTGGTGATGAACGACCTGCGCAGCCGCGTGCGGCTGCAGGTCGACGGGAAGTTGCAATGCGGCCGGGACCTGGCCATCGCAGCGCTGCTCGGCGCGGAGGAATTCGGATTCGCCACGACGCCGCTCATCACTCTGGGTTGCATCATGATGCGCAAGTGCCATCTCAACACTTGCCCCGTGGGCGTGGCCACGCAGGACCCCGAACTGCGCAAGCGATTCCAGGGCCAGCCCGAGCACGTGATTAATTTCCTGTTCTATCTCGCCGAAGACCTGCGGCAACTGATGGCCGGTCTCGGCTTCCGCACGGTCAATGAGATGGTGGGGCGAGTGGATTGCCTCGTTCAGCGCCGCGACGAGGATCACTGGAAAGCCCGGGGGCTGGATCTGTCGGCCGTGCTCTATAACCCTGCTGCGCCCGCCCGAGTGGGGCGGCGCTGCCTTACGAAGCAGGATCACGGGCTGGAAAGTTCGCTCGATCATAAATTGATTGATCATGCGCGCGCGGCGCTCGAGGGCGGCGCGCCGGTCTTCCTAAGCCTGCCGATCTCGAACACTCACCGCACCGTGGGCGCCATGCTGAGCGGCGAAATCGCACGCCGCTATGGGTCTGAGGGTTTGCCGGATGACACCATCCGATTCGACTTCACCGGCTCCGCCGGGCAGAGCTTTGGCGCTTTTCTCGCCAAAGGCATCACCATGGTTCTCGAGGGTGAGGCTAACGACTACGTCGGCAAAGGGCTCTCAGGGGGCAAACTGGTTGTTTATCCGCCCAGGACTTCATCGTTCCAGCCCGAGGAAAATATTCTGGTGGGGAACGTGGTTCTGTACGGGGCCACGAGCGGTGAAGCCTATTTCAACGGAATGGCAGGCGAACGATTCGCGGTGCGCAATTCCGGAGCTACGGCGGTCGTCGAAGCGGTCGGCGATCATGGCTGCGAATACATGACCCGCGGAACGGTAATCGTCCTGGGCAAGACCGGCCGCAACTTCGCCGCGGGCATGACCGGCGGAATCGCTTACGTCCTCGATGAAACGGGTGAGTTTGTTAGGGTGCGCTGCAATCGCGCCAGTGTGGACCTTGAACCTGTCACCGGCTGTAGGGGTATGGCTTGCCCTACCCCCGACAGGGGGGCGGCAAGCCGTCCCCTTACGGATGTGGATTTGATTGCCTTCTTGATTGCGCGCCATGCGGAGTTGACCGGAAGCCCGCGCGCCAAGTGGGTCCTGGATAATTGGGAAACGATGCTTCCGAAGTTCGTCAAGGTTTTCCCGCACGAGTATAAGCGCGTGTTAGCCGTTTCGCCCGCGCCTGCCAGTGTAGCGCCGGCCTTCATCTCGGCGGGCTCTGCGCCCACGGGTTCCGACCCTTCGCTGGGCTCAGGGCAGGCTCTGGAGGTGGGCACTACGTCGGTAGGCGCCGGCCTGAGGGCGGAAGCGGCGTCGGCTACCCGGGAGGCGCTCGGTGGGTAAACCGACCGGATTCATGGAGTACACGCGCGAAATTCCGGCGCGCCGGCCGGTCGCGGAGCGGGTCAATGATTTCCGGGAAGTCTACCACGATTTCCCGGAGCAGAAGCTGCGACTTCAAGGCGCACGCTGCATGGATTGCGGCGTGCCGTTCTGCCACACCGGCTGCCCGCTCAACAATGTCATCCCGGATTGGAATGACCTCGTTTATCGCGATCGCTGGCGCGAAGCCGTTCGAGCCCTCCACGCCACCAATAATTTCCCCGAATTCACCGGGCGCATTTGCCCGGCGCCCTGCGAGGCTGCTTGTGTTCTGGGTATTAACAGCCCTCCTGTAACCATCAAGAATATTGAACAAGCAATTATCGAGCACGCTTTCCGCGAAGGTTGGATTCATCCCGAACTGCCTCCGCACCGCAGCGGCAAGCGAGTGGCCGTGGTCGGCTCCGGGCCGTCCGGCTTGGCCGCCGCACAACAACTGAATCGCGCGGGGCATTGGGTGACCGTATTCGAGAAGGCCGACCGCATCGGTGGCTTGTTGCGCTACGGCATTCCGGACTTCAAACTCGAGAAGCGTATCCTTGACCGCCGGCTCGAGCAGATGACGCGGGAAGGCGTGGTCTTCAAGACTCGGAAGCACATTGGGCAGGACGTTCCCGTGGAAGAATTGGGTGGCGAGTTCGACGCCATTCTGCTGGCCGGAGGCGCCGAAAGCCCGCGTGATCTCAAGGTGCCGGGACGCGAGCTTGTAGGCATTCATTTCGCCATGGAGTATCTCCCGCAGCAGAACCGCCATGTCGCTGGTGAGGCGGTGACCGGACAGATCCTGGCCACGGGTAAGCACGTGGTGATTATCGGCGGCGGGGATACCGGCGCGGACTGCCTGGGCACCGCCCACCGGCAGAAACCGAAGTCGGTTTACCAGTTCGAGATCATGCCGATGCCGCCGCTCGAGCGCTCAGTCAACACGCCTTGGCCGCTTTGGCCGCTCCAGTTGCGCACCGAAAGCGCCCACGAAGAAGGCGGCACTCGCGAGTGGGCTGTGGCCACCGCCCGGTTCAGCGGTGACGAAAATGGCCGCGTGAAGCAATTGCACGCCATTCGGGTAGGCCCGCCGCCAAAATTCGAGCCGATCCCCGGCACAGACTTCACAATCGCAACGGACCTGGTGCTCATCGCGATGGGGTTCCTCGGTCCCGTGAAAAATGGCATGCTTGAATCGCTGGGCGTGCAACTCGATGCGAGAGGCAACGTCGAGTGCGATGCCAATCACATGACTTCCGTCCCCGGCGTCTTCGCCGCCGGCGACATGCGTCGCGGCCAGTCGCTGGTCGTCTGGGCCATCAGTGAAGGCCGCAAAGCCGCCCGAGGCATCGACAAATACTTGATGGGTGACACCCGCCTGCGGTAGTTCCCTGAACAATCCTGGTAGCACATCTACTCGCGGACCTGCCTTTACGATCTGTGGTTCTGGCGTGGGGCATTTGGCACCACCGGCCCCAGACCCTGGAAACCAGGTCTGCGCAACACGAGATTGGCGCGTGTTAGAATATGCGGGGGAGGCACGGCTGATCCCTTCGAGCAGAGGCCAGGTTTGGTTATGGGCGTTGAGAAGATATTGACCTTAGACCGGGCGTATGAGGTTGTGGCGGACCTAAAGCAGCGCGGCAAACGAGTGGTATTCACGAACGGATGTTTTGATCTGCTGCATCCCGGCCACACCCGTTATCTAGCCGAGGCTCAGAAACTCGGGGATGTGCTGATCGTGGCGGTCAACAGCGATCGCAGCGTGCGGGAGCTCAAGGGAACGGAGCGCGCCATCCAGCCCGAAGCAGAGCGAGCGGAAATCCTGGCGGCCCTCAAAGTCGTGGACTACGTGACGATTTTCGATGAGCTCACCCCCCAGGCCGTGATTGCCCGAATGCTGCCGCAGGTTCTGGTGAAGGGTGGAGACTGGAGGCTGGACGCGATTGTGGGCCGCGCAGAAGTAGAGGCGGCGGGTGGGCAGGTGGTTTCGATTCCTGTGGTTGAGGGGTACTCGACGTCATCCATTATTCAGGCGGCGTTGAAAGGCAGGAGTCAGGATTCACGATCCAGGAGTCAGGAGGCGTCCGCCGGTACTGATGAGGATCGAAGGGCAGCTCACAGCACACCACTGACAACTGACCACTGACGATTGACAACTGACTCATGTCGAAGCTGCGATCCTTGTTAAATCCCATTCTCGATCATGCGGCTTTTCGCGGCGTGTTGCAGGCTTTGACGGAGGCTGCGCCGGGCGAGGGTGCGCGGGTTAGCCTATCGGGGCTGACCAACTCCGCCAAGGCCTTAGTGGTGGCAGGAGTCGCTTGCCAACTGGCTCGCCCGGCGATTGTCCTGACTGCGGACAATGAATCCGCCGCCAACCTTCAGCGGACGGCGTCAACATTCGCAGCCTGGCTCAATTCGGGGTCTAACCAGGCTGTGCTGACTTTTCCCTCGCTGGATCGTTCTCCCTACGAAGGGCGTTCCCCGCACGGCGAAATTCTGGAACGGCGCGCGGTAACGCTGTGGAACATAACTCGAGGACGGGTGTGCGCGCTGTTCACACCGGTCACAGCGGCGCTGGGGCGGTTTCGGGAGCGAGCTTTCTATTCTTCGCTGGCGCTCGAAATCAGAACCGGCGATGAACTGGCTCTCGACGATCTCGCAGAGCACCTCAGCGGAGTGGGGTACGAGCGCGAAGAGCCGGTCTCCGATGTGGGGCAATACTCCGTGCGGGGCGGGATCGTGGATGTTTTTCCGCCGGAGGCCGAGTGGCCGTATCGCATCGAACTCTGGGACGATCGAATTGAGTCGCTGCGCGAATTTGATCCGGACACGCAGCGCTCGCGCCAGCCCGTTCCAAGCGCCATGCTCCTTCCGCTTTCGGAGGTGACGCGCTCCCGCCAGTTTTTTGACAAGCTCGTCGGCGCGCTCGACAAGCGCGCGAATCCGCGCGGCGGGCAGGAGGTTGCGCCGCGATTCGAGAGGGAACCGGAGTGGGCGGGCGAATACGGGAATCCCTTCCCCGGATGGGAGTTTTTTGCACCTCTCGCGGAGCCCCACCCTCGCAGCCTGTTCGCGTTGTTCGATAATCCTGTGGTCCTTTGGGATGAACCTCTGGACCGTGACGCACAATGGAGGGGCTTCCTGGAAAAGCTGGCGGCGGAGTATGACGAAGTCCGCGACGTTGTTCCGCCGCGTCCCCGGCCGTGGGATATATGCCTCAATGAAATAGAGTTTCGGGAGATTGTTAAAGGGTTGCCTCAGGTTTATCTGAAAGAACTGGCTTTGACACGACCAGTCGAGAGCGCAGAGCCCGGCGAAGGATTGCCGCAGGCGGCTTTGGTTCAAGGATCACGACCGGCTGCGGAGATCGTTCGCTTCGCTCAAGATGACAGGCCTCCGGTTGTTAATGACGCCCCTCCGATTGTTTCAAACCTTGAAAGCCTTTCCGCAACTCAGGAGGCAGAGCCCCAAAGCGCAATGGGTGGTGTGGAAACTGATCTGAACGGGCCTGAGCCAAGCCTGCCCCTACCTAGTCAAGAGTTCGTTCTTCTCACCCAGCCTTCGCCAAAGCTCCAGTCGGGCGTTAAGGGGTTTGCGGATACTCTACGCAGCAATCTGGAGCGTGGCATGTCCGTGGTTCTGGTCACACCCAGCAGCGGAAAGGCGGAGAGGCTTCGGGGGATTCTTACCGAGTACGAGATTCCGTTTGAAACGGCAAGCAGCGCTGGCGCCCCTGCAAGTGGTGTCGAAGAGCAGGCAGGCCGCTGCGCTTTGATGGTTCGCGGAGACCTTGCCGAAGGCTTTGTTATTCCTGATTTGGAACAGATGTGGCTGGCGGATAGCGACCTGTTTGGAGGATTCGACTGGGCTTCGCGACGGCGTGAGCACTCAGGGGCGTTGAGTTTCATTTCGGACCTGGGCGATCTGAAGGTGGGAGACTACGTGGTGCACGTTGACCACGGAGTGGGGAGCTATCAAGGGCTGCGGCAATTGAGCGTCAGTGGCTCGGAGCGTGACTTCATGCTGCTGACGTACCAGGACGAGGCGAAACTGTACGTTCCGCTGGAACGGCTGGATCTGGTGGAGAAGTACCGGTCCGGAGGAGATGGTGCGAAGCCGGTGCTGGACCGGTTGGGCGGGGCTACGTGGGAGCGCACGAAGTCACGCGTCAAGAGGGCTTTGCGCGACATGGCTCAAGAACTACTTCATCTTTACGCGCAGCGCAAAATGACGGGAGGCGCAGCCGCCAGCCCAGACACGCCGTGGCAGGAAGAATTCGAGGAGGCGTTCGAGTTCGAGGAGACGCCTGACCAGTTGAAGGCGCTGGAGGATATCAAGAAAGACCTGGAAAGTCCGGAACCGATGGACCGTTTGTTGTGCGGTGACGTGGGCTACGGAAAAACTGAGTTGGCAATGCGCGCCGCTTTCAAGGTCATTCAGGACGGCCGGCAGGTGGCCGTGCTGGCTCCCACCACCGTGCTGGCGTTCCAACACTTCGAAACTTTCCGGCAGCGGCTGGCGCCCTTTCCGATGCGAGTGGACATGCTCAGCCGGTTCAGGCAGCCCGCGGAACAAAAGAAGACCGTGGCAGAAACCGAGGCGGGCAAGGTGGATGTGCTGATTGGAACTCATCGCCTGCTGTCGAAGGACGTCCGCTTCCGCGATCTGGGATTGTTGATCGTGGATGAGGAGCAGCGGTTCGGGGTGGCGGCGAAAGAGAAGCTGAGGAAATTCAAGGTGGGAGTGGACGTGTTGGCGATGTCGGCCACTCCTATCCCGCGGACGTTGCACATGTCGCTGGGCGGATTGCGCGACCTCTCGGTTATCGAAACGCCGCCGCGCGGTCGGCTGGCGATTCAGACTACCGTCGCACCCTTCAACCACAACCTGATTCAGTCCGCCATCCTTCAGGAGATGCAGCGTGAGGGGCAGACGTTCTTTGTTCACAACCGGGTTGAGTCCATCTTCAGCATCGCGGCCATCGTGCAGCGCTTGGTGCCCACGGCGCGAATCGGCGTTGCGCACGGGCAGATGAACGAGAAAGAACTCGAGAGGGTCATGTTCAAATTCATGCAGGGGGAATATGACGTGTTGGTGGCGACGGCGCTGATCGAGAACGGGCTGGACATACCGCGCGCCAACACCATCATTGTTAATCACGCCGAGCGCTTCGGCTTGGCCGATCTTTACCAGCTGCGCGGCAGGGTGGGGCGGTCGAATCGGCGCGCTTACGCATACTTCCTGGTGGCTGCCGAAGAGGCATTAACGCCTATTGCCCGGAGGCGGCTGGCGGCGCTGAAAGAGTTTTCGGAATTGGGCGCAGGCTTTCGCCTGGCGGCCCTGGACCTGGAGTTGCGCGGTGCGGGCAATCTTCTGGGGGCCGAGCAGCACGGGCATTTGAATGCTATCGGAATCGACCTCTACCTGAAAATGCTTGAGCAGACGGTGGAAGAATTGAAAGGGGCGCCGCAAAGGATCGACGTGCGCACCTCGCTCAACCTGGGCCTCGATATCAAGATTCCACACGACTACGTCGCCGATGAGGGCCAGCGCCTACGCCTCTACAAGCGAATCTCCAGCTTGGCCACGCCGGAAGCGCGCACCGAACTGGAGTCCGAGCTCAATGACCGTTACGGACCCATTCCTCCTTCCGTGTCAAACCTCCTCTCCTATGGCCTTTTGAAGTCTGCTGCGGAGCAGCTACTGGTACAATCCATCGAGAGAAAAGCAGACGAGATCTGGATGCGGTTTCACGAAAAGACTCCAGTAGAGCCGGTACGGATTACGACGTTCGTGCGCCGGCGGCGGGAAGCCAGCCTTCGGCCCGATGGGATGCTGCGCTTCAAGCTGCGGAGTGGCGATGAGAAGACACTCGAAGAAGTCCAAAATGTCTTGCAGGAGCTGCAACCCAAGCATTAAGATATTGGCATGTACGGGCAACCCTGATGGTTGTCGTGGGCGGCCGCAAGGACCGCCCCCAATTGATCTTTGCAGGACGGGTCAACGGATATGAGTAGACGGACATGGGTGGTTTTAGCTGGCGTGGCTTTGGTGGCGGGGTCGGTGGGCGCTACGCGCGCGGGGGCGAGAATAATCGAGCGCATCATTGCGCACGTCAACACCGAGATCATCACGCAACACCGGTATGATGACGAACAGGCGCAACTGCGGAGCAGGTTGGCGGAACAATACTCGGGCGCCGAGTTGGACGCGCAAGTGCGCGAACAAAGTAAGAATCTACTGCGCGACCTCATCGACGAATCGTTGATGGTGCAGAAGGCCAAAGACCTGGACATCAACGTGGAGACCGATATCATCAAGCAGCTTGACGACATCCGCAAGAAGAACAACCTGGCCACCCTCGAGGACCTGGAGACGGAAATCGAAAAGCAAGGAATGAATTACGAGGACTTCAAGGACAACATGCGGCGCAACTTGCTGATGCGCGAAGTCATGGAGCGGCAAGTCGGGTCGCGCATCCAAGTTTCGCGGGATGACGCGAGGAAATTCTACGAGGCTCACAAGGACGAATTCAAGTCGCCGGGCCTGGTGCACTTGCAACAAATCCTGGTCGCAACCGAAAAACGGAAGCCGGAAGAAGCCGAGAAGCGGGCGAACGAAGCGCTGGCGGAACTGAAGGCGGGGCAGAAGTTTTCCGAGGTTGCGAAGAAGTACTCCGATGGGTCGGGCGCCGACCAAGGCGGCGATTTGGGCATGATGAAGGAAGGGACGCTGGCCGCGGATGTCGCCCCTGTGGTCGCGAAGTTGGATATCAACGAGTTCAGCAACCCCATCCAAACCAAGTACGGGTATCTCATTTTGAAAGTGGTGGAGCGATACAGCCCCGGCATTCCCAAGTTCGAAGAGGTTCAGCAACGCGTGGAGGAAACGCTGTACAACCAGAAAATGGAGCCGCGTTTGCGGGAATACTTGACACAGCTCCGCAAAGAAAGTTACATCTACCGGGCCCCCGGATACGTCGACACGGGGGAGCAGTTGCCGACGGAAACTATCACGGCCAAGAAAGAGAAATGAAGGAGCGCTTCGTCACCGATCTCCGCCCCAACAGTCCGGTCCGGACCACTTTCCTGCTGCAAGCACGAGAACGGAAGATGGCGCGTACGGGAAACGCGTACCTCGACCTGGAGTTGCGCGACTCGAGCGGCGTGATCCGCGCCAAACTGTGGGATTGCGACCGGGCGCCGCTGGATTTCGACGTGGAGGATATCGTTGAAGTCGACGGGATCGTGGAAGATTATCAGGGGACGCCGCAAATTCGCGTGCGGCGGATTTCGAAGAGCGCGGCGCAGAATGTGGACCTGTCCGATTACCTGCCGCGTTCGCGGCGGGACCCTGCGGAAATGTACGCCGTGCTGCTCGACCGCATGAAACGCATGGCCGAGGGACCGTTGCGCGTGCTGTTGCTTTCTGTTCTGGAGGACCCCACGATAGCGGAGAAATACAAAAAGGCGCCGGCCGCGATGAGTTATCATCACGCCTTTCTGGGCGGGCTGCTTGAGCACGTATTGTCGCTGGTCGAATTGGGAGATCAGCTTTGTGACCACTATGGGGATCTGCGCCGCGATCTGTTGCTGGCGGGATTGGTGCTGCATGACTTGGGGAAAGTGGAGGAGTTAAGCTTCACGTCGGGATTCCGGTATTCCACCCGAGGGCAGTTGCTTGGCCACATTGCGATGGCTCTGGAAATGGTGCAAGAGAAAATTCGCCAGATTCCGGGCTTCCCGCCGGAATTGAAGAGCCAGCTCGAGCACATTATTCTCTCTCACCACGGCAAATTGGAGTTCGGGTCTCCCAAAGAACCCATGTTTCCGGAAGCACTTGTGGTGCACTTCCTCGACGAGATCGACTCCAAGCTGGAAGCGATGCGCGCCCAGTATGCCAGCGATCAGGAGCGAAGCGGAGAATGGACGGCGCGCAATCCGGCGCTGCGAAGAGAATTGTTGAAGGTCGAGGGGTCAGCGGCGAGCCATGCTGACGAGGACGTTAAGAAGAGGTCCGCGGAGGCTGCGCCGCTGCCGGGCTCGAAGGCCGGTTCCGCCCGCAACGCGTAAACAACCGTGAGCGATGTGAATTCACTCCCTGATATTCTTAAGATCCTTCCGCATCGTTACCCCTTCTTGTTTGTCGATCAGGTCACCGAATTCGTTCCGGGGCAGCGAATCGTGGCCACCAAGCGTTTCTCGGCGGACGACGAAGCGTCGCGAGGATTCCTCCCTGGCTCGCCAGTCATTTCAGTCGGCGTACTGTTGGAGTTGGTCACTCAACTGGGAGCCGTCCTGGTTATGGAACGGCCGGAGATGGCCGGTAAAGTGGCGATGATTTTGCAAATTCCCGATGCGCAACTGACTCAGCCCGTGGAGCCGGGCGATACGCTTCGCGTGGAGGCCGA
>Ga0187852_1003541_pt1 | contig 11338 bp, 13 predicted proteins | sample June2016WEW_6_40_FD_134511 | JGI IMG/M metagenome (GOLD analysis project Ga0187852, IMG submission 134511) | Peatland microbial communities from SPRUCE experiment site at the Marcell Experimental Forest, Minnesota, USA - June2016WEW_6_40 | ecosystem: Environmental > Terrestrial > Soil > Wetlands...
CGCAGGTCGCCGCCCTCATACTTGTAGCCGACGGCATCGCTGATGAGCGTGCGATTCAACGCGGCGGCCAGCTTGGGAGCGAAGTCGCGCACCTGGTAGGTGTGCGGCATCAATACGAGCTTGGGGTGTTTCTGCTCGATGAACGGTTTCAGCGCGGCCACGAAGCCATCGGGGGTGTACGGCTCCAGCTTGGCCGACTCGAGGTCGTACACCTTCGACACTTTTGTCGCAGCGATTTCTCTGGCGATGTCGCCCACGCCGCTGCCGACGACGGCCGCTTCCAGCGTCCAACCGGTTTCAGCGGCGATCGCCTGCGCTCCGGTGATGGTCTCCCAGGAAACCCGATTCAATTTGCCTTCGCGTTGCTCTACTACAACCAGGATGGTATCTGCCATTTCGATCCGATCTTATCGACTGGAAAAATTGACGCTTCACCGATTGCGGCGTCTAATGCGAGCGCCGACGATATTCAACACCAGACCCACTGCGACCAGCACGCCGGCGATGATCTCAAACCGTGTCTCCCCCAGCTTGCGCGCCGCCGGCTGAAAGAACATGACCAGGAATGCAAACAGCACCAGCACCCAGCCAATGATCACGAAGGCTGAGCCGGTTTCACGTTTGTCTTCTGACGATGGCATGGTCGCCTCCTACCCGCCGCAGCGGGCGCCGACTTGCCAATTCACTGTTACCCAAACTTCCAACCCCAGCGGCGATTTTGCACCTTCGGCCGATCAGGCGGCCAGGGCCGCTCGAATACGCCTTAGATCACGCGCAACTCATTGCGCAGCTTGTCCACCAACTTCTTGGCGATCTCTCCCGGAGGACCTTGCAGCACTTCGGTCTTCTTGGTCTTCTGCGGGATGTACAGCTTCTCGATCTTCTGCAGGTTTTCGCCGAGCGCCGGCTTGACTTCGTCGAAGCTCACTTTCTTGAGCGGCTTGTTTTTCGCCTGCTTGATGCCGATCAAGGTTGCGTAACGCAATTTGTTAATGCCCGACTGGATAGTCAGCAGGGCCGGCAGCGGCATATCGACAAACTGGAAGAAGCCCGCCTCGAGTTCGCGCTTCACGCGAATGCCGCTATCGCTCTTTTCGATTTGCATGATGATGGTGGCGTGCGGCCAGCCCAGCAGCTCAGCCAGAATGACGCCGGTCTGGGCAAAGCCGTAATCGTCGGACTGCAAGCCGGTGAAGATGAGATCGAAGCTTTCGTCCTTGATGGCCGCCGCGAAGGCCTTCGCGGTGTTGAACGCATCGAGGGTAACGAAGCCGTCGCCTTCCAGGTGAATGGCGCGGTCGGCGCCCTTGGCCAGCGCCTCGCGCAACACCTGCTGCGCGCGCGGTGGGCCGCTGGTGATCACCACCACCTCGCCGCCGTGCTTCTCCCTTTGCCGCAGCGCCTCTTCCAGGGCGTAGGCGTCGGGCTCGTTCACTTCGTAGGAAACATCTTCGCGAATCCACGTGCCGCCCTCATTCAGCTTGAGCGGCGCGTCCTTCTGCGGAACCTGCTTCATGCAGACCAGAATCTTCACCACGGCTCCTAACGCTTCACGGAATGCTTCGAGCGCATACCGTGAAACGGGCAAGTATAAATGAGCGGCAAGAGGATGGGAAACGCGAGTGGAACAGCGAGTGCCGAAACGGAACTCATTACAGCAATAAAAATGCGGCGGACGGCATTATGGCTGTTAAGTGATAAGAGGGACACCCTCCGCAGAAGCGGCACTTATCAGATCAGCGTCCAATGTGGCGAGCGGTAGGCCTTTGCGTTTTGCAAGCTCCAGATAGGTTGCGTCATAAACGGTCAGCCCGTACCGCGCACACAGGGCGAGAACTGCTTTAGCTTGGAGAGGAGAGAGGGACGGTTCAACCTCAATCGGCAAAGTCGCCAACGCATCCCAGAACAACTCTGGGCGACCTGGTTGGATGCGCTTTCTGCGAAGGGCCACGAGCAGCCCATTCGAGACTTCTGTAGGCCAATGGGCGGGAACCATAATCCGATCCCCGGCGCGAAGCCGATCCAGAAGACCATCGGTCCAAGCCGTGGCTTCATCTTCAAAGCACCACGGCAAGGTGACCGACGCGTCCGCAATGAATATCGCCATTAATACTTGTGGCCTTCGTGAATTAGGTCCTTGATCTTTAGGCCATCCAACTTGTTGCCTTTGCGCAGCTCTCGGATGCTCTCTATTGCCTCGGCGACGGAACCCCTATTGCCCCGCTCGGCAGGGCGTTCCGCCTGCTTCACCAAGAGTTCTCTCAAGTACTCGGGGAACGTCACACCACACGCTTCCGCTTGAGCCGCTAGCTGACTCTCAATCTCAGGTTGTAACTCGATCTGAATCATTGACGCCTCTACTTCAACAGTCTACAGGTTCCCTCAGGCTAGGAAAATGGTGTCCCAGCGACTCCCCCTAGCTGCCCCTCTCCCCTTCCAACAGCTTCTTCTTGCGCTCGATTCCCCACCGATATCCTGCCAGGTTCCCGTCGCTACGCACTACGCGATGACATGGCACCGCCAGCGCCACAGGATTCGAAGCGCAGGCGCGGGCCACAGCGCGGACCGCTTTCGGCTCGCCGATCGCGCACGCGATCTCGGTGTAGCTGCGCGTCTCTCCTCGTGGGATCCGTTGCAGCGTCTCCCATACTTTCTGCTGGAAGGCGGTGGCGCGGACGTCGAGCGGCAAGTCGATCGTGGTCTTATTGCCGCGGAGGCTGGCCAGGAGTGGCTCGATGTAACGACGCATGGCTGCATGGTCACGCTGCACGGTCGCTGCGTGGAACTCGTTGTGCAGGCCGCGCTCCAACTCGGTCGCGCTCTCGCCAAAGCGCACAGCGCACAGGCCGCGCTCGGTGGCAGCCACCAGCATTCGCCCCAGCGGAGTCGGCGCAATCGCGAACATGATCGTTGCGCCCGCGCCCCCGCGCCGGTACGCGCCTGGCGTCATGCCAAGCTGTTGATCGGACTTCTCATAGAGACGGCTGGGCGAGCTGAAGCCTGCGTCGTACAGTGCGGTGGTTACATCTCCTCCTTTGCGCAGTTCGGTTTTGACGTGCTGCATGCGCCGCGCCGATTGATACTCACGCGGACTGAGCCCCGTTGCGCGCTTGAACAGCCGCTGCAAGTGGAACGGGCTGAGCCCGACACGCTTGCTTAGGGCCGCAAGAGTCATCACGCCTTCGGCGTTGTCAAGCAACTGCCGCGCCCGAAGCACGTATTGCGCCTGAGCGGAGATTTCCGTCGGCTTGCAACGCAGACAGGCGCGGTAACCGGCGCGCTCGGCTTCACGCGGATCGGGGAAGAACTCAACCGAGTCGCGCCGCGGACGACGGCTCGGACACGACGGGCGGCAGTAAATGCCGGTGGTGCGCACTGCGAAAACGAAGCGTCCGTCCTGCCGGGCATCGCGCGCCATCACTTGTTGCCAATGGTGTTCGTTCTGGCTTTCGTTCTGAAGCTCGGTTTGCATGGTCACAGCGTAGCTCCGGCGCGGGGGCGGCGCTATCCGGCCCTTGCGGGCAAAGCGTTTTGCCGACGCAACCTCTTTCACGGCTGCGTCGCGCGTTTGGCGGCGGACGGTTGCCTTCGAACTAGTCCCAGTTCTTCTCATGCTGCCAAATGTCGTGCAAGCTCATTTTCAGCCCGCGGACATACCAGATGTCGAAATCCTCCAGCGCGTACGGATACTCAAAGTGTCCCGCCCATTCGGCGTGGTCGGTGATGCTCTTAAGATGCTTGGGATTATCTTCGTCGACCACGATAATGCTCTCGCCGGTGTAGCCGTGAATTCCCCAGTACCAGTAGTTTTGATGAAAGCAGACCGCATTGGGCAAACCATACCTCGGGCCGAAATAGTCAATCGCGCCTGCCTGTCCGTAATCGCTCGTCTTAATGGCCGTCTTGGCCTGCACGTCAGGCGGCAGGCTGTGATACACGCGGGCCACTTCGGCCACCATGGCTTCCCAGCCAAGTTCGTCAGAATAGTACTGCGGCAGCGGAGAGCGAGCGTGACTGTGCTCGCTGATGGGCGGCGTGAAATGAATCGCCCGCGTGAACGCGACGAAATGCGCGGGGCTGATGACGGGCGCAATCAGTGGCAAGAACACCAGCGCCGGAATCACGAGCACCAGGACAAACACGGCCTTCAGCCAGGAGCGTCCAGTGTGCTCGATCCATTCTTCGCAGACCACGCCCCCAGCCGCGAAGAGCATGGGATACGCTGGAGCGACGTAGTAATCCTTGCCATGCAGAACCATGAAGACCCCGAGCGTGACCAGGTAGGCCCAGCCCAGAACACGATAGCGCCGCCCTTCGCGGCCAAAGAACAGCCATCCCAACCCCGCCAGCCACAGTGGAAGCGCAAAAGGGCTCATCATCAGGATCTGCCGCAGAATGAAGTCAACGGGATTCAGTTCAACGTCTCGGCCGCTGGCGTGGATGTTATGCATTAACTGCACGAACGGCCAGTCGCGGTGAACGTTCCACAGCAGGTTGGGCAGGAAAATCAGAAATGCGATCCCGCCGGCAATCCAGATCCACTTATGAGTGAAAGCCTTGCGCTCCGGCGTGAACAGCAATCCCACGACGATGCCCATCCCGAACACGGCCATCGAATACTTGTTTTCGAGACCGATGCCCGCCAGCACGCCGAACCACAGCCACAATTTCTGATTGCCGGTCTGGATGATGCGGATGACGACGGAAGCGCAGCCCATCCAGAACAACGCCTCGAAATCGTTCGTCCCCAGCAGGTGGCCGTTGATGACGAAGACGGCGGAAACCGCCATCGCCAAACCTGACAGCGCCATTGCGAAGCGCCGTCCGCCGAACTGGTACGCCTGATACCCGGTAAGTGCGATGGCTGCGCATCCCGCGATTGCTGGAATGATTCGGATAACAAACAGCGAAGACCCGAACAGTGAAGTGACCAGCCACGTCACCGCCGGAATAAACGGCGGCATGTCCACGTAACCCCAGTCCAGATGCCGGCTGCAGGCGATGTAATACAGTTCGTCGCGAAAGATGCCGTAGCGATTGGCGGTAAGCAGATGGAGTAAGAGGCGCGCCGCAACGATCAACGCGACGGCCGCAAAGCCAGTCGCATACCAGCGGGCCGGATTCTTGCGATCTTCTAGCTGAGAGAGATTAGGAACGGTAGCCATCCAGTTTTCCTAAGACGGAATGCCCACCGAGAATAATACGGAATCTGCAGGGAGTATGTTTTCAGCGGATCCGGCGAATCGCCTTATTTGCCACTGCCGGTGTTCTTGATTTCTTTCCATTGCAGGCTGAACACCGGCACTCCCGAGTGCTCCACATTGATGTGATTGTGGCCCATCGAAAGATGGCCATTGGCGGTGGAATTGATCCGCATGTCGGCTTCAACGGAGGGCAGATGGTGAAGGCCGGGCGCCGCGACTTGCGCGACAATGCGCGGGGTCGCCCGCGGTTCTGGCTCGGGCTGACTGATGCCCATTCGGCTGTCGAGGACCGCCCCCAGAATTCTTTCCGACGCACCCTGTTTTTTCAATTCGATCAGCGCCGCCGGGCTGGTGGCGAAATCGGTGTTCGACATCCGGATCTCACGCAGGATGACGCTCTCGGGAAGGCCCGCCTTCATCATCTTGACGATGTCGGCATTGGTCAGGGCTTGATCGGTTGGAGCTTGCGCTACGAGAGGAAGCGCCAGCAAAAAAGCCATCAGGAAAGCCAGTCGAAGTAAACGAGCGCCTCGCATGTGCGGCGCCTCCTTTGTATGTAGAAAATGTATGTAGAAAACTTGGGCACCTACCGATAAAGGCCAACGACCCGGGAGCGACACTGTTCCAGATTACAGCCCCTAAATCATTGAACGCGAACCGTTGAGAAAGTTGCAACATTTATTAAGAGTTTTTTGTCGAATACGCCACGAAGCCGAGTCCCGGACCGCAGATCCCTCCACTCGCCCGTCGCGGCGGTCTCGGTCTGGATGACAATCAGGGATAGTGGACTTGGCTCGCCGCACAGCTTTGGCTGACGGCTGATAGCTGAATGCTGACCACTGACGACTGACGACTGACGACTGGCTACTGGCTACTGACTGCTGTCCATTCCTGCACGCACAATCGCCGTCGCCTGTCCCGCGGATTCGAAGATGTGCGCCTCCATGCCTAGATCGCGGGCTGCTTCGACGTTGTTGGCACGGTCGTCGAAGAACAGCGTCCGTTCCGCGCGGCAACCGAGAGCGTCAAGACAAGCGCGGTAGATGGCCGGATCAGGCTTCAAGATGCCCAGTTCGCACGACCAAATCTTCACCTCGAATTCACCAAGCCAACTGAATTTGCGAACCTCGGCCAGAAGGTCGTGAGGAATATTGGAGAGGATGGCGGTCCGCACCCCGTTTGCCTTGATCTCGCGCGCCAGCGCCAGCGCTTCGGGATTGACGCGCAGCCACATGAGCGTTTCCATGTCGGCGATGCGCTCCACTTGCGCGGGCCGGAGTTCCACGCCAGCAACTTCGGAGAAAGCCTGCCAGTGCTGCCTGAAATCGGCGCGGCCGGCATCATAGTGATGGCGAGTGGCGGAGTAGATTTCAAAGAAGGGCGGCTCGGTGACGCCAACCAGCGTCGCAAATTCCTGCAACTCGGCCTCCGAAGGCGCTAGGCTTAGCACCCGCCCATAGTCGAAGATGACAGCATCCCAGCGGCTCGATGGCATCGCTTCCATTCTTACACGGAGGGAGTGTTCCCGAGCGAGACTTGCTGACAGCGATTACCGGCCGCCATAATGGTCCCGCCCGCGCGAAGGCATCCGCAACGAAACGGAGGCGTCGATATGAGTTTGAATACGCAGAACGGGCTCATCCATCTGGCGAGTCAACACAGTGTTGAAGAAACCATGCAGCGCCTCGAAGCGCTGTTCAATGAGCGCGGAGTCACTATCTTCGCCCGTATCGATCACAGCGGCGAGGCCGCGAAGGTTGGGCTCGCCATGCGGCCTACCAAGCTTCTCATCTTCGGCAGTCCGAAGGGCGGAACTCCCTTGATGCAGGCTGCTCCCAGTGTTGCCATCGATCTGCCACTGAAAGCATTGTTCTGGCAGGACGCCGAAGGGAAGGTTTGGCTCACTTACAACGATCCGACGTACTTACAGCAGCGCCACAATTTTCCTGCGGAGCTGCTTCCCAACATCGCAGGGGTAAGTGCGCTGTTCGGGAAAGCGGTGGAATGACGCAAGCAGAGTCGTGGTCAGGCAGGCTGCTGGCCACCCGAACATCGCTGGTGAAGTGACCTAGCCGGCTCGCAGCAGCATAAGCGTAACGTCATCGTGCTGTGGGGCGTTGGCGACGAATCGGTCGAGATCGCTCAGGATGTAATTCAGCAATGCGGCGGGAGCATAGTTCAAACCTGCCTGCAGCACTCCGAATAACCGGGCCTCACCATACTCCTCTTGCCGCTCGTTCTCGGCTTCAACCACGCCGTCGGTGAAGATCACTAGCCAGTCGCCAGTTTGCAGCGTCACCGAGCCTGACTCATAAGGAGCATTCTCCAGAATGCCGAGCGGCACGCCGCCAATCTGCAAGCGCTCAATGTTGCCGGTCTGTCGTCGCAGTATCGGGTTGTTATGGCCGGCATTCACGTAGCTCAAGGTCCGCAACGCCGGATCGTATTCGGCGATAAATGTAGTGGTGAAGCGACGGCCGTTCTGGCTGTTGCTGCAGGCATACGCATTCATGCGGCCCACCAGTTCGACCAGCGGGCCCGGCGTTGTGGAAAGTGTCTTCAGGCTGGCTTGAAAAGTTGCCATCAGCATGGCGGCCGGGATGCTTTTCCCGGCCACGTCAGCCACGGCAATCAGAAATGTCTTGCCGGATGAAGCTGAACCGGGACGCGCGAAGACATCGTAGTAGTCGCCGGCCACGGTATTTGCGGGACGGGTGGCAAACGCGATCTCGAGGCCGGGCACGGCGGGAGGATTCGCCGGTAGCAGCCACGCCTGGATTTCCTTCGCGATTTGGAGATCGCGCTTCATCACTACTCGGTCGGCTACTTCCAAAATCACCAGGACCAGCAGCAGCAGGCCGCCCCAAAAGGAACCGCTAAACCAGAAGACCCTCGCTCCTCCAGTATTGTCCTGCCCGGAACCTCCTATGTTGGTAAAGAGGAACACCAGTGCAATCAAAAGAAGAACACGACGCGCCGGGGTCAATTTCTCCAGCATCGCCCAGAAAAACTGGCGCACGACATTGAAGAAGTGTTTGCGCTTGGATACTCCCGCGGTGCGAGTGGAATCTACGTCCTGGGAGTAAAGGCGATAACTCGAACGAGCGTCGGCCTGGAACTGATTCCAGAGCTCGTTGAGCTTCATGCCGTCGGTGACGCGCTGCCAAAACTTCTTGAGGCCCGTCATTACCGGCTCAACTCCCGCGGTAGATTTGTCCTGCGCGGTGGCAAAGAACCAGCGCCTTGGTTGTTCCAGTTCATTCTGTCCATCAGGATTCTAGAAGATGAGACCTCAGGCGAAGAACCATAGAGATTCGTTCGGCGGCAAGCCAGTCACTGTCGTGTTTCGGGTTTCACCTGTTCATCGAGAAAGGCCACCGACTGAACGCCCGAGACCTCAAAGCGCTTGCGGCAGCGAATGTTCTTGCAGGCGACCAGGTCGTCGCGCCGGACCATGTAGGAGCGGGCTTTGGCAAATTTTGCGCGGTCACGCTCGTCAGCGCGTGGAGGTAATTGACGCTTCTTGGTGCGGACGAACCAGCCCAAATCGTATTCGGCGGACTGATGGCAATGAGGGCAGTTTAAGGTCGCTTTCCTGGTATCTTGCCGCTCGTCATACAACTCGCGCTCATCCATCAGCTTCCTCCGTTTGGCCATCACAGAGCATGGCTCAACCCAGCCCATAGTATTAGAACACAACCGCCGCTTCGAGGATGTAATAGAAGGTGCAGGTCCGCGCCCGACTATAGCGGTCACCGATTTTCGCTCTAGATACCAAGACCCAGCGGAAAGTGTCCGCTGGGTCAGCCTGCCTCTGCTCGAAAACCCTGCGGCAGGTCCGTGGGGTAAGGAGGAGAATGATAACCTGCGTCGCTTCGCCGCCGATACAGTTTCTTATCTGGACGACCGGGTTTCACTGCCGTTGCTAAAGGTAGAGTGCCATCTACGCTCGGCCTGAACATCCCCCAAGGAGGTAATTGTCCTGCCGCTTTCGTCGTATCGGAAACTGGCTGTGCAGTTCGTCCCAATCGCCGCTTCAACCGTCCGGAACGGTGCTATCCTACGCGCAAAGGAGGGCTTATTTATGGCTCGCTTCACGTTGTGCTTCATCCTGCTAGCCGCAGCCCTCGGCCACGCCAGCCCGCCGCCGGCCACACTTGACAGCCCGGTTGTAAGCTCGAATCTCGCGGCCTTCGACTCGCCGATGGCAATAGTCAGCGGGCCGCGATCGTCGGTAGCGACCGAATCGCCGCAGGACATCGCGCGCGCCGGTGCCAACGAGGGAATCTGCTACAAGATTCGCGCTTACATTTTCAAGCGCGATGACGATCACGCGCCTCAGTTTGTCAGGAGCACAACCTGCGGTCCAGGTCAGCCTCGCGCCAAGGATGCTGTCTGGCCGAAGGCGCGACTGGTCCCGGCTAATTGAGATTGGGCCATGCTTCTGTCGGAGAGTTCGCAAGGCTGAAGGCAAATCGCGCTATTGCCAGCGCATTACTACTCTCCGCCGCTGACCTTGGGCGCGTAAGGATTGTCATCCACCACCTGCCACACGGTGTCGAGCACGGTTCCGTCCACCCATTTCACGACAGCCACTGGACGGTCAAGCAGCCGAGGTTTGGCAGGTTTCCCGCCGCAGATCTTCTCCACTTCGGCTTGCAGTTCTTCGATGGGACGAATCGGCAGGCCTTTGCCCTTCACCGCGTCGAGTAAGTCTTGCCGCCGTGGATTGATAGCGATGCCGCGTTCGGTCGCAACGACGTCGATCAGTTCGCCCGGCCCGGTCACCGTAGTCACTTCGTCCATGATCACCGGAATGCGATCGCGGAACGATGGGACCGCAAGAATGGTGCATCCTGCGAACAGGCAATTCTGCCAGCCGCCAATTCCATGCAGCAGTCGCCCGTCCGAGTGGGTCACGACATTTGCATTGAAGTTGATGTCAACCTCGGTTGCGCCCAACACAGCGGCGTCAACCAGCGACGCGAAGTTGCCCTTGCCGTGGAAGTTGTACGAGGTGAACGGACTGGTGGCCACATGGCGAGGATTGCTGGCGATCGAATGCACGGCATCCAGGTCGAACGTCTGCCCGTCGAGAATGTATCCGATGAGACCCTCGTTGAGCAGATCGACCAGGTACTTGGTTGAGCCTCCGCGTACGAAGCCGGCCTTCACGTTGGCTTGTTTCATCATGCCGGCCAGGTAGTCCACAAAAGCCAGTGCGATGCCACCCGCGCCCGCCTGGAAGGAGAAACCGTCGCGCATGATTCCGCTGTCGCGCAGAAAGCGCGCTACCAGCTCGGAAATTCGCAGGCGATCGGGACTGCGCGTGATCTGCGTGGTGCCGCTGACAATCATCGAAGGATCGCCGATGGATTCAACCTCGACCACATAATCAACATTGTTGCCCTGGATCTGCCAGGGAATGCAGGGGAACAGGACCAGATTGTCGGTCACAACGATGACGCGATCGGCATAGACGGAATCGGCCAGCGCAAATCCCAGCGAACCGCACGCCGACCTTCCGTGCGAGCCGTCGGCGTTGCCGAAGAAGTCCGCCGTGGGCGCGGCGATCACCGCGATGTCAATGTGGACCTCGCCATCCTGCACCGCCTGCCAGCGTCCCCCGTGCGAGCGCAACACTCCCAGGCCGCGCATGTGTCCGTGCGAACAATAGTCGCCGAGCGGCCCATTCATGCTGCCTTCGATGTGATGCACCGCGCCCGACTTCATCAAGTCGATCACCGGCTCGTGACACGGAAACGATGCGCTGGGAAACCACACCAGGTCTTTGGCGCCCATGCGGGCGACGGTCTGCAACGCGGTGAGCGCGACCCGGTCTCCGTTGCGCAGGTGATGATGGCTGCTGATGGTCATGCCATCCCGCAGTCCGCAGAGACGCAGCGCGGTTTCCAGGTTGGCGACGCGCTTGTCCCCGTTTGTGGGATAGTCACTGCTGCTACGAATCGGCGGGGCGGCTTTATTTCCTGTGGGACAATGCTGGTTGACTCCTTTGTACGGCGCCTGCTCGCAGCCATTGACATGAGTTGGCACGCGACGGCCCGCCGCGTTCGTGACTAAGCCGGTTGCTACGCCCGCACTCATGATGCTTCTCCTACTGACGCCTGATCGGC
>Ga0187852_1003544_pt1 | contig 11332 bp, 8 predicted proteins | sample June2016WEW_6_40_FD_134511 | JGI IMG/M metagenome (GOLD analysis project Ga0187852, IMG submission 134511) | Peatland microbial communities from SPRUCE experiment site at the Marcell Experimental Forest, Minnesota, USA - June2016WEW_6_40 | ecosystem: Environmental > Terrestrial > Soil > Wetlands...
ATGCTGCGTCGTTGGAACCGTCTCAGATACCTTCACGGCGTGATTCCACGTGGCGCTTACCTTTACGCTATCCCCATCCGCTGGCGGAGGCCCAGCAAATACCGGGGCGGTGATCAACGCAAATGAGATTGTCAACAAAATCCCTGCACGCATCGCTTTCTCCTGACTTCTTCAAGACCACTCTGGCTTGCTTCAGCCTGCTTTCGCAAACTCCCGCACCTGCGCTTCCGTGATGCTCGCCTCTTGATTGCGCAGCGTAAATCTTTCGCTTCCGCGAATTACTCCGGAAGCTCGCTTCAACTCAGCTCCCAGTGAAGCATTTGAAGTGCATTCACTGGGAGGTTAGAGTACACCTCAGAACAACAGCTTCAGAGCAAATTGCAACTGGCGCGGTGCGTAGTTGAGGGAGGTCCCCGGAATGGCGCCAAATCCGGGGACGCCAATCGTGGAGTTTGGCTGTGCCAATGCTACGGTATTTGTCACATTGAATCCTTCCGCACGAAACTGTAAATGAGCCCGATCGTTCATGAGCGGGAACTCCTTGATCACTGAAAGATCAAGATGTCGAAAGGATGGCCCATAAAGCTGATTGCGGCGCTCTGTGCCAAGCGTGCCAAGAGTCTGCACGGCAAAGGCGGCCGTGTTGAACCAATCGTTGATGCTGCGGGCGCTTCGGCCAAGGCTTGCTTTGCCTATTTGGTTAGGCCGGTCGGCCACACCGTCGTTCGGCAGCGTCTGGGAGACATCAGTTACATTTAGAACCGTGAAAGGCAAACCAGTTGCATAGACTCCGAGGAGGTCCACCTGCCAATTCTTTCCTAGCACAGCGGGTAGGCCTTGCAGAGACTTTCCCCAAGGGGGCATGTAAATGATACTGCTGGCAAAGCGATGGCGCACATCGAGATCGCTGTTGCCATAATCAACGTGAATGTCGTTGGGCAGCGTACTTGTGCCATTGGATCCTTCGCCATTGGTCGTCGATGCAAAATCATCAAGGCCGTGCGCCAAGGTGTAGTTGATGTCCGTCGCGAAGCCGTGGGAGTAGCGTTGTTGAAAGGTGATCTGAAGCGAGCTGTAGCTGGAGGCTCCCCCAGCTGTCATCATCCCGATTGTCTGGACATTCGGCAACTGGGTATAGTACGGACGTAGCGTCTGGGGATTGGAGGATGCGTTCGGTGGTGGCGTATTGATGTCTTCCAGAGCCACTGACATGTGTCTCCCCATGGAGCCCACATACCCGGCGGTAATCACGCTACTGCCTATTTGCTTCTGCAGCATCAGGTTGTACTGCTCCATGTAGCTGGATCGGAAATTGCGCGCAAGTGACCACAGGATATCGCCACTGAGGTCTGTCGAAGCCCCCAGAGGATCAAAAACAGGCAAGGGTAATCCGGCGGCCAGCGTCGACGAGTAGCCCGTGTATTCGTAGAAAAATGGTTGATTTTTCATGTCGCCGGCAGATGCATAGTTGGTTGGGAAAAAGGTTAAACCGAATCCACCGCGGAGAACTAGCGCGTGGCCGAAACTCTGTGCGAAACCAAAACGGGGCGCGACGTTCGATTTCGTGGCCCTGACGCCGCAGGTGCGATCTGTCGCACCTGCAATGGCGGATGTGATGCCATGGACGGGGTCTGTTCCTGCCAGGATCATGGTCGCCGTGTTGGGATTGAAATTTGAAATGTGGTTGTGCGCTTCGGTAAATGGCGCAAAGATGTCGTAGCGAAGACCAAGATTCAGCGTAAGGTGCGGAGTAAGACGTATGTCGTCCTGCGCATAGGCACTGGATTCCCCCGTTCGATAATATGGCGGGAAGAAGGAGATTCCTCGCAGAACAAGATCGACATTTCCCTCAAGGAAGTTGGCCATATTCTCCTGCTGTGTGGCACCGTTGTAGTTGTAAAGATTGCCAACTGGATAGGAGTCTTGGAACAGATACGTCTGGCGGTGTATGAAAGCGGCCCCGGTCTTGATTGTGTGCCTTCCGAGTGTCTTGATTACGTTTCCGCCGTACTGGAAGGTGTTATCCAATTCGGTGAGAGGGACGAAGGCGCCGTCGCCAACCGTTGCGTATACGCCGATTGACATGGGTGTAAGAGCCGACAAGCTTTGACTGCTGTTCCGGAAGGGCGGCGTGATGTTCGCTCCTTGGAGTCCAAATGCAGCGCTCGCGTTGGTGCCGTAATTGAGCGGATAGCTATTGTTGTCGATCCGCAGATAGCTGGTAAAAAGGTTAAGCAAAAGTGTATTGGAAAAAACGTGGTTGTAGTTGATCTGGCCGTTATAGGCAATGTCGGACGCAGATCCGGCAAATGCCCAGAGGTACCCGCCCGGCTGGATCTTCAGGCCATCCACCGTCGTTTCCGGCAAGATACCCGGCGTAAAAGTTGACACTTTGTTGGAGCTAAAGCGCATAAACATGCTATCCTTGGGACCGAAAATTTCATCCCCCCGTAGATCGTAGATGTTGCTGAATTGGGTCTTGGTGCCGGGTCCGGCATAATTGCTAAACTCACTGCTGTTAGTGGGCGCCGGAAAGAGCTCGAACCAATTCAGTGCGATGGGACTCAAAGAACTCGACACATTCAATCCCGGCTCCAGATCTGTAAAGTCTCCAGGATGCTGTTCTTCATAGAGTGTTGGGACAGTGGCGGTCTCGACCTGCCCTTGAACCTTACGGAATCCTTCATAGTCCACGAAAAAGAAGACCTTGTCCTTGACGATGGCGCCACCGACGCTGCCGCCAAACTGATTCTGGCGCAGTTCGCTCTTGGGCAAGCCCGGAGGCGCGCCTCCTACCACGAAGTAGGCGGAGTCGAATATGTCGTTGCGGAAATACTCGTAAAGCGAGCCATGCAATTCGTTGCCACCGGACTTGGTGATGATGTTGATGACGCCACCGGCAGTGCGTCCCGCATCGGCGGAATAATTGTTGGTCTGCACGTGAATTTCGGCGATCGCATCTACGGATGGACGAATGCCTATGGTGCCGATAAAGCGCTGATTGTTGTCCGCGCCATCGATCATGTAGTTATTAAAAGTGTCTGACTGGCCGTTCACCGAGATGGTAGAAGTCTCGCGACGGTCGTCGGGCGCGTTGCCGGAACCGTAGCCGTTAGGCGGCCCTTCGTTTGCGCCCGCTGTGATTTGTGCGAGCTGGACAAAGTTGCGGCCATTCAACGGAAGATCCTGTATGCTCTTCTCAACGAGCGTCTCACCAACCGTGGAGCTGTCGGTTTGTAGCAACGGTGCAGCTGCTTGAACTTCGACGGATTCCGTCACGGCGCCGGCGGAGAGAAGCGCATCGATACGCACCCGGTCGCCGGCAGCGGCAAGTAGGTCGCTCACTACCTGGGTCTTAAACCCGGAGGCGCGAATTTCGATCTTGTAGTGCCCGGCAGGCACCGCGCTCACCACATATTCGCCTCGATCATCCGATTTAACGGCGCGCGTGTCGCCTGTGCTCAAGCTGATAACCTCGACCTCCGCTCCTGACACGATGGCTCCCGTTGAATCGGTTACAGTGCCCAGGATGTCCGCGGTGTTCACCTGGGCCTGGAGGGACGATACACCGATGGTGACCATAACGAAACATAGGAAGGAGAGAAAGGTGAGTAATAACTTTCCTGTGTTCGCGAACGGTTGTTCGGGGATTTCCCGTAAAGGCTGTGAACCCATTCTATTTCGATCTGAGCGCATGTTTTTAAGCCTCCCAAGTTTGTTAGCCAAACATAGCCCCATACCTCATTCGTTAGTTCTCCTAATCCACACCTGTGAACGAAGGATGTCACATTAGACACATAGATTCTCTCTCTCATCACGAGTCCCGCCGCAGCGGCCACCCAATGCGACAACGGCTTGTACTAAGTCGCCGCATCCATCGTGCGCAGCTTCTGCTCTCGCACGCTGCGATGGACACATTTTGATCTCTTCCCGCCTATGTCAGAGATTCGACACAGGCGATGCGAGGAATCATGGTTTCCTCGGATTGACAAGGAGGCTAGCAAGCGAGAAACATATTAATCAAGAACAATAGTTTACATAAACGATGAAATCTTTTATAAATATTAACAACAACTGGAAAAGACGAATGCGAGGCCCGCGGGCGTTCGCGGGTGCAGGTGGAAGTGGACAAATGCGACATGTCGCCCTGATCTACGATGCCAAACTGCCTTACGACCTAAAGGTGATAAGCGGAGTTGCCCTGTATATGCAAGAAGGCGCGGAGTTCATCACCTACACCGAGGAAGACGCGCTGAGTAATCAGAGGCTCCCCGATTTGCGATCATGGCACGGTGACGGCATCATTGCGGACTTCGACGATCCCAAGGTAGCTGCCGCCGTCTTGCGATGCAAATTGCCTGCCGTAGGATTTGGCGGTGGATTTGGCTGGTATCCGGCGCAGGCAGGAATCCCTTATTTCTTCAGCGATCAGCGCAAGATCGGAAAGTTGGCCGCGGATCACTTAATGGAGCGTGGGTTTCGTAATTTCGCGTACTGCGATTATGCGCGTTCGCCGACAAACGTGTGGAGTGAAGAGCGCCAACGTTCTTTTGTGGCGAGCCTAAGAAAGCGTGGATTCTCATGCTCGGTGTACCATCCATTGCACAAAACGACACGTCAATGGAGTTCGGTTCTTGCTTCGCTTGGCAACTGGCTACAAGCGTTGCCGAAGCCGGTGGGCGTCATGGGCGCCAATGACCGGCGCGCGCATCACGTTATGGAGGCGTGCCGCGCGTATCAGATTCGCGTCCCCGAAGAGGTTGCAGTTCTGGGTGTCGATAACGATGAAATACTTTGCCAGCTTAGTAACCCTGCGCTTAGCAGCATTGAGCAGGGTGCCAAGCAAATCGGCTATAAGGCGGCGGTTCTGCTGGATCGCATGATGAAGGGGGCCAAGCCGCGGCAGCAGCATTATGTGATTGCGCCGATAAGTGTAGTAATTCGAAAGTCTACAGATGTACTCGCTATTGAGGACAACGTGGCGGCCGACGCCATGATTTTCATTCGGTCACATTTTAACGTGGGGATTAGTGTGATGGATGTTGTGAGTGCTCTAGGAATGTCGCGCTCTAAGCTTGAGTCGCGCTTTAAGGCATCGATAGGTCGTTCAGTCCACGAAGTTATTCGAAAGATTCAATTAGACCGCGCTCGACATTTGGTCTCCGAGACAAATCTCGCCATGAAGGAGATCGCGGCCAACACAGGCTTCCGTTCTATACAGCATATGACGAGTCTGTTTGGAGAATCATTTGGACAGACGCCAGCCAAGTACCGAAAAGAGTTGATTCGGTAGAAGACTCCGAGGATCAGCTTGGCTCGTTGTGAGTATATCAGCCTACGGAGGCATACAAATCCATGTCGATCTGATGTTGGCGACGGTGATGGGCCCAGTCTTTTTGTACCAACTTGAATGTTAGTCTTCGACTGGTTTAGGTTGGCGAATTCGTTTGGCGTCCTCTCTCCGAGAGCCCTGTGAGGACGACTCCCATTGTGTTCCCGTCGCCAGGCTTCGATAAGCTGTTTTGCCTCTGCGAGTGTTTCGAACCAATGCACGTTGAGGCATTCGTCGCGGAACGTTCCGTTGAACGATTCAATGAACGCGTTGTCTGTCGGCTTGCCAGGACGTGAGAAATCGATCTTTGCGCTGTTCTGGTAAGCCCACAAATCCATCGCTTGGCCCGCGAATTCGCTTCCATTGTCACAGAACAGCAGCTTCGGCACTCTCCCTTCGTGTTTCAACTTATTCAACGTTCGCACCACATCCTCTCCTCTCAGGCTCTGGCCAACCTCGATAGCTACGCTCTCCCGGGTAAAGACATCCACGATCGTCAGAATGCGAAGTGCGATCCACCGGATTTCAAATCGGCTGGACCCCATTTCAATCCCGATGGGAAGAAGCATGGGCTGCAGAACCCGGACGGGCATCACGCCGGCGACATGATCAATTTCACGGTCAATGCGGACGGCAAGGCGAAGCTCCGCATCAGCAACGATTGCGTGAATCTGGGCAGTGACAACCATTCACTCTTCAGCAACGGCGGAACGGCGCTGGTAGTCCACGCGAAGGCGGACGACATGAAGACTGACCCGGCGGGAAATGCCGGCGACCGGATTGCGTGCGGAGTGATCAAGGAATAGTTGTCTTCGGTGGTAGATCTGTGCCGTGTCGCCCGCTTCGTCTTGCGGATCCGAGAGCGTGCAGTCTCCGCGGAGCGGATCGCGCCCCCCATCTCAGTGGAATTACTTTCTGCCTTGTTCTCTTCCGGCATGTTCACCCTTTCCGGCCCCGCTGAGGGGCGCCGGCAGTCTACTCCCTGTTTCGGGTGAACTGAATGCTCAAATGTGTAGCTTAACTCCCGGTCTCAAACTGTCCCATTTCCGCTGACGTGGGACAGTTGCGCGCAAAGAGAAGCACACTGCCTGCACACTCAACAGGCACCAAAGCACGTATTCATTAGCTGACTGCAGAGGAATTGACTTATCGGCCGTCAGTCGCTAAATCTGGTCGCGACTCTTTTCTGCGTCGGTCCCGTAGGCCCTCCGTTTTGTGCCACGGCCACAGCGTCTGCAGCTCTTGGTCGATGAGCCCTCCGTATACTGAAAGGTATGGCAACGCATGGTCGCCTTCCATCTGAGGTGGACGTAGTGGTAATTGGTGCCGGTTTCGCCGGTGCCTCAGTTGCCGCAGCGCTGGAACGAGGCGGTGTGACGAGCGGCTTGGTTCTAGAACGGGAACTCCTGCCCGGAACCCACGCCTCCGGCCGCAACGCAGCGATGGCACGCCAACTGGAGGCACATCCTGTCCTTCGCAAACTCGCCATTCACGGCGTTCAGCGGCTCCGTGCCAAGACTGTTGCTGGATACCCGGTCCTCCGCCAGAGCGGAGGCCTCTACCTGATTCACGGAGAGCCAGCCCTAGCCGCCGAATGGAGTGCACAACTACACGAACACTGCGTGCCCGCCGAATTGCTATCCGCTATCAAAGCCCGACAACGCTTCCCGTTTCTGAGTAAGTTTGAGTTTGACTACGCGCTTTTCTGTCCAACAGATGGAATCGTTGATATCCACGCCCTGCTGAGCGATCTGCTGGCCGAGGCCAGGCACGCTGGCTTTGAAATCATCACCGACTGCGCCTGTGAATCCTTGATAGTCGAGGGATCGGTTGTGCGCGGGGTCCGAACAAAGCGTGGTGAAGTCGTTGCTCGCATCGTCGTCGATGCCGCAGGCGCTTGGGCGGGGTGTCTTGGCCGCGAATCTACTCCGTTCCCGCTGAAACGCCTTCGTCGACACCTGTTTGTCTCGGGCGACACGGGACTACTTCCTCATGACGCTCCGCTGGTGTGGGATCTCGATGTCGGATACTACGTGAGGCCGGAAGGAGCAGGCCTCCTTCTTTGCCCCTGCGATGAGACCGAGCATCCGCCTGGCTTACCTGAGGTTGATCCCGACGCCGAGGATCTTCTCGCCGATAAGCTTTTGAAGTACGCTCCCGGACTGGCAAACATTACCCTACGTCGGAGCTGGGCGTGCCTTCGTACCTTTGCGCCTGACCGGTTACCCGTCATCGGATGGGATCCAGACATCGACGGGTTGTTCCACGTTTCGGGTCTCGGTGGTTTCGGAATGACCACGAGTCTGGCGGTCGGGGACATCGCATCGACTTTAATCCGCGGTGGTGTGGTGGACTGGATCGAAGCTGGTGCCTTCAGCGCCCGGCGAGAAGCTCTCAGCTCATTCCGCGGCGCAACAATTGATCAGTGACCTGGTCGATTCCAAACTGAGCTTGCCAAAGATAATGCGCAAGTGCAGGGCTCAATCATCCATTCTGGCCGAACCTTTCTCTTCATTGCACCAGAAATGCGTTGCTTGGATGTTGTCGGGGTGATCATCCCTCCACGCTCCTCCCATCCCTTTGGGATTCCTGTGGTCTGGTACGACGTCGTTGTAATCTGTGAACTCTTCGTGACAGATGGCGCATTTCCTGTCCTGCTCGACAATCTTGCGGTTCAGCAGTTTCCGCATCTCAGCGGGAGACTTGAGTTCGCGATATCCCCTCGGATGGTGCGGATCATCAATGCGTCGAACACCAGGCTGTAATTGGCGCGCATGATGCGTGGGTTCGCGGCCGCAGCATCGGAGTGATCTATGGATAGGGCAGTATTCGTTGCGACGGAGTTTCATGGCATTCCTACTGTGGTGAGACATTGAACTTCATTGAACTTCAGCTGATCTCGAAGGGTTGGTTGTGCAGGTGAGCATCTGCCATCTCTTCGGTGGCGCCAAGCCTCCACGCCGTACACCTCAAGCCATACGTTTTTGCCAGACATTCACCACAATTTTTCGCGCTAGATTCGGGCCACTGCTGCATTTTGTATGGTCAAGGAAATCTCAGCGTGCGCTATACTGCGACGCGTAGATGCCTTTTCCCTGGCAGGAAGACCGCTCATTGCATAACGGCGACAATCCGAAGCGCGGTTGCTGGGAACAGCTGAACCAGCTCAGCGACGAAGAACTGGCCAGTGAGCTTTTGACTGGCCGACACGATGCCCTTGTTGTGCTTTTCGACCGGTACCACAAGCTGGTTTTCGGTGTCGCTCTGAAAATCGTGGGTGATCCCGGCGAGGCTGAGGAGGTCGTGCAGACTGTATTCCTCGACTTCTTCCGTGCCCTGGCAAGTTTTGACCAGCGCAGGGGCACACTTAGAGTGTGGCTGTTGCAGTATGCCTATGGGAGGTCGCTCAATCGAAGGCGGCATCTGGCAGCACACCACTTCTACAATTCTGTGAGTCTTGAGGTGGGTGTCGTTGAGCCTTCATTTAGTTTGAAGACTGCAGACATTGCCGAAGCCTCGCTGCTCATGGAGGAACTGCTGGCGTCAGTAAGTCCACGCCGACGGACGGTGATTGAACTGACATATTTTGAGGGGTTGACGGCTGATGAGATCTCTGACCGACTGTGCCTGCCTGTCGGCATCGTACGGCATGAACTGTATCGAGGGCTGGCTAAGTTAAGGCAGTCGGTCAAGAAAAAACGAGCCCCTGTCAAAGAGGAACACAAAATCCAAGGAAAGGAGATGCTGACCCGAGATGCACAGGCGCTATGAAGAGTTGTGCGCGCTCGCCGCAACCGGACAGATCAACGCCGGCGACGGAGCTGAGTTGCAGGAACACCTATCGACCTGCAGTGAGTGCCGCGCTTTCTTGGACGATGTCGTGCATGTCGGGATGCAAGGTGCCCCGGTCGTTGCGGCTAGCCAAGCTCTGCGGGCGAGTATCCAGCCTCCCCTCGGAATTCGTGCGCGCTTTTTGGACCGTGCGGCTGCCGCGGGCCTCAACCTAAGTCCTGGGCCGGTTCTAGCGGAGTCCCCGAAATCGGGTGATCGCCGGGATCCGATGCGGAATCTTCTGAACCTAAACTCTCCACCCGCATGGCGACTCTGGCAGCGCGTCCCACCCCTCCAACCGTTGTATGCAGCGATGGCCTTGGCTGGCTGCGTAGTGTTTGGCATTCTCGGCTATGTGCTAGGCGTCGCGCGACATCCTGCGCGAGTTATTGCCCCGGTGATCGCGGTCTCGAATAGCACGACGCCAAGCGGTCCTGCTGATCGGATTGTCCAGGCGACTGATCAAGAGAAGGCTAAGCTGGAGCAGAAGCTTCGCGCTGTCTCCGACCAGCTAGCCGTCGCCGAGGCTGAAAAACAGGAGTTATCGCGGAAACTCGGCGATGTGGTCCGAAACTCCGCCGTAGGTGAGCAGTTTGAAGTGCAGTTCAAAACGACGACCAAGGACCTGCAGGATGCCGAGGATCGGATAGCAAAGCTGAAGTCTGAACTTGAACTTGCGCAACAGAAGCAATCCGAGACCGAAACCATTCTTATTGCGCAGGAGCAGGTTACGCAGGACGCAAACGCCAAGTTGGCGAAGGCGAATCTGGATCTGCAAAGAGAGCATGATCTCGTGTCGGCCCGAAGCGAAATCGGCGACCTTATTTCTGCGCGCAATCTGCACATTGTAGACGTGCACGACGCCGAGCCCGGCGGAAAACGGCAGCGCGCTTTTGGGCGCGTGTTCTACGTCGAGGGACAATCACTCGTCTTCTATGCGTATGATCTGGCCGCAAACCACCCTGAGAGGAAGGTGGTTTTCCATGTTTGGGGTGAGACTGCCGGTGTTAAGGAAACGACCCATAGCCTGGGAATCCTACACAGTGACAACCCAAGTCAAGCCCGGTGGGTGCTAACCTTCGACGATCCCAAAATATTGAACAGAATCAACGCGGTCTACATTACCGCCGAACACGGCACTCCTCCCAAGGACGACCCTCAGGGGCGAAAACTCCTCTACGCATTTCTAGGTAGTCCGAATCATTCCTGATCTTGCCACCAACCACTGTTCATCGATTGCAGGTGGCGAACTTCGAAAAGCGTTCTAAGAGAAAGTTAAAGGGCAGTTATTTTTTGGCAAATTCCTTCCTCTTGCCGGGAATACGTTTGCGAGGAGGAAGAACTCACATGCGTTCGCCAAAACCTGGGTCATGTTTGCTTACAGTCGCGTTTGGGTTAGGTGTGATCTTGTCGGTTTCCTGCGTCTGTGGTGCCCAAACTGAGAGTGCAACCATCTCTGGGCGCGTCACTGACTCGTCGGGCGCGGTCATCGTCAAGGCAACGGTCGACTTGCAGAGCGCCGACAAGGGCACAACCGTTCAAACAACCACGAACGACGCGGGCATCTATGTCTTCCCCAGTGTGCACCCAGGCGTCTACCACATTACGGTCCGGAAGGACGGTTTTAAAACGGAAGACTTCGTGGGTCTCACGGCGAACGTTCAGGATCATCTAGAGCAAAACTTTCGACTGGTACTTGGAGCTATATCCGAGTCCATCACCGTAACTGGTGATGAAGCCAAGGTCAACACCGAATCGGCAGAAGTGAGCACAGTCGTGGACCGTCAATTCGCCGAAAACCTGCCGCTGAATGGCAGGAGTTTTCAATCGCTAATTGAGCTCACTCCCGGTGTAGTAGTTGTCCCTAGTAACATGGAAGATAATGGGCAATTCAGCATCAACGGACAACGGGCTTCTTCTAATTACTGGATGGTGGACGGCGTCAGCGCAAATATAGGCATAGGCGTGAATGAATCGGGTACTCCCGGTGACGCACTAGCGGGTACGGCCGGTTCGTTCAATGCACTGGGTGGAACCAACAGTCTAGTTGAGATTGCCCGGAACTCCGTTGAAAGTTAGCGACTCTCGACCGTCATAGGTTACGCAACCTTTCCTTGCTCGACAACCGTCTTCTTAGAAACCGCATTGGCCAGGGCAGTTAGCAGCGCG
>Ga0187852_1003545_pt1 | contig 11332 bp, 13 predicted proteins | sample June2016WEW_6_40_FD_134511 | JGI IMG/M metagenome (GOLD analysis project Ga0187852, IMG submission 134511) | Peatland microbial communities from SPRUCE experiment site at the Marcell Experimental Forest, Minnesota, USA - June2016WEW_6_40 | ecosystem: Environmental > Terrestrial > Soil > Wetlands...
ACCCTACGACACAGCCGCCACCCGTCTCAACACACCCCCACTCCAGCGCCCAATTTCCCTCGTCTCGCCTCTCCTGCCTCCCGCCAGCCTCGCGCCCTCCCCCCACTGTCTGAATCACAGAAACTTGATAATTGATGTCCGCTATGCCTGACATTTTGTGCTATACTTATGTGCTAATTAACCAGACTTGCGAAACGCCGAGACGGGACTAAATTCCATGCCCATATTCGAACTCCGGCTCCCATGCCGGGGCTGCGGCAAAGAATGCCGGGCTACGATCACGGATAGCACAACGTCGGCAAAGATCAGGTGCAGCGCGTGCGGGATCACCCTGCTGGATGCAAGGTCAATTACGGGCTATGTCTACGTGCTTTCGCATCCGAAACTGCGGGGCCTGTTAAAGGTGGGTTTCACCAAGCGAACCGTCGCCGAGGAAGTGCAGGAGCTAAGCTGGGTGTCGGGGTTGCCCGAACGTTTCATCCTGCAAGCGGCTTTTGAAAGTTCCACACCGGAGAAACACACGGCGGAAGTTCACAAAAGGCTTGCATCAAAGCGCGTTCAAGGTATGGAGTATTTTGAGGTACCCGTGCCGTTCGCCGTGAGGGTGATTCAGGACGTGATTCCGTCGGGGCCGCTTGACGACGAGGGAGTTCCAGAATCGTCGCAGCCTGGCCAGGGCGAGACATCCTCGAGTTCCCTTGGCCAGTGGTCCTGTGGGCTGTGCAAGCACGAGTGGAGGGCCGCCACTCCTGACCGTTGCCCACTCTGCCAGAGCACTGCGATTGTTCTCCTTGCAGGGGCAACGCCTTCGCTCGATGCTCCAACCTTGTAGCAGGCTGCAGGAAGACCCACCTGTTGCCGTTCCGAGTGGTCATGCGTCTTCAACCCCACCCGAAGGAATGAGAACCACAAGTGTCGTCACCCCCGCCAGGCCAGGGGCCATCCTTGGTCGGGAACACGGTGGATTCCCGCCGGCGCGGGAATGATGTGAGCTTCGAGTAGGGGCGGTTCGCGAACCGCCCCTACCAGCCGGATTCGCGGGAATGACGTGGTTTTCGAGAGCCCGATCGAGTGACGGCGCGCCCCTCAATCCGTGTCCGGGGGTTCGGGCGGCCTTGTGTCATGGATGAAGAAGTCCGCGTCCAGCGGGGCTTTGATGCTACGGAATTCACGCGGGGATTGCTGAAACTTGAAGAAGCCGCCGAGGTCGCCGCTGGCGCGCGCATCGGCGAGTCCGAGTGACCTTTCGGGTATGCCAAAAGCCCCTTCGATGAATCTCTGGATGCTGCCAAAGTCGTGGTGGATATTATCGACGTAGGCCCTGGGCGTGTACGCGGAGACTACCAGTAGGGGCACGCGGAAGCCGAACTGATAGCTGCCCAGCGCGCCGTACAGGATGCGCGGCGCCACGTGGTCGTACCATCCGCCCCAATCATCCCAAGTGACAATGATGGCGGTGTCAGACCAATACCCGGCGCCTCCCTCGCATTTTGTATCGTTGCCAATCGCATTGACAATGGACGCCACCCAGGAGGGGCCTCCGGTTGCAGCCGGGCTTCCGGGATGGTCCGAATTCTGCCCGGGGGGAATAACCCAGCTCACGTTATCGAGTTGGCAGGAGCCGATGTCGGTCAGCACATCGGCTGGATTCAGATCGACGCTGTTGGCCCAACTGCGGCCCAGGCATTCCGTGTAACTCCCGTTGGGTTCGCAGATTTCCCGAATCGAATTGGGCGCGATCCAAAAGAGGCCTCCGGGATTGGAATGATTCGGATTGGCCACAGTGGGAGCGTAATACTTCCAAGTGAGCCCGCGGGCCTCGAGCGAACTTCCCATCGTGGCGTGCGAAAAGCATAGCGTCCCCAGCGGGTTATTCGTAAGCTTTTTCTCTGCCCCGTCCGGGTAGAGCAGATAATTCCATTCGTTCAACGGTGCAAGACAGCCCGTGTCGTTTTGCGCAAGGTAGTTCGATCCTTTCGGTGCAACGGGATTCTCAGCCACATAGATGCCCGCATGGTCTTCAGATTCAGACCGTGCCGAAGTGCCCCCGAAAATGAATTGATGGGCGGGATAACTGGGGCCCTGGTTGGTTTGAAACATATAGTTGGCCCACCCATAGTCCGCCGCCAAGGTGAGGTACGGATCCACAGTATGTTGGGAGTTATCGACGTACTTGAACTGGGGATTGCTTACGCAGTTCCCGGAACACGGCACCTTGTCGGCCCCGTTCATCTTCCCGCTGTTGTACATAGCGACGAACGCAGCGTGGGCGTGGCTGAGGTCATAGCTTATCCCCAGAGGAATGGGCTCGAGAGGAATCACTTCGCCTCTGGAGTTTACTCCCTTAGATGAGATGTCATAGTTTGCCGGATTGATTCCCGGCCAAGTGAGCAATCCATGAAAGAGGTTGTCCGGAGTGCGGTTCTCCTGAACGATCACGACGACGTGGCGAATAGGATTCGGATAGGGGATCTGGCCATAGGCAACCTGGCTCCCCAACCACAGAACCAACAATAGACTCTTGCCGGCGCACCTCATGGTGTCCTCCTCGTAATTCTGCTGACTCGCTCGGCGATCCTCAGTTGTTTTGACGCTTCGCGCTGCTGATTAGGATGTATAAAAAAACGCCGGATCCTCACCGCGGAATTTCTGAGAAGCTCAGCCGTTGTCACAAGGCCTCGTCAGGGGCTTGGATGTGCGCAGCAAGTCCCAAAATACTAGTCTCCTGTCCCAGTGGTTCGTGACATAAGTCGGGGCGATTCGAAGGTGTGTCGCGAGCCCCCCGTTACTAACGTGCTGACGACATTCTTAAGCCCCAAAGGGGCGGTCTAACAAAGCCCAGGCCAATGGCCAGCGTGAGGAATCCATGCCGCGCAATTGGCCAGCCCTGAAAGGGCGTGACGTGCCGCTCGAGGCGGCGGAGGCGACGTTCCGCGGAGGGCAACGCCTGGTTATTTCGCCCTGGCAGGGCTTGCTCTCTGAGACCGATGGTGTCCCGTTCGCGACCCAGGCCGTTGGCCTGGGCTTTGTTAGCTCGCCCCTTTAGGGCTCGAAGCATTTCCAACCAAGAATCAAGTACGCCCCATCGCTGAAGGGCCGACATGTACTACAGACTTCTGAGACACGACACTTGTACTAACTGACAGAAATCAGCGTCGTAACATTGGCGCTCTGGAGGGGAGGGCTTTACAGGCTGCACGGGTGGCGCATACGTCGCGACGCCTTTTGTCGCGATGTATGCGCCCGTCGTCGCGCCCGGGCGGTGCCGCAGGGTTGCCCTCAAGGCCAAGGCATGCAAATCGTGGTCTGGCTACCCCGACAGGCCGAAAGTGTGCATACATGCCAACAACCACCGTCGGCAGGTCTGAGCCACCTGCGGGTGTCTCCAACATAGGTTATGAACAGTCCTTGGCTTGTGAAAGGACGGAACTACCGGACTAAAAAGAACTTGACATCACGGGGCGTTCTGGCAGAATGTTTAGGTACAGGGGGTACACAGACAGTTATTGACGCTTAGGCAATAATACTTTAGGCTCTCCGGTAAGCCGGTTCTAAACGAGCCGGCTAACTTCCCTATTTCGAGGAGAGCCCAAATGAAAAACCTAGTGCTGATGTTCCTGCTTGCAGTCCTTGTAGTCGCAACAGCCAGTTCGCTTTGGCGGATGTTCGCTCGAACTGCGACGATCGACGGAGTAAGGCCGCTGGTGGCGATCGGTACTGATCCTGTTCCGCCGTTCCCGCCGCCGCCGCCGAAGCCGCCGAAGCTGACCCGTTAAATGCCGCCGAATCGCGTGAGCGATCCGGAGGCTGGTTGTTTGCTAGCGCGTTCTCGGATCGCTCATGGAAAGCAACTTAGTCCAGTACGTAGTGCAGGACTCTGGAATCCTAATTGAAGCTGCCTTAGTCTTTTACTTGGTTTGGACAAGCAAGTGGAAGGGGCAGGGCGCAGCCGCTTTTTACCTCTCCTCCTTGGTGGCCGGCCAACTGACGAGGGCGTGTTTCTTGCATGAGTATGGCTTGACCTCTCTGCGGTATTATTACGCCTACTGGAGCACAGATTTCCTGCTGGTCATGAGCGCTTTCGGGATAGTGTGCCTCTTCTTCCGGCGCGCCTGCTCGCGCGAAGAGAAGATGTGGCGCCTCATCCGATTATTCCTCGTGTTGCTTTTAGTACTGGTCGCTGCCATATCAGGCGTGTCTCTATGTCTCAATCGCCACGATTTCTTCACCTATTTTCTTGTCGCGTTCAATCAGAAACTGTATTTTGGTTGCCTGGTGCTGAATACTCTGCTCTACCTCATGCTGCACTACATGAATTCTGCTGACGATCAACTGGAACTTCTGGTTTGTGGAGTGGGAATCCAGTTCGCCGGTCCGGCTGCAGCTTTGGCGCTGGTTCACCTCACCTATGGCGGGTGGTTCGCTAAGTTGTTGGCTTACCTAACGATCCCGCTGTGCACCTTCGGTATGCTCCTGGTGTGGGCCTACGTGATCGTCTATGTACCAAAGACTGCAGGCGGGTTAGGGCGGCGCGACGCGCCTTTGCGAGCGGTTCCCGCGGAGTTGTCAAAGCTTTGAGTTGGGAGACGCCGATGGTCACAGCGACGTTTGTTTTGGTTCTTTCCGCTGCCTTGTTCTTCTTCTATATTCAGGTCACTTGCCAGAAAATTCTGCGCCGGCAGTTTGACCGGGAATACTTTCAATCCATCGTCAAGGCAAACCGTTTGGAGTTTCCCTCCTTGCGAAAGTCGCTGGAGGAATTCGGCATGTCAGACGACTACCCCCGGCTGCGTATGATGCTCAAGTGCGACTTCCTCGCCCTGACGTACCTCCTCAAGAATTCCGCGAATGTGAAGCAACGCTACTCAAGCGAAGAACGGCTTTTGATCCTGTACTGCCGTTGGCAGTTCCTTTCGCTGGCAGCACGGCATTTATTAAAGTTTGGTGAGGAGCCGGCGACCTTGAGGCTGGCTTCGGTTCTTCAATACTTTGCTAATGTGGTTGGTCAGCGCGTGAACACTGTGCAGTTTGGGAACTGGACTGCAACCGATTTTCTTTTCTACCTTTAATCCAACCCGCCCCGTGCCTTCCTTCAGGGTGTCCTTGTACCTCATTACGTCATGGCAGCAAACGCGCTGCCAGCCGTCCTACGCGAGCTCGTAGCGCAGCGAGCTGGTAGCGCAGACTCTCTGAGTTTGAGAGTCAGCGGCTCTTCCATTTTTCGAGCACAGAGCGCGCGGGTGGCGCATACGTCGCGACGCCTTCTGTCGCGATGTATGCGCCCATCGTCAGGCCCGGGACGTGCCGCAGGGTTGCCCTCAAGGCCAAGGCATGCAAATCGCGGCATGGCTTTCCCCGACGACCCCGAAGGGCGCATACATGCCGACAACTACTGTCGGCACGTATGCGCCACCCGCGAACGATGAACTGTAGAGAACATGACTCCCCCTAGGTTGCCGAACGCGTCCGTACTACTCCCCTTAAGATAGCCACGCCAGAAATTCGGGCGGATTCACTCCGGCGTCGCGCAAAATCTTGGCCAAAATACCGCGACCAAGATCTTCACCTTTATGTTCGGGAACGGTGGCGGTTCGACCGTCCGGGTGCCGGAAGAATCGGTGGCTGCCCCTTTGTCTCGATTGCACAAAGCCGAGAGATTCAAGAAAGCGAATGACCTCGCGGGCCCGCACGGGATGTAAGCGGCTCAAGCGCTCACCTCGACCTGTTCGAGCGCCACGAACCTCATGCGCGGCGGGTCCTGTTCCGCGAGACAAAGTGCAATCACTTCGCGAATTCTCGGGGCCAGTTCTTCCAGAGTGCGCGCTTGCGTGTAACAACTCGGCAGCGAAGGGACAGTCGCAACGTAGTAACCGTCCTCATCCTGTTCGATGACGACCGTAAATTGCCTGAGCTTTCGTTTGGCTGGGACTTTTCTCATGCTGCCATTATAGCGGATACTCCAAGTGCCGGCATATGCGCCAGCCCGTTACAGAGACAACCACAAAATGTAATATGCTCTTAACCTTTCCTCGATATTCTGTTCCTGCTTCGGCCGCGTCGTCCGACGGGCGGCTCAACTTCCACTAGAGAGGAGAATTCTTGATGAAAGTTTCCCGAGTACTCCTGCAAGGCGCTTTGCTCCTGACATCGCTCTCTCTGGCAGGCAACATCCGGGCAGCCGACCCAGATCACGATTCGAACAGGTTCCCCGTCTTCTGGCCCGGCAATCTCGTGGTCAGCCGCAGTGTGTATGACAACCTGGCCGGAAACGTTACGATTGGCCAGCAACTGCCGCCCGGTTGTACGTCCGCGAACTGCGTATCGGCTCAATACAACGGGCTGTTTCCGTACATCTTCAACAACGCTCCGATTGATGGCAGTTTCGGCATCACCTCCAGAATTTTCCTCGACCAGTTGACGGTATTTGGGTGGCCGATCCACACCTTGGAGATCCCGAACAGCCTGCAGCCGTGGATCACCGGAACGAGCGACCAGTTGGTGACTAGCTTCAGCTCGAAGTCCGAGCTGGCGTTGCATCTCTCAACCGATCACCAATACCTTACCTTCATCGGGTACGTAGCACCGGTGAACGCTCTTGACGTCTCGAATGCCAACACCCCACTCGTGGTAGACCCGTCAAATCCCGACCCACAGACTTTCTATCGCGCCGTAGCGCAGGTCGATAAGTACGGCAACTTCCAATTCACGGAAACAAACGCCTACAGCGGAGACAATGGCCGCGCGGCCATTCTGAGCAACCTGGACGGCCAGAATTTCTTCTTCACCGCGGGCAATGCCGGAAACGGCGGAACCCCGCAGCCGACCGGAGTGGTGCTGGGGGCCGGCGCGCAGATCATCGATCCCTTGGACGAGCCGGAAAGCGAGCAATCACCGGGTCTGCCGACTCCCGTGGGCGCGTTTTCGGTGACCGAACTGGGCCGCACGGCCGACAAAGTGGGCAAGGACGACAACTACCGCGCCGTGACCGTCTTTGACAACGTCGTCTACTACGCCAAAGGCAGCGGCGGCAATGGCGTCAATACCGTCTATTTTGTCGACACCACCGGCTCGGCGTGCCCGAACGGGGTCGGGCTGCCCTCGCCTTCGGCGACCCTGCCCAACGCGCCGTTCAGCGCCTACGATCCTACCACCGGGACGCCCACCAACATGTGCATCCTGGCCGGCTTTCCTACGGTGTCGGCTAAGAAGGCCCTCAACTATCCCTTCGGCATCTGGTTCGCGAACTCGACCACGCTCTATGTGGCCGATGAAGGCGACGGGTACGTAGGAGGGACGGATCTCTACACGCACGCCGCCGCTCAAACCACGGCCGGCCTCGAAAAGTGGGTCTTCAACTCGAGCACCAGTCAGTGGACGCTCGCGTACACCCTGCAAAATGGCTTGAATCTCGGCGTTCCCTACAACGTGCCGGGATTTCCCGTGGGAACCAACGCGGCGACCGGCCTGCCCTGGGCTCCCGCCACAGACGGTCTGCGCAACTTGACAGGCTTTGTCGGCCCGTGGGGGGGCGTGACCATCTGGGCCATCACCTCGACCATCAGTGGAGATGGCGATACGGGCGCCGACTCCAATCGCCTTGTGGTGATTCAGGACTCCCTTGCGAACACCGATCCCTCGGCGGCCGCCCATGAGAGTTTCTTTACGCTCCGCACCGCCGGCTTCGCCGAGGTTCTGCGCGGCGTCTCGTTTACCCCTGGAAGTGAATAGGGATTAGACTGATTGGCAGGAACCTCATCGCGCAGGTAGCGGGGGTAGCGCAGAGGCGGGCGCATTGTGCCCTCCTCTGCGGCTCTTGTCTGGCGATGCCCACACTCGAATTTAGAAGTGCCGCAGAGGAAGCCAAACGACGGCTGCCTCTGCGCTACCCCTCTCGCTAATGTACACGCGAACGGAGGCGAGGAGCGGGTACCATACGGGCCAGGACGGCGAAGATGCTCCCTGAGAGCATACCCGAAACCATGGTGAAGCCTACCCAGAGTATTAGCTGCGGGAAAAAGCCGAGCCAGAGGAACTTCGGCCACAAGGCCATTCCCGGCGGCGTGTCTCGCGGCACGGCGCTGTAGTGCGTGGCCCAACCCTCCCGAAAGGCTACAAACATGACGATTACAACAGGAAACCGCGCCGCGTAGGCATAAGCCATTTGCACTTTGAAGAGGGCCGGCCAGCCCGGAAGAGTCGCGAGTCCAGCCAAAGCGAAGACCGCCCAAATGTAAAGCAGCCTGCCGTAAAAGCCCGTGAACGGCGGCGGCAGCGCCCGGCCTAGAACACTCCCGCCAACCAATACCGTCGCGCCGAGAGCTGCAAACCCTATGGCCCGCCATGCGGATCGAGGAGCAGCACCGGTACGCACGAGCCTCCAGCCGAAGTAAGCCCCAAAGACCGGCGCCAGCCAGGTGATCCCCACGAGCGAGCCGCCCCCTCCAACCGCAGTGTTGAAGCACCTCTCGGACCAGTGAGCCAACTCGCCCCCCAGCCTGAGAATAGTAACAGCCAAAGAGAGGACAGCGGGCACGAGAATGAATTGACCTATGCGTTGCCGCACAGGGGAATCAGTAGGTTCCATCAGGTACTCCCACGGTGGCTGTGGCAGACACCTCTAGTGTTCACCAGCCTGGCTCGTAGCCTGCTGCTTCACAAAATCGAATGTGCAGGGGCGGCCTACGACGCCGAGCCCCTGGTTCCTGGTGCCTGTGCCCTCTGTCCCTTTGAATTGGGCCTTGATGTCATAGCTATAATCTTCGCCCTTGTGGGCGAGGACTCCACGCGCATATTTCCTGGACGCGACCGTGCCGTTGGCCGCGAGCTTGGCACTGCCGTCCTCCTTGATCTTGCCTTCGATCAGCAGGTAACCGGGTTGCCCCGCCGTGCCGTGCTCTCCGTGAAAATTGCTGTTCTGGATGACGCTGGGAAAATCCCAGGTGTAGCCCTCAGTATTCCCTTTTGCAGGGCAAGTGAGCTTCGTGAGCCAATTGCCGTCGAACCGCTCTTGTGCAACCGAAATCCCTGGCAACAGCACCACGGCGCAAACCACTACCAGCCGGACCATTTTCCGCATTTTCTCCCCCTCCTGGGGGGCACAAAATTAGCACAGTCCTTGCGCAACGGTCAACAACCTGAGCCGGGTTCCAGCAGCTTCGGAAAGCTGACGGGCAGGGGCCTAGGGGAGACGGTAGCGCGGTCCGGACGCTTGACGGGGCTGGCGCAGAGCAAAGCTCTGCGGTGTATAGGCATCACGGTGGATCGCAGAGCTTCGCTCTGCGCCAGCCGCCGGTCAGCGGCAGTTGGGGAGGAATTTGAGATTGCAGATTCCAGATTTCAGATCAACATCTCAAAAGCAAAAGGGCGGGCACAAGGCCCCGCCATACGCGGGCGGCGCATACGTCGCGACGCCTGTTGTCGCGATGTATGTGCGATTGGCGGGCCGATATCTCACCGTACTTTCGATCCGTATGAAGGCGAGCTCGCGATTTGCGAGCCCCGGTTTATGAGTTCCTCACCGTCATCCGAGCGGGATTTCGCGCCGGTCGCCGGCGGCTTCGTTAATGATGACGAGATTGCCCTGGTCTTCTGAGCGTAGTTGCTGATTGGCGTTGAGCAACTCGATGCCGTAAACCGTACCGTCCGGGGCGATGTCCACGTTGATTTCGTCGCTCAAGTGCAGGGTCTCAACCTGTGCCGTCTTCCCGTGCAAACGAAGATAGGCGATGTTGTGCCGGGGATCGTAGACGAGTTTCATGACGCGTTGCTCCTCAAAAGAATTTCACCAGAACCGTAATCACCAACCACCCGCCTTCCTCCGCGACGGCATAAACTTCTAGCTGTTTAGTCGAATATCTTCGACCCAACCATTCGCCGCCAAAGATGAAATTGCGCCGGAAGCCTGTCCTTCCGAATTTGGCCGGAAAACGCTCACCGCCCTCAACGGTGGCGACGACTTCGGGTTCCGTTGCGCCCCGCTCGGCAAGGCGTTCGCGGGCACGCGGATGCAAACGAACATTCACCGGTGCATCTTAAACTGCCGTTGGGCCAAAAGCAAAGCTGGTAGCGCGGACCACCGCTTCTGTGGTCGCGGCTTTTTCAAACCAAGAACCGCGGACCGCAAAATCGGCGGTTTGCGCTACCGCGGCTTTGTTTATTCCCAGGCTGCGGCTGGAACCAGCTTGCCGGTGCGCAAGTGATAGTTGATGGCCTCTTCCCAAGCCTGCATTTTCTTCCGGAACCAGGCTTGGGTGTAGCGATCCACGACGGCGTTTCCAGCCTCCGATAGGGCCGTGTAGACAAAACGAATGTGCGACCGCGTCTTCCTGCCCGGTGCAGGAGCGAGCGCGATCCTGAGTTGAGTCGCGATCATGCCCGGCTCGACCCAGGCATAGGCAATGGTCAGCGATGCCGGATCGTAACGCGTGACCATCCAGACCGTTTCCGTACCACTTTCGTTAGGAGTGGTGAAGACGCAGCCGTCCTCCGCAACGCCCGAGTCGGAATAGATCAGGCTGTACTTCCAGTTCGGCACCCAATCCGCTTCCCGAACAGGGCAGAGAAGAGGAAACACCTGCGCAGGTGGCGCATCGTTCGTCTGCGTGTATTCATGGCTTACTCGTACGCCTCTGGATGTTGACATGATTTTCTCCCAGTTTGATTCTTGCTTGCCTCGAAAAACAAAACGGCCCGGTCGCAAGACGCAACCGGGCCACACTGAACCTACGGATTTAAGATTTCAGACGCTTCCTAAAGCAAAAGGGCGGGCCAAGGCCCGCCCTTACGAATTACCGTCGACTGTCAACTATGGACTGTCGACTAATTTAATCCCGGCAACGACCGACTCTCCCACGCACTTCCGCGCGCAGTACCATGGGCCCTGGAGGGCTTAACTACCGTGTTCGGGATGGGAACGGGTGTGACCCCTCCGGTAAGGTCGCCGGAAACTTGGAAAAGCAGGTGTCAGGTGCCAGGTATCAGGTGTCAGGGAACGATCTAAGAAAACCTGACAACTGATACCCGACACCTAGCACCTGCTCTTTGAACGGTGTGGCGTCACTGTAACGTAAAAGGCAAACTGTTAACTGCCGACTGTAAACTGTCGACTGTTCTTATGTGTTCAGCAGATTTATGGTCAAGCCGAACGGGCGATTAGGACCAGTAAGCTGAACGCGTTACCGCGCTTACACCTCTGGCCTATGTACGTCGTAGTCTTCGACGGCCCTTCATAGGGATCATTCCTGTAGCGAACAGGACTTCACCCTTGGGAGATCTAATCTTGGGGCGTGCTTCACGCTTAGATGCTTTCAGCGTTTATCACTTCCAGACTTCG
>Ga0187852_1003549_pt1 | contig 11324 bp, 10 predicted proteins | sample June2016WEW_6_40_FD_134511 | JGI IMG/M metagenome (GOLD analysis project Ga0187852, IMG submission 134511) | Peatland microbial communities from SPRUCE experiment site at the Marcell Experimental Forest, Minnesota, USA - June2016WEW_6_40 | ecosystem: Environmental > Terrestrial > Soil > Wetlands...
AAACAACTTAGAGGTCGTCATCAGATGGGGAGAACCGCACCAGAATGAGCAGGATTTCTTGGCGCCCGATGAGTGCTGGGCGCTTCGAACGGGACGTCTGCATCTGGTTGAAGATCCCCACACCGGTTTGCTCTGCCGCCATCTGCCAGAGCCTCCGCCGACGTGCTACCTTTGTGCCCCCATGATTGCCCACGGTGAGACTCTTGGAATGCTCCACTTGCGGCTGGGCCGGCGCAATCCAGCCTCATCCGAAGCAGCGCTCCCGGAGTCACTGGAATTAACATGGCTCGCCAGGACCATGGCGGAGCGGTTGGCCGTGGCTCTGGCCGATATGGAGTTGCGGGAGACTTTGCGCGCGCAGTCCATCCGCGACCCGCTCACCGGCTGGTTCAACCGCCGCTACATGGAAGAAACGCTGGAGCGCGAGATTGGACGGGCAGCTCGAAATAGGCGCCCACTGGCGATAATCATGCTCGACATAGACAACTTCAAGGAATTTAATGACTCCTTTGGGCACGAAGCGGGTGATGTGGCCTTGCAGAATCTGTGCCAAATGCTGAAAACGTATATTCGAAGTGAAGATGTCGCCTGCCGTTTCGGAGGAGATGAGTTTGTGCTCATCCTCCCCGACACTTCTGCGGAGCTCGCTGCGCAGCGGGCGGAGGAAATGCGGATCGCCGTCGGACATGAGGAAGTGCAATACCACGGCCATTGGCTGAGGCCGATGACGTTGTCGTTTGGCATTGCCACCTTCCCCGCAAATGGCAGAACCTCCAAAGACCTGCTGCGGGCTTCTGATACTGCGCTCTTCCGCGTCAAGAGCGAGGGGGGCGACAGAGTGCGGTTGCACGGACAGGTCTCTGAGCCGACCACCGGAAATTGATCCAGTCAAGCGATGTTGAGCCTATCTCCCTGAAACGGGTTGGCCACACTTTCTTTGTATTTAAGATAGGCCCTGTTTTGCCCTGTCTAGGACTCACTAAAATCGATCATAATCGGCCGCTCGCGGAACCCGCGAGTCTTGATGGCGCAGTAAATGAGTCCCGCAATAAACCAGATCCCACCCACGATTTTGGCTGGCCATTTAAGTCCCAACCATATCCACAGACAAAACACGAACCCCATGAGAGGCGCCGCACGACATTGAATTGCCAGAAGGTGGCCAAGTTCACCCCCATGAAGGCGAGAAATGCTCCGAAATTTAGAATCTCGCCGGCCTGTTCGAAGCTGATAAAGAGGGTGCCAATATACGCCACAATCCCGATTAGCCAGATGTTGCGAGTGGGAGTGTTGCGCTTGGGATCGAGGTAGGCGAAGAGTTTCCGCGGCACAACGTTATCCCGCCCCATGCCAAAGAGCAAACGGGCAGCTCCCACTTGTCCGGTCAGTCCCGCTCCCACGCAGGCAAGGATCAGAACGATCCCTAAGGCCTGGAAAAGCAGCGGGCCGCCGACCCGCCGCGTGACGTCCATGAAGGCCGTTTCGGTGTTGATGAAAGTCCTGAAATCCGGCCAAACGCGCTGCCCCAGGTAAATTTCGAGCCCCCCGACGATGCCGGTGAACAAGCAAACCGATACGGTGGCCAGCATGACATTGCGTTTGGGGTTCTCCACATCTTCGGCGAGTGTCGTGACGCCGTCGAATCCGATATAGGTCAGCGCGGCATAAGAGGTGGCCGTCCAGATCATCCGAGGGTTGAAAGTCTTGGGGTCGTAGAAAGGCTGTATGGAAAAAACCCCGCGCATCCCCTGGAAATGAAAAAGGTACCGAACCGCGAGCAGCATAAAGACTAGAATCACCGTGCACATGATGGTGAGGAGAACGATATTGGCCCGTGCCGTAGCGCGGATGCCGCGCAAATTCAAAAAGGTCATGGTTCCTACGAAAAGCGCCGCCAGCGCTGCGTAAGGAACGAAAGGAAAAATACGCTTGATGGTCAGCGCTCCATAAATGCCGTTCAGGAGTGGCTGGATCAGGTAATCAAGAAACATGGCCCAGCCCGTGAGGAAGCCCAAGTGGGGGTTGAGGCCGCGCCCGACGTAAGTGTAAGCGGAGCCCGCTGTGGGGTAGAGTGTCGCCATCCGTCCATAGCTGACGGCCGTGAGCATCATGGCGAGCATGGCAATCAAAATCGTGGTGACGAAGTGGCCTTGGGAAAGCACCTGTGCGACGCCGAACAGTGGGACTGGCGCGATGGGCATGATCAGGACGATGCCGTAGAAGATCAGATCCCACAGGGTTAGGACTCGGCGCAGGCGCGGCACGGGCGTTCCCGAATTCTTCCCGGTCAAACTCACAGGTTCCCCCAATTTCGCCTCCCCGCAAGCCTGTGCAATTCCTCTTCGCGCCCCGCTTACTCGCTACGGTGGAACGTTGGGCGGCGGTCACCCCAACTGGGCGGCCCGCGCAAATTCCCCTCCGATCGTGTCAATTGCTTCCTGGCTCAGCATCGGCGGGATGGAAAGTAGGCTGGAACGCTCGATGAGGTCGTCCAGCGCCGGCAGCTTCACGGGCCGCGCGGGTGTAAGACTGCGAGTTGGCCTCCACCGGGTTCCACGGCAGTCCGACAGCATCCACTCCAAGGTGAGCTTCACATGCAGCAAATGTGGCAGTGGGGACGAGGCCCCTATGTTCTTGTCAGCCGTAGGGCCACTCACTGCGGCGGCCGAAGGGAGGGATCGAGCTCTTTCGCGCGCTGAAATTCAGCACTCGCGGCTCCCGCCTCACCTTTTTCCCGAAGCGCTAGTCCAAGATTGTAGTGGGCCGCCGCATTGTTGGGCTCTAGGCGCAGCGCTTCCTGGAACTCTTCAATCGACTGGCGCCAATCTCCATCATGGAGCAATGCTAGTCCGAGATTGTTGCCCTGGGGCTTCAGGCGAGGTTCTCGGCTAGGGATAAATGCTGAACGAACGGGTTGCCATTTCCGTTGCATCCCCGAAATCCGTCTTCACGTACCAGAGTTTCGTTTCCCCGTCCCAGAACCAACCTTCTTTGGAAATGCGCAGCCGCTTCCGGCTACTCACTCGATTAAGCTCCTTCTCGCCCGCTTCAGCTTTGGATGGGCGTCTCGGCGAGTATCCTACCACAACAGGACTATGGGCCTGACCGGATACAACTTCAACTCGGACGCCCTTTGGCGAAGCCTCGACCGAGGGTATTCTCTGATCCGCCATAGGTACAAATTTCTCAACATCTCCAAGGACGGCCACCTCATTCTCGAACAGGGGCGCGAGAACGAAGTATTCATGTTTGGCCCCACGCCGAAGCGCTATGGGAGAGGCTGCGTCGACTATCGAAACCTGCCTGCTATCGTGATTGTATACTGCCCACCTGCCCGTTCCTCCCAAATCCTGGGGACAAAATTCGCGGGTGGCGCATACGTCCCGACGCTTTTGTCGGGATGTATGCGACCCTCGGCATGTCGATGCCATCACAGCATATTGTCCATGGCCAAGATCGAACCGTCATTCCAGAGATAGAACCTCCCGCCGCGGCGGGACCACGGCCAGTCGCCCGGGTGCTTGACCGGGCCTCGTTTCACGGGATTGTTATGCATGGAATTCAATTTCTCATCTCGCTTCTTCGGGCTCCAGATGTTCATGTAGTAGAACCTCCGTTCACAATCCGGGACTCACAATTCATAATTCATAATTGCTCTTGCCCTTCAGCCGCCCTTCAATGAGTCAATGGATCAATGATTCAATGAGTCAATTGAAGAAGTCCTGGGCTAGACGTGTGGACACATTGTCTCTTGACAACACCCCGCCGCTGTGGTAGCCTACTCATGTGAAAAGTAGGGCCGCCCCTTGGGGCGGCCAGGCCGGGGCAAGCCCCGGCCCTACGTCGCTAAGCTCACATCGCGCACCAGGAGGAACCATGTCCTTACGCAAATCACCCCAACTTACGCCCGCGTTGCTCGCCGCCGCGCGCAAGAATGCCCAGCATTCCACCGGACCGCGCAGCGCCACCGCCAAGCAGAACGTCAAGCTCAATGCCTTGAAGCACGGGGCATACGTCAGCGACGAAAATCAACACCTAGCCATGCTCGCGCTGGGCGAAGACCCGGAACAATTCCGAACCCTCACCGAGGAACTCATGAGCGCCTTCGGCCCCGGCGACGCGCTCTGGGAGAAGCAGATCGAGGACCTCGCCTGGCTCTACTGCCGCCGCGAACGGCTCGAACGGGCGCAAGCAGGCCTGAAGCGGCGCGCCTTGCAGGCCATCGACGACTGGCAACACCGCCGCCGGCAGGAGATGGCCCGTGTCACCTTCGACGCCTCCCAGCACGAGATGCTCGATGTCAACTTATCGGAGTCTACAGATCGGGGGGTGGCGCTGAAAAAGATGCTTTCTTTTCTTGAACTCGTACGGGAGGAGATCAAGCAACGCACCTTCCGGCCCCGCCAGTACGCCGTCCTGGAATCTCTTTACAGAGATATGATCGGGTGGCGACAGGCGCTGATGTTCAGGCTGCTGCACCGTTTCAGTGACCCTATGTACCTCGACGCGCAACAAGCCGACGAGGAAGAGCAGCAACCCCTACGCAAAATAGGCTTCGACTGCGACCCGCCGGGCGAGCCCGAGCACCAGGAACTTCTCCGTTTGCTCGAGGAGGAAATCACCAGCCTGCGGGAAGAATTTGAATATGCGGAAAAGGCGAATGAGGAGAGAGCGGAGATAGAACGGGACGCCTGCCTGGCTCCGGAGGGAGAGACGTGGAGGATGATGCTGCGCCAGGAAGCCGCCCTGGATCGCTCCATTGATCGCAAAGTGAGGATACTGCTGAGGCTGCGGAAGGAATTTAGCAACCTCCCGATCGCTCCTGCTGGTCAGGACGATGGTGCGAGGATGGAGAGCATCGAGGGGGCCCTCGGCAGCGACATTGTGTCCCACAGTCCGCAGAGCGTGGAAACGGTGGAAAATTTAAAATTGAAGGAACAGTGCGGGAATGTCTATGAAAAGAAGGGACCGGCTTTCAACAGCCCAGGGCGAAGCGGGAATGTTATAGAAAACAAAGGTAGTTACGCGCAAGAAGCGGGAATATTGCTGAAAACAAAGGACGTAGATGGTATGTCGTAGGTGGTAGGTGGGGGAAGAGCAGGTGCCAGGTGCCGGGTGTCAGGTGCCAGGCGCCGGGTGTCAGGTGCCAGGTCTCAGACTTTAGGTGCCAGGGGCTGGGGGGCACATGCGTGCGGGGTGGGGAACCTCCGCTTCCAAACCTACTTCACTCAGGTCGAACGTTGGACATCGACCAGATCGCAGATCAGTGTTGTTAGCACATCAGATGATGTGCTAGCAACAGGGCATTTTCAGTCACCACGAAAGATCACTTGGGAAAATCAACATGTCGCGTTACAATTCGTACCTGTCGGCTAGGACGATTATGCCATTGTTCATATTTGTCGTCAGGGGATATATCCATGAAAATAGGGCGAAGGGGATTTCTGGTCGCTTCTGCGGCAGGTTGGGCTACCTTAAAGGCAAAGTTTCTGGCATCTCGTGCGCTCCCGGTCGTTAGCTCCCGTGAAACTGCTAGCAACCGATTGTCAGGCTTCAAAATGGTCGCTACGGGAAGCTGGGTCAGACTAGGTGACGCACCCCAAGGCTACGATTCTGCCTTTGCGTGTGGCTTGCAGGGGTGGAACATTGTCAACGGTGGTTCTCCCGCCTCATACCACTTTGCGGTGCAGCCCTCCGGCGATTTCGGAGTCGCAATTGGATTTTACGACCCAATCACTAAGCCTGGAAAGCGTGTTCAAAACGTCGTGATTGACGGGGACTTGGTGGACACTATTGATCCTGCTGCGGAAGGCAGACCGGTGGTCCGGTTATACAAAGCGAGTGATTTGAACGGCGATGGGTGGCTGGAAGTGACGTGCTCGCATGCCCATGACGAGGCGGGGATTACAGGGTTGATGAATATTATCTGGATCTTCAATGCCGAGACGTTCGGAAAGCTGGACGCGGGGAGACTGGCCCGGGGCGAAGATGCTACGCCGCATATCTATCGAGTTGACTATAGGACAGAATCATATCCTCAAAGGGGGCATATCGATTACCCGAGACTTTCCGATGAACGGCTGAAGAAGATGCTACCCTTGCGGCCAATACAACTGGATCTCGGCCTGAATTTACCGGAACCGATTGATCCGCTTGATTTGCAGATCAGGGGCGAACTCGCTGACCGCGTTCAAACGCTTCTTGATCGGTGGGGCTTCGTGGGCCGGGATCAGAAACTCGTAGCGGGCTTCCTGAGTGATTCCGGATTCGAAACTGCTTCCCGCTACTTGGATACGGTGTGCTTGCTGTCACGTCTGACAAAACGGAATTTTGAGTTGCAGGTTTCCTTCGAAGCCTTGCTGGCCAGGCAGGATCGTAATAGCCAGTACCCCGGGGCCTTCGTAGGGGGCAAGGGAGATGCTCGTCCTGCCGCCTCGTGGACTCAGGGAATCGCGCTGGGCGCGTTGATGTCATTCTACGAACACAGCGGGGGCGATCCGAGGGCGACACAAGCTGGCGAGAGGGTCGTCGATTGGTACGATAACCTGCTTCAAGGAAAATTCTCTGTGGGGTCGTGGGGAGGAAACGGACGTTACGGCGCCTTAGAGCCGCTGGTCGCGTTTTATTGGCGGACCCGGAATCCAAAGGCCCTCGCATTAGCCAAGAAAATTGCCGACCTTGGCCGCGAGTCAGGTGGCATTGCGTGGATGATTTATGGAAAAGAACAGGAAGATCATCTCCATTCCTGTCTAAATACAGTCCGAGGTTTTCCCTGGCTATACGCCGCGACTGGAGACCGCAGCTACCTCGAGGACGCGATTGCAGCCTGTGACCGAGTTTATGAGTGGTGTACCTGGTCTAACGGTATGGTAGCAGAGTTAGTTCACCCGCCTGAACCGCACTGCTTTAAGACTGACGAGACTTGCCCAACTGCAGACGAAGTGATGTTGAGCTATCACTTGTGGGATCTGACTCGCGAGGGTAGGTTTTACGATCGAGCGGAAACAATCTACTACAATGGAATCCGCTTTCAACAATGGTTCACCGGGAACTTCAACACTTACAGTGACCCCTATGTGGGCCTGAAGGGACCCGACAACTGGTGGTGTTGCAGTTGGTGGGGTGCGAAGGCATTATTTGAAGTTGCGCGCAACCTCTACGCCACATCTCCGCAAGAAGGATTCATCAATGGTTTCATGCCTTCGCACGCGACGCTGAGGCTCGACAAGGGCTCTGTCGACATCGACACTGAAGCCGATATTCCTTCGAGTGGAGATATTCATCTCACGGTGTCGCCCCGTGAGATCGAGCGGTTTGCGCTGAATGTCCGCATACCTGGCTGGTCCAGCTTTCGTGAGATCGAAATCAACGGGGAGGCATCGGCTATACAGCCACAAAGCGGCTACGCTCGAATTGAGCGTTCATGGAAGACCGGAGACCGAGTCGATGTTCGGTTCGACCTTCCGCTTCGAGTTGTCCTGGACTCGGGATACGGTCCAACCCAAATCCAAACTGGCCCGGTAAGCATTGACGGTGCAAACCCTGTTGGTGCGCGTAGCATTCTCATTTATCGGGGACCTGTGATTCTCGCCCAGTTCCGGCTGCAAAACGGCTGCGACCTGGTTTGGGCCTACACCGGTGATGACCCGTATCTGTTTGAGACGACAAAGACGGTTCCTGACAAGTTCGTGATCGGTCGATCAGAGTTTCGTCACGAATCTACGCCCAAGTTGACCCGCGTCGCTAAGAAGCCTGAGGGAATCCTGATCCAATGGGAATGGGAAACGGGCCCCGAAGCTGCCTGGGTAGTGAAGCGCTCGGCCTGGATAAGAGCGACACTCCCTGTGCAAATCGAGTACGGGGCAGAAATCATCCCGCCACCATCCCCGGACTCAAAGGACGTGGAGAGCGCACTCGATACGGGCCGTTTCTGCGGAGTAAGGATGCAATGGCCGACTACAGAACCATCTACCTACTTTGAGAAGCGCGGATACCCTAAGAGACCGACAGTCTCTGTGGACAATCGAGAACCCGTCCAACAGGCGTACGACGGACTCCGGGGGAACCGCATTGCTTTAGATAGTGGCTCTGTTCGATATCAAGTCTCTTCGAAATCTCGAAGCTTAATAGCAAGCGAAGACAAGTCGGGCACATATAGCGGAATCTACTGCCTGCCGAGAAAGAAACGGGACGGCCATCTCTTGGCTTCATGCCTGCTGGCGATTACAGGCCAAAGCCAATTCCAAATGCCACTAATCTCACCCCACGCGGGAGTTGCGTGACGGCTTTATCGGGCGAGAGCAAGCTGGCAGGACAGGCAAGGTTTCAGCCTGAATTCCGAAGTCGCACCTTGGATGTCGCCCGCCATGGCGGGCTCAGAGAGACTCCTCGGGGGGATCTAATCTCATGGTTGTCATCCCGCCTTTAGGGACTCCCGCCTTGGCGGGCGACATCAGCCCGAACATCATCCCCATACCTGGCGGGCGCCTCTCCTCTCTGCAAGCTGTTTCCGGAACTCTCGCGAGGGCGCTGTGTCAGTCCGCTTCAACCATCGTTTTCAACCCCTCGCGCTTGGTGACCTCCTCGAAGCGCGCGGGAACATCGTCCAGGCAGAGCCGGTGTGTGATCCAGGGCGAAGTATCTATCACGCCCTCTTCGATCATGCGGATGACGCGCGGAAAATGTCCAGCGCTGTTACGGGACGCCAGCAAGGTGAGCTCTCGGTGGTGAAAAAGCGGGTCGTCGACGGGCACCGTGCCTTGCGCCACGCCGACCCAAACGATGCGGCCGCCGAATCGCGCCCGGGAAAAGCTCTGAGCCATCGAATCGATGTTGCCCGTGGCATCAATGACCACATCGGCCAAACAGTCGTCAGCCTCGGCGAGGGCTTCCACCCCGAGGCGCTCCACCAGGGCACGCCGATACGGAGTAGTCTCGATAACGCGGATGCGTGCTCCAGCGGCCGAGGCCAGTTGCGTAACGGCCACGCCGATCGGACCAGCGCCGATCACCAGCACCAGGTCGCCCGCCGCCAACCCCGATCTCATCACGGCATGCGCGCCGATGCTCAGCGGCTCAACTAACGCCAATTGGTCGAACGTGAGGCGAGAAGACCCGTGAATATGATCGAGAGGCACGGCGAGGAACTCCCGCATGCCCCCGTCCACATGCACACCGAGCACCCTTATGTCCTCACAGTTGTTGTAGTGCCCTGAACGGCAGGGATCACACTTGCCGCAGTTCAGGTATGGCTCGACGGTGCAACGGTCGCCGGCCGATATACCACGGTCGTTGGCCGGCACTTCCACAACCTCCGCTCCCAGCTCATGGCCAATGACCCGCGGATAGATGAAGAAGGGCTGGCGACCGTGGAAGGCGTGGGAATCGGTGCCACAAACCCCCACGCGATGAATTCGTAAAAGAGCCTCGCCAAGGCCCGCGACCGGCGGGGCGGCATGGCTTGCGACGAGACAGCGCGGTCGTTCGAGTGTGATTTGCTTCATGAAGACATCCTCGGCCCGGAAATTGCTGCCTCCTCCACGGGATACCGCCGGGCGAGGACAGCTCGCAAACCCTGTTCCCGGATTTGCGTCAGAAGATCAGTGACTGCCGGCACAACCTTTTCGACCTCCAGAGGTTCGTGGCTGCACGCCGACAAGTGCGCCAGCACATCGCGCGTGAAAGTTAACAACGATTCCCGCGAGTGCGAATCTACTAGCCTCCAGCATCTGATTATGTATGCCGCATGGGCGTCTTGCAATTCCTCGCGGATGACAATCGCCAGCATCGCCGCAATGGTTAGGAGGAGTCTGCCGGGCAGTTCATCCCGGCGCGTCAGGAAATCCCGAATGCTGGGAAAGAGGCGGATGGCGTTCTTGGCGGTCAGATCCACGCAGATCCCCTGAAGCCTGTGCTCAATACTCGGGTTGCCGATACGTTCCAGGCATTCACGGACGTAATCGGAATTGACCGCTTCTTGCTCTTGCCCCATGGCCGGAATGATTTCCTGGAACACAGTTTGTCGAGTAAACGGTCCGACCTGAGCGTCTTCCACCGCCTGACGGATTATGCGGAAGCCCAGCAGCAGCCCTAGAGTGGAGAGGACCATTTGAGGTCCATTCAATAGCCGCAACTTGCGCTGGCGGTACGGCGCCAGATCGTCAACAAAGCGCACATTGGGGGAGGCGAGATGCATGGGGAAATACTGACGTGTAAACTCGTCCGCCGTAATGACGAACAAATAGAAAGGCTCACCGCAGGTGAGCAGGTCATCACGGTAGCCGAGGGCTTGGCATTCGGTGGAAAGCAGCTCTGGTCGAGGCGTCCCCACCACAATCCGGTCAACGAGCGTGCTGGCAACATGGACCGAGTTTTGCGCCCAATCGAGGAACGCCGCCCCAAGCTTCCAGGCTCGCGCCTGCTCCAGCACCAGCCCGTGTACTAGTGGTCCGTTATTCTCAACCAGCTCGGTGGGAATCACCGCCACATCAGCATCTCGTCCTCCCGTGGCACGCCAGCGTTCAAACAGAAGCTGTGTGAGCTTACCCGGAAAACTGCGGGGCGGCTTGCATTCTATACTGTCCGCCACATCAAGCTTCAATCCTGTCTCCGTGGCATTGCTCAAGACCACGCGAATTTCGCGCTTCCTGGCTGCCGCTGCCAATTCATCCCAATCCTGATCGGCAATCAGGAGGCGACTGACAGAAGCGACAATCCGCTTGACCTCTCTCAGCAAGCCGCGATCGACACCACGAAGAACGAGCGTATAGAGTGTGTCCTGGCGTGCAGAGGCTTCCGACCGGTAATCCGGCTTGCGCTGCACCGCAAGGATACGGCCGGTATATCTTCCGTCGGCATTGGCACACTGCACGAAATCGGGGACGAATCCCCGCATGAATTTGCCCCATCCCATTTGCAGCATGGTCTCGGGGGCACTAAGGAGTGATTCCGGAGGCAGTTCCAAGTTGCCGTCACTCTGCTTACGCAAACGATCGAGCAAGTGAAGAGAAAGGGTCGGTAAGGAATTTTGCGTCATGGAAGTGTCCACTCTCAGTCTAAATCCGAATTCGGAAATCAGGGAGCACTGTTCCGTTCCAATCCGTCAAATCAATTGTGGCTAGACGCCAACGGAGGAGGAACAAAACAGTGCCACGAGAAACTACCCCGCTTGGGGGAAAAAGGGAAGTGGTTTTTGGTGGAAACACCGTGTCCTTTCGGTAAGCCTGCTTAACTCGACCTTGCTGAAGTGGTAGCGTCGGTCTCATGCCCAGCGGGGCAAGGAGGATCGACGATGACCAAAGACGAGTCTGGGATTCCACACAACT
>Ga0187852_1003552_pt1 | contig 11321 bp, 10 predicted proteins | sample June2016WEW_6_40_FD_134511 | JGI IMG/M metagenome (GOLD analysis project Ga0187852, IMG submission 134511) | Peatland microbial communities from SPRUCE experiment site at the Marcell Experimental Forest, Minnesota, USA - June2016WEW_6_40 | ecosystem: Environmental > Terrestrial > Soil > Wetlands...
AGAGGAGGGCACGGATCACGAGAGTGGCCACCACCACGGCGAGGCCGAAAGGCCCAATCGCCGCGAGAGGCCCGACGCTGGCGAACGCCTTGCTCAGCGTCTCGATGAGCCACCCGATCGGGTAGCGGAGGACGCTGATCAGGAAGGCGATGTAGTCGATCGGGTTCAGGTCCACCGCACCGACCGCGTGCGGCGCGCTGGCCAGCAGGTGCGCCGCGATCACACTGAGCTCCGGTGGGCGAGGCGAGCCTCACGGCGCCGCCGACGGGCCTCGCGCCAGGTCACGTACCTCTCCGGGACCGGATCCGGCCCGCCGGGGTAGTACGGGTGGCAGCGGGCGATCCGCCGGATCCCAAGCCACCAGCCCCGGCGCGCACCGAAGCGCTGGATGGCCTCCACCGTGTACCGCGAGCAGGTGGGCTGGTAGCGGCAGCTGCTCATCATCCCGAAGATGGGGCCGAGAGTGACCTGGTAGACCCGGATGAACCAGATGCTGACGCGGGTCACGGCTGCCCGGCCTTCGCGCCGGCCGGCCGGCCGGGTCGCGCCTCCTTCCGGCGGTTGCCGTGGCGACTGCTCGGCGCCGGCGGGACCGGGCCGGAGGCCGCCCGGGCGAGCCCGACGGCGGCCACCGCCGCGGTCTCGACCTGCCCGCGCAGCAGCGCGAACGGGACGGTCAGGGCGCTGGCGTCGGTGCTCACGACCAGGTCGAAGCCATGGTGGGCGTCGAGCCCCCGAGCCGCCTCACGCAGCCGGCGGCGGGCCCGGTTGCGCTCGACGGCACCGGGAAGCCCGGGGACGGAGAGGCCGACGCGGGCCTCCTCCCGACCGTTGGGCGCGGCCTGGACACGCACCTGGCCGGCTCGTCCGGCGCACCGCCAGGAGCGCACCGAGGCGAAGCGCCCACGCCCAGCAAGGCTGCTGCCGCCCGTCAGCGCGGGCCGGTCGGCGTGAGGCGCTTCCGTCCCTTGAGGCGGCGCGCCTTGAGCACGTTCCGACCGCCCGGCGTCGACATCCGGGCACGGAACCCGTGAGTCTTGCGGCGGTACGCCTTCTTGGGTTGATACGTTCGCTTTATCGGAGCTCTCCTGCCGTGAGACGTTCGCAAATCGCGCCCGGGGACGCCACGGAGCGCCGCGCCCGGACGGCGTGGTCACGCCAGTATATTCGTTCCACCCACCCATCCCGGTCGCCCATCCGGGCGGCGACGCCGGCCGGCGGGCGCTCCGGCTCCCCGGCGGCCGCCTCGCTGACGCCTCGCGGCCTGCCGGCTGGGCCAGAGGGTCCCGCTTCCCGACCGGCTCGCCCGCCGGTTGTCGAGCGCCCCCGCCATTGCTAGACTGACGGATGCTCCGGCGGGACTAGCTCCCGCAGTCGCCCCAGCTAACGTTGACAGGCCCGTCCGGAAGTGGCGTCGAAGTTTATCCACTCCTGTTCACATCCTGTGGACAAGTGGCGACGGGAAGGCGGAGGTCGGTTTGTGGCTTCGGCGCATGGGCGACGCGAGGTGTGGTTTTGACGGTCGGGGCCGATGACGGCATCGTCCCGACGGACACCGACCGCGCCTCGGCCCAGCAGGTCTGGAGCTCCGCGCAGGAGGAGCTCCGCTTCCAGCTGGCGCGGCCCAGCTACGAGACGTGGCTGGCCACCGCCACCCTCGTCGACAGCGACGGCCAGCGGTTCCTGATCGGGGTCCCGACCCGGCTGGCCCGCGACTGGGTCTCCGAGCGCTTCGTCTCGGTAATCCAGGAGGTCCTGTCCGGCCTTCTCGGTCATGAGTGCCAGGTGGAGATCACCGTCGACCCCATGGCCAGCCTCCCGCGCGACGAGCCGGCGCCACTCAGCGACTCCGACCTGGCCCCGGAGACCGACCTCGCCCCTGCCGGTGAGTCCCGGCTCAACCCGAACTTCACCTTCTCGAGCTTCGTCGTCGGCAATTCCTCGCGCTTCGCCCACGCCGCGTGCCGGGCGGTCGCCGACGCTCCCGGCAAGGCCTACAACCCGCTCTTCCTGTACGGCGGTGTCGGCCTGGGGAAGACCCATCTCATGCACGCCATCGGCCACGCGGTCCGCGAGGGCCACCGCCGGTCCCCGAAGGTCGCCTACATCACCTCCGAGAAATTCACGAACGAGATGATCTCTGCGATCCAGGAGAACAAGACCAACGACTTCCGACATCGGTATCGGACCGTCGACGTCCTCCTCATCGACGACATCCAGTTCCTGGCCGGCAAGGACCGGACCCAGGAGGAGTTCTTCCATACCTTCAACGCCCTCCACGAGATCCAGAAGCAGATCGTGGTCAGTAGCGACCGCCCTCCCAAAGACATCCCCACCCTCGAGGACCGGTTGCGCAGCCGCTTCGAGGGTGGGCTGATGGCGGACATCCAGCCACCCGACGTGGAGACCCGGATGGCCATCCTCAAGACCAAGCTCGGTCCCCACAGCCGCCTCGTCCCGGACGAGGTCTGCAGCTTCATCGCCCACCGCATCCAGAGGAACATCCGGGAGCTGGAGGGGGCTCTCATCCGCGTCCTCGCCCACGCCTCGATCAATGGCCACGCCATCACCCTCGAGATGGCCCAGCGCATCCTCAGCGACATCATCCCGGTGGCCGACGTCCAGCCGATCAGCATCCCCTTCATCCAGGAAACCGTCGCCGAGTACTACGGCATCGGCGTCGAGGAGATGAAGGGCAAGCGCCGGGACAAACACATCGTCTTCCCCCGCCAGGTCTCCATGTACCTCATCCGGGAGGAGACCGACTCCTCCCTGCCGGTGATCGGCGACGCCTTCAGCGGCCGGGATCACACCACCGCCCTCCACGCCATCGACAAGATCACCGAGCTGCTCCGCGAGGACACCCGCCTCCAGAGCGACATCCGCCTGCTCCGTCAGCGCCTCCATGCCCATGGCTGACACCCTCTCCCCGGCATCCATCTCCAGCCGCCGGCGAGGAGCTCAGAGCAGCCTCCAGAGGAAGGCCTCCCGGACCGGTGCCAACCCCTGTGGAGATCACCGCCCAGGACTGTGGCAAACCCGCGGTCCCGCCCCCACCTGGGCGAAACCCCCGAGCCCAAGGCAGGCGCTTCCCCAGCCCTCCGCCGGTTTTCCCCAACCCTCTGTATTCGAAAACCAGGGTTATCCCCTGCTTGCCCACCCCTATTAATCACCTCTTATCTCTACACTGTCACCACCCAAGGAGTCCCCTCCGGTGAACAATTGGCCCACTGGTATCGGCACACGCTCCGCCATGAGGTGCACGGTCTCCCCCTCGGCGCTCAGCGCCTCGTTGAGCCTGGTGTCGAGAGCCGTCTCGCCCCGCTCCACCCTGCCCGTGCTCAGCAACGTCCTCCTCGAAACCGAGGTCGAGGGGCTCCGGGTGACCGCCACCAACCTCGACCTCACCATCAGCGCGCTGGTCGCCGCCACGGTGCACGAGGAGGGGAGGGTGACGGTGCCGGCCCGGCTCCTCGCCGAGTACGTGGCCTCGCTGGACGAGATTACCTGCACCATGGAGGTGGAGGAGCGGACCCAGATGCTCCGGATCAGCTCGGGCGTGCAGCGGACGAATCTGCATGGGATCGACGCCGTCGAGTTCCCCCCTCTTCCCGCTCGGGAGACGGCTCCGGCATTCGAGGTGGATGCGGCCGCTCTGCAGCAGGCGATCACCCAGACCGCCGTGGCGGCGTCCGGGGATGAGCAGACCCCCGTCCTCACCGGGGTCCTGCTCCACGTCGAGGGGTCGCGCCTCACCTTGGTCGCCACCGATCGTCACCGGCTCGCGGTCAAGACGCTGGACGCCCAGGTGACCATCGAGGGCGCCGTGAACGGGACGGTGATCGTGCCTGCCCGCCACCTCGCCGAGCTCGCCCGCGCCATCAATCCGTCCCGGCCCACGGTGGGAGTCGCCTTCAGCGACGCCCGCAACCAGGTGTTCTTCACGCTTCGTGACATGGAGATCTCGTCGCGACTGATCGAGGGGAACTATCCCAACTACGCGCAGGTGATTCCGGCCCACTCCACCACCACGGTGGTGCTGCCCACCGCGCTGCTCCTCAAGAGTGCCAAGACTGCGGCAGTTCTTGCCAGAGATGCCTCAAACCCGGTGAGGCTGCGAGCCGGGAAGGGCGAGCTGGAACTGATCGCGCAGGCTGCTGAGGTCGGGGATCACGACGCGCCGCTGCCGGCCAGGGTGGAGGGGGAGGAGGTCCAGGTCGCCTTCAACGCCCGCTACCTGCTCGACGCCCTCCAGGCGATCGACGGCGACGACGTCGAGCTGGCCCTCAATGGACCACTCCAGCCGGCGGTGGTGCGGGCCCAGGGCCACGAGGACTATCTCTGCGTCATCATGCCGGTGCGGGTGCCGTAGGGCACCGGCCCTAGCCCTCAGCTCATCGCGGTGAAGCGCAGGCGCTTGACCGCGTCCGCACCGAGGCGGCCGTTGAGAGCTCTGACGATGGTGGGCATCTCGAGCTGAAGCTGCTGGGCGAGGGCGCCGTTGCGGGTGGCCACGAGCAGGGTGCCGCGCTGGAGCGAGAGAGCCTCGCAGAGCGGCGCCAGAGCGGGCCCGACCACCTCGGCGAACGCCTCTTTGAGCTGGACCTCGCGCACCTCACGCTGGACGCCGAGGTGGCGCAGGGCGGTGCCGAGCACGTCCGCGATGTGGAGAGGTCCGGGTTCGCGCTCCGGGCGCGGGGGCTGATCGCCGCCGCCGGTCATCGTGCCAGCACCGTGCCCTGGCGGACCACGAAGTGCTGCGAGCGCCGCTCGCCGAAGAGCCCCTCCTCACTGCAGGTCACCATGGTCTGGGGCGCGCCGGCTCCGGTCGCGAGCGCGCCGAGCAGCCGCTCCCGCCGGGCCGGGTCGAGCTCGCTGAGCACGTCGTCGAGAAGCAGCAGAGGCATCCGGCCGGAGACCCGTCCGACCAGGCGGACCTCGGCGATCTTGGTGGCAAGGACCGCGGTCCGCTGCTGGCCCTGGGAGCCAGTCGAGCGTGCGGCGCGGTCGTTAAGGACGTACTCCATGTCGTCGCGGTGGGGACCGACCACGGTGGTGCCGCGTGCCAGCTCCTCAGCGTGAGCGCGGGCGAGCGTGCGCCGCAGGGCGTCCATGGCCTCCTCGCGGTTGTCGGTGGCGGTGGCACCGTGGGGGACGTAGCGCATCTCGAGCGCGTCCGTCGCGTCGCTGATCTCTGCCATCGCGGCGGCTGCCAGGGGGCCCAGCGTCCTCACCAGACCGGTTCGCGCCACCCGAACTCCGGCGCCGTGCAGGACCAGCGCGTCGTCGAAGGTGCGGAGATGGTCGGGCGCATCACCGCCCTCGAGGTGGAGGCGGCGCAGCAGCGAGTTGCGCTGCTCGAGGACGCGCCGGTAGCGGACCAGCTCGTCCGCCGCGCCCCGGTCGAGCTGGGCGAGCAGGACGTCGAGAAGCCGGCGCCGTGCCTCCGGGCCGGCCTTCACCAGCTGCAGGTCGTCGGGCCAGAAGAGCACCACCGGCCAGCGGCCGAGGAGGTCACGGGGGGCGATCGGATGGCCGTCGCTCGACGTCGTCCGAGCGATCCGCGGCGGGGACTCGGCGGGATCCGCGGGACCGGCGCCGGGCTCGCGGACCCGGCGGAGGCGGAGGGCGAGGCTCTCGGACAGCGTCCCCCGGACCAGCACCGCGTCCACCGCCGCCTCGTCGGCCCCCCAACGGAGCAGCTCGCCCGCGGTGGTCGTCCGAGGTGAACGGGTGAGCAGGAGCGTGGCCACGGCCTCCAGCAGGTTGGTCTTCCCCTGCGCGTTCTCGCCGACGAAGACGTTGAGCCCTGGCCCCAACCGGAGGCTCAGCTCGGCGTAGTTCCGGAAGTTGAAGAGCCGGAGGCTGGCCAGGCCCTCCTCGGGCGATGGAAGGGCCTCCTCCGGGGGGCTCACGAGCGTTTCAGGGCCACCGAGCGGATGAGCTCGGCGACCTCGGCGGCGGCCTCGGGGCGGGCCAGCTGTGCCACCGCGGCCTGCATCGAGAGCAGCGAGGGGGATCCCGGCACCGCCAGCTCGGCAACCTCGTCCACCAGCTCGGCGTCCCCGGGCACGTAGCGGCCGGCCCCGGTGTCGATGAGCCACTCCATGTTGCCCCGCTCCTGACCGGGCAGGAACCAGGTGATGAGCAGGGGGAGCCCGGCGCAGAGCGCCTCTGCGATGGTCCCCGGCCCTGCCTTGGTGACCACGATGTCCGCGGCGGTCATCCACTGGGCCATGTTGGTCACGAATCCGCGCACGACGACCGGACGGTCCCGTCGGTCACGGAGGCCGGCGAGGGCCTCCTCGGCCCGCCGGTTGTGCCCGCAGATCACCACCAGGGAGATGTCCAGCCCGCTGCCGGCGAGCACCCGCGCCCGGCGCTCGATGTCGCCGGAGCCGTCCGCGCCGCTGCAGACCAGCACGGTGAACCGATCGGGGTCGAGCCCGAGCTGGAGCCGCTGGAGTCGGCGGGCATCCGGGTCCGAGTCATGGCCGGTGAAGCCGGCGTCGACCGGCAGGCCCACTTGGACCAGACGGTCGGCCGGCACCCGGTTGCGGCGGCAGCGATCCAGCCCGCCCGGGGAGGGGACGATCACCAGGTCGACGTCCGGAGAGGCCCAGAAGGTGTGGACGTCGACCAGGTCGGTGACGGCGGTGACGATCGGGACCCGGAGGCCGAGACGACGGCGCGCGCGCACCGCGGCACGATTCAGGAGAGGGTGGAAGGAGACGACGGCCGCCGGCTCCAGGGAGGTCATCAGCCGTGCGATGGCGGGGTCCACGCTGTGCAGCACGAGCTCCGAGACCCGCACCATGGCCCGGGAGTTGGTGGCGTGGAAGAGCCCGCCCCACACCCAGGGGGCGTGCTGGATGAGGGGGCCGTACAGCGAGGCGGTGCGTCCCAGCAGGCGGGGCGACGCCGTGGCGAACGGGTCGACGATCTCCACCGTGAACTCACCGGGGTGGGCGACCCCGAGGTGGTGGCTGACCGCGGTCGCCGCGGCCCGGTGCCCGCCACCGGTATCGGCGATCAGGAAGAGGAGTGGGCGGGACACGGCTCCTGAGACTAGCGAAGCCGACGGTCGGAAAGTCGCCGGGGGCGCGTTCAGCCCCCGAAGGAGACGGCGAGAGCCTCGAGTCCCGCGGGCAGCCCGGTGAGCGGAAGCGGCCCCGAACCGTCCGCGTTGGCGATCACGGCGTCCTCGGCGCCGGGCGCCAGGGTGGTGATGTAGGCGATCTGGCGGCCGCTCGGCGCCACGCTGGCACTGTCGGGATCGGGGTCGCCGAGCCCGGCGCCGATGGGCGAGAGCATCCCGGTCGCGATGTCGAGCGCGCCGAGCTGCGGTGAGCCTGGCGGGGCGTTGAGGGCGACCACCAGGGTGGCACTGTCGGTGAACCCCACCGGGGTGATCTGGGTTCCGACTCGGGAGGCGGGGCGGCTGCCGGCGGGGTCGACCACCCAGGTGGCGGGAATCGGGCTGGACGGCGAGGTCACCTGGATGGCCAGCTCCTCCCCCTGCGGAGCCGCCACCAGGTGGTCGGCGGTCCCGACCACCCCCGGCAGCGGGTACCGGGCGCCGATCGACGGGTTCGCCAGGTCGACGTGGGCGGGGCTGGTGGTGGTCGCCGCCACCGGGATGGCGAGCGCCTCGCCATCCGCCGTCCAGACCGGTGGGGCGCTCGGCGACGAGCCCGCGGGGAGCTCGGAGAGGGTGCCGGAGGTGGGGTCGTAGAGCTCCACCGTCGAGTTGGAGGCGACGAAGGCGAGGGTCGCGCCGTCCGGCGACCAGGCCGGCGAGGTGGCGCCGGTGAGGTCCAGCTGGTCGAGCCCGTTCTGGACGTCGATGATCCGCAGCACCGGCGGCTGGTTGAGATGGGTCACGTCGGTCTGGACGATGGCCAGCCATTGCCCGCCCGGGGCGAGGCTCGCGCTGTCGATGACGGCGGTCGGCTGCCCGGGCCCCACATCACCGCAGTCGTCCGGGTCGGAGCAGACGGGCACGGAGTCGAGGACCTGGGCGGGGATGGGAAGTCCGGTGGCGGGCGCGGTGAGCTGCGCGAGCATCACCGTGGTGGCGGCTCCCAGGCTGGGCCCGGCCAGGACCAGGAGGTGCCCCTCTGCCAGCAGCGCGGTGGTCCGGAAGTGGACGGTGATCGGGGATGAGATCGGTTGCCCGAAGGCGTCGGTGGCCCGGCGGCTGACCGCGAGGGTGTACGGGGTGCCGGGGGCCAGCGGGCGCTCCGGAATGACCTCGAACTGGCCGAGGTCGAGCGGGTTGCGGACCACCTCGAGGCCGGTCGCCTCCGGGCTGAGCGAGACGGCGGCGGCCAGCGCGGACGCGGACATCGCCCGCGAGAACGAGAGCAGCAGCGGGGTGTCGCGAGCCACGCTGGCACCGTCGCCGGGGGTCGCCGAGGTGAGCACCGGGGCTGCGGCGCTGGTCAGGTTCCAGACGTGGTCGAGGGAGTTGACGTTGCCGTTGACCGAGGTGACGCCGGCGCCAAGCCTGAAGGTGTACTCGGTGTTCGGGGCGAAGAGGGCGCCGGGATGATGCAGCACGAAACCCGACTCGCCGGTCAGCCAGGTGATCCAGCAGGGCGCGCCGGGCCGGGCGGTGAAGGCCGCCTCCAGGTTGCATCCGGGTAGCCCGACCCGCGAGTTCTTCGACTCCACCACGGTGAGACGGGTGGCCACGCTCCGATGGGTGACGGGCTGATCGAAGACGACCTCGACCGTGGCGTTCGCATCGAGCTGGGTGGAGCCCGCGAGCGGGTTGAGCTGCACGATCTGAGGCGGAGCGCTGAAGCACCCGGTGACCAGCACCGAGGGTGCCAGGAAGGCGATGCCGAGGGGGATGACCCGGAGCCGGAAGGGGCGGCGGCGAGGGCTCAATAGGCGCGGGAGAGGGCGCTCTCCACGTCGATCGCCGCCATGGCACCGGTGCCGCTCTTCACCTCGATCCGGGCCGCCTTGTCGGTCGCGATCTTGGCCACCCCGGTGGTTGCCGTGCTGAGTGCGGGGTTGGTCTGCGTATAGGAGCCGAGCACGTGGCCCTGGCTGAGCATGATGATCCCGACGTCCGAGCTCCCCACCACCAGCACGGCTCCGTCCACAGCCTCCTCGGTCAGGTAGGCGAGCAGTGCGTCGAAGTTCACGAACCGCCCCAGGAGGCCGGTATAGAGGAGGGGGGCGGTCAGCAGGATGCCGATCCCCTCCACGATCTCGCTCGCGAGGTCGATGACGTCCAGCATCCCAGCCCCCGCGTCCATGCTGCGGCGGATCGCCTGGAAGGCGCCCTCACCGGATCGGGACCCGGGGGCACTGGACCGCGCGTCGAGGAGGTGGCCCTGATGAAAGAGGAGCAGCGCCGAGAAGTCGGGGGCGGTGAGCCGCACGTAGCCCGTGTGCTGGTCCCCGCGCAGGGTGCGGATGAGCTTGGGGAAGTCGACGAAGGCGCTCTTCAGCCCCTCGTACTGGGCCCGGCCCGAAGGGAGGGGATACATGATCTCGAGCGGCTCGACCGCCGGAGCACCCATGACCGCCGCCGGCTCAGGCGCCGGCTCCGCAGCCGGGGGAGGCTCGGGGCGGGGCACGCTCCTGACCGGGGCCGAAGGCTCCTGCCGGTACTGCGGGGCCGGTGCGGGAGCGGGCGCCGGGATCGGCTGCGGTTCGGCGGGCTGGTAATGCGCCGCCGCGGGAGCGGGGGCCGGGGCGCTCGGGGTCGGAGCCGGGGCCGGGGCCGCGGGCGCCGGGGCGGCGGGCGCCGCGGCGGGTTCCGGGGTGAGGGTGGGAGCGGGAGCATTCCACGGCGAGTAGCCGGCGGCCTGCTGCTCCGCGCCGAAGTTGGGGACCGCCGAGGTCCAAGCGGGCTCCGGGTATCCGCCGCCGGGCTCGCTGTAGGTGGCTACCCCGTAGTCCTCGGCCTCCTCATAGGCGGTGCCCGTCCAGCCGGCCTGGTCCGCTGCACCGGCGGGGGGAGCCTCCGGCGTGCGCCGCTCCGCCTCGGCGATCAGCTCCGCGGGGGACGACTTGATCGTCTCCTCGGGCGGGAGCTTGGCGCGGGGGTCGAAGCGGAAGGTGCCGTCATGCCAGCTCAGCGCGTTGAGGACGACGTCCTCCCCCTGCCCCGACGGGCCGGCGGCATGGAAGAGGTGGCCAAACAGGAAGAAGAGCGATGCGGTGTCATTCTCGCTCTCGAGCGCGAGGGCACCCGTCGCGCGCTCCGTCTGCATGGTTTGGAGCAGGGTTGCCAGGTTGGATTCCTGCAGCAAGCCCTGAGTCTGCACAGGCCCTTCTCCGTGTGGGGATAGATCTGCCGCAAGGGCGGAATCAGAATCTGAGTTCGGCCGTATAGTAACAACCCCGCGCCCGATGCGCGGCGGTCTTTCCAAGGCGAGCAAGGGGGCTGGGTGAGCCGGACCCCGACCGGGCCTCTCCTGGAAACCGTCTAGACTGAGGCCGTGGGCATTCCTCGCATGCCGGTACGCCGACATGGCTTCGGCCTCCCATCGATGTCCAGCCTCACCGCCGGCGCGGTGTGCCCGGCACGGGCCGGGGGGTGGCAGGCGCGGGTTGTCTGAGCCACCCGCATCGGGGTCGACGGAACAGTCCGGCCAGGTCCGGTCCGCCTTCCCGTCCTATGAGGAGCTGTCGGCCGACCTGATCGAGGCGCTCGATCAGGCGGGCCTCTTCATCGAGGACGTGCGGCACCACCTGGAGCCGTCGGTGGGGGAGCGCCGTTTCGAGTGCACCATCCGGCTCTCTTCCAGCGAGCCACCCGCGCGCTACCACGTCCACCTCAGCTTCGTCTGGGACGCCCTCCTGACCTACATCGCGGCCTACGGCGCCGGCGCCGATTGCGACCTCTACCACGACGACGACGAGGCCGAGGACTGTCCCCACCACCAGCTCACGCCCCAGCCCTTCGTCGAGCTGGAGGCGGAGTTCGTCCTCGGCGACGGAGGCTACGAGCTGCACGACGTGGCCGAGATCTCGTCGTGGGTGGAGACGGTGCAGGAGCTGCTGGCCAAGGTGTTCCGGGACGAGGACCGCCCCTCCGTCCACGTCGGGATCGCCTCCCTGGGATCGACCACGCTGGTCGAGAAGTTCACCGCCGAGCACTCGTGGCTCCTCGACTTCGAGCAGCCCCCGGACGTCGAGGGGATCGCCCGACAGATCCTGACCGCGCTGCGCCTGGTGCCGCAGCTCGCCGACCGCCTGCCCATCTGACCCCAGCGGGCTCATCCCGCTCGCAGTCCGGCCGCCACCTCGGGATCGATCTCGGCGACCAGCCGGTGCCAGAACGGACGTCGTGGGAG
>Ga0187852_1003555_pt1 | contig 11319 bp, 12 predicted proteins | sample June2016WEW_6_40_FD_134511 | JGI IMG/M metagenome (GOLD analysis project Ga0187852, IMG submission 134511) | Peatland microbial communities from SPRUCE experiment site at the Marcell Experimental Forest, Minnesota, USA - June2016WEW_6_40 | ecosystem: Environmental > Terrestrial > Soil > Wetlands...
AGGCGTGCCTCCTCGATGTCGCTCATCGTCTCCACAAGCAATGCGTCCGCGCCCGCTGCCGCAAGCGATCGAGACTGCGCAGCAAAGGCCGCGGAAGCCTGCTCGCTGCTCATCTCGCCCGATACCAGCATCTTGCCCGTGGGGCCGATGGAGGCGAAGACCAGCGCCTGGCCCGCGGCCCGGCGGGAGAGGGCAACACCGGCGTGATTGATGGCGTCAAGCTCCGCCTCCAGGACGCCATTCATTGCGACTTCGTTGGCTCGAAAAGTATTGGTGAGGATGACCTGGCTGCCTGCTTCCGCATAGGCGCGCGCCACCTTTTCCACTTGCTCAGGATGGGTGAGATTCCAGGTGTCCGGGTTCGTTCCGGGGGGCAGGCCCCGCGCCTGCAACTGGGTTCCCCAGGCGCCGTCCGTAATGAGCAGACCGCCGGCCAACCACTCGTGCAGGCGGTTCATGCGAGCACCCGCTTGAGCGGCGTGGGCCCTATTGCACTCCAGTCATCCTTGAGCGGTGTTGCATTCAGTTTGTGCGGATCGGGCATTCCAGACTCCGTTGAATCATAGGCCACATCGCACCAAGGATACACGTTTCAGATTCCCGATGACCACGCACGTTGCAAATCCGGCGGCGCCAAACGGACGGGAGACACTTCTAGAACTGGCCCATGTTGTCCTATGATCTGCATCACATTAAAGGTGAACGGAGGTGTGATACTTTGTTTGCGTCACGAACAAATGGCTACCATGCATGACCTATCGACCTTACGCAAGGCAGTGACTGAGGGAGACGTCACAGCCTCGGTCACCGCAGCTCAAAAGGCTCTGGATGATGGCGTTCAACCGCTCGACCTGATCAGCGAGGGCATCGGCCCTGCGATGGCCGAAGTGGGCAAGCTGTTCGAAGAGGGCGAATACTTTGTGCCCGAGCTACTGATGGCGGCGCGCGCCACAAAGGAAATCTTCAAGATACTTCGTCCATTGCTGGCGCAGACCGGCGCCAAGCCCATGGCCCACGTGGTGTTGGGGACGGTTCAAGGCGATCTGCACGACATCGGCAAGAATCTTGTCGCCGCGATGCTGGAGGGCGGCGGGTTCGAGGTCACCGATCTCGGCGTCGATGTACCCCCGGAGGAATTTGTGGCCGCCGTGAAGAAGAAGCCGGTGCAGATCGTCGGTCTCTCCGCGCTGCTGACGACGACAATGCCGGCGATGAAGACCACCATCGAGGCCTTCCGCGCCGCCGGAATCCGGGAGCAAATCAAGATCATGGTGGGCGGCGCGCCGGTCACAAGGATCTATGCCGAATCAATTGGCGCGGATGGGTACGGCGAAACCACAGCGGCGTCGGTGGATTTGGCGCGCCGTTTAACGGGAACTTAGGATCGAAAGCCGCCGCGAGGGAAAGGCACGCCATGAACGATCAGCAATGGAAGACGCTCGCCTCGGTTGTTCGCGGAGAGACGCTCCGTCCTCTGCCGACAGCCTTCATCATCGACAGTCCGTGGCTGCCAAATTGGGCGGGGCACACGATTCTGGATTACTTTACCGATGAGCGCATCTTTCTGGAAGACAATCTCAAGGCTATTCAGAGCTTTCCGGAGACGATTTTCCTGCCGGGTTTCTGGTCGGAATACGGAATGTGCACGGAACCTTCCGCCTTCGGCTCCGTCTCCATGTGGGGCGAGGACGAGTTTCCCTTCGCCAAGAAGGTGCTGCACTCGCCGTCCGAGGTCGAGCGTCTGGAAAAGCCCAATCCGCGCAAACACGGCTTGCTGCCCTTTGTGATCAAGCGGCTCCAGCACTTACAGCCGGAGATCGAAAAGGCCGGCCACAAGATACGCTTCGCGGTGGCCCGCGGCCCGCTCAATATCGCCTCGTTCCTGATGGGCACGCCGGAGTTCCTTGAGGCGATCAAGACGGAACCGGAGTTGATGCATCACCTGCTCGCGATGGTCACGGATTTCCTGGTGGAGTGGATTGCGGTTCAGCGCGAGGCATTCCCGACGATTGACGGCATTTTCCTGCTCGACGATATTGTTGGATTCGTGAGCCGCCGCGATTTCGAGACCTTCGGCCTGCCTTATTTGCAACGCGCATTCAGCGCGGACGTGAGCGTGAAGTTCTTCCACAACGATGCGCCGTGCAAGGCCAGCGCGCCTTTGCTCGCGGACGCGGGAATCAATCTGCTCAACTTCGGCATTCAACACACACTGGCGGAGATGAAGACCTGGACGAACAACCGGATTACGCTGATGGGAAACATTCCTCCGCGCGACGTGCTGGCCGAGGGAACGCCGGAGGATGTGAGGCGCTCGGTGACGGAGATGCTGAACGCTCTCGAAGACAGGTCGCGATTGATCGTTTCGTGCGGGGGAGGAATGCCTCCTCATGCGCCGACGGAGAATATAAGAGCGTTGATCTCGACGGTGGAAGAGCTGACGCGATAGGGCATTTTCACAGTTGCTGTAATGCAAGCATTGTCTAACCGCAATAACAAAGACGCGGCGAGGGTGGGGCACCCGCAGGCGAGGAGAACCGGTGGCTGAAAAGAGCAATTCGACGGTCGCGCAGCACGCTGACGGCCTCATCCCGGCGGCGCTTGCGACCGAAGTCTTCCAGGATTTGCCTATCGCTCCTACGGACCTGCTTGAAATCCACCGGTATCTTGGCTATCCGCGGGAGACGGCTCCCGCGCCCCGCATAGCGGAGCGCATTGCCCAGATTGTGGCGGAGGCGCGGCCGTGTCTCCGGCCGAGGGGGACGTACGCCGTATACGCGGTATCCAACCGTACGGCACATACGCTGAAACTGGATGGAATCACGATCTCCGGCAATATCGGCGAATTCCTTGAACAGGCTGATCGCGTGGCTGTGTTTGTAGTGACCGTGGGCAAGGAGATTTCGCATCTGGCCGAATCTGACGCGAAGAACGGCGACGCGTTCTCGGCGTGGGTCATGGACGCGGCGGGTTCCTGGGCGGTGGAGGGCGCGGCTGAGGCGCTGATGTTGCATCTCCGGCGTCATCTCCAGGACGGACAAGAGTTGACCTTGCGTTACAGTCCCGGCTACTGCGGCATGGATATTGGCCAGCAACGCAAGCTGTTTCAGCTGGTGCAGGCTGACGCCGTGGGAGTGAAACTGATGCCGTCCCTGCTCATGCATCCGTTGAAATCCATCACGGGGCTGGTTGGCATGGCGCCGAAGGAAGCTGTCAGCCTTTATCGTTCGCCGTGCGACCTCTGTCCGCAGGCCGGGTGCCACATGCGGCGATGAAAGACCGCGCCAGGGAGCGGTTTCACAGCATATCGCACGTAATGTTCGCACACGCTTATTCGCGCAAAACATCGCTCTAGATTCGCAATCCCGATGAAATGGAATGGATGGAATGATACCGAAAACCTATTCGCGCCTGGCGATAGCCAATAGCGACGACCTCATATTCGGCACGGCCCCGTTTCCCGTGACATTGGCAAATGGGCTGGCGATCGGCGGCGGCGCAGTCTATCCCGAACTGAATTTCACACTCCCCCCGATGGAGATCACCGCCGCGACGATGCCTGAAGTCCTGCGCCAGTACTCCGAGATGATCGACGGCGCTTGCCGCCGGGCCGCCGACCTCCATGCGCCGGGACTGGTGGTTGAATTCGAACTGCTCCCGCCGCTGACGATCGAGCCCGAATGGGGCGCCGAAGTGACCAAAATCCTGCGCGAGAGGCTCAATCGCCTGCAAGCGGAAGATCAGGTGAAGGTGGGGCTGCGGGTGACGCCGAACGACATCCGGGAGTTTGAGCGGCCCCCGCTGATGCGCAGCGGCGGTTATGTCGACAAAATGTTCCGAAGTTTCGATCTTTGCGCCCGCGCCGGCGCCGATTTTCTCGCCATTGAATCGACCGGCGGCAAAGAACTCCACGATGAAGCGCTGGTGAGCGGCGATTTGGAGCTGTCCGTTTTCTCGCTCGGCATCCTGGGCAGCCGGGACATGGCCTGGCTGTGGGATCGCATCGTGGAGATTTGCCGCGAGACCGGCTGTATTCCATCCGGGGATTCGGCGTGCGGTTTCGGCAATACGGCGATGGTGCTTGCGGATCAGCGGCAGATTCCAAAGGTGTGGGCGGCTGTGGTGCGCGTGATGTCCGTTGCACGCAGCCTGGTGGCTCACGAACGCGGCGCAGTGGGGCCAGGCAAGGATTGTGCGTACGAAGCCGTTTACCTGAAGGCCATCACCGGATACCCGATTGCTTTAGAAGGGGCCGAAGCCGCGTGCGCGCATCTTTCCGCCATCGGAAACATCGCGAAGGCCGCGGCGGACCTGTGGAGCAACGAGTCGGTGCAGAATGTGAAGCTGTTGAGCGCCATGGCGCCCACGGTTTCGCTCGAACAACTGGTCTATGCGGCGCGGCTGATGAACGCCGCCTCCAGCGAAGGGCCTCAAGCCGCGCGCGAGTTGCGAGATTGGTTCGTGAAGTCGGATTGCGCGTTCGATCCGCAGGCGTACGTGCTGCGGCCGGACGTGGTCGTCGAGCTTGCGTCGAGCATCATCGGCGAGACGACCCCCTACTTGCGCACGCGCAGGGCCGCGCTCGAAACCCTCGCGCTTCTCGGACGCGCCCACAACCAAGGCGCGTTCGCAATCTCGACGACCGAAGTACGCTGGCTCGACAGGCTCTCAAGGCAAGCGGATGCTTTGCCGGAGGACGAAAACGAATTCATTGCATCGATGAGAAAAAAGATCGATTTGAACAAGGTTCGGCTGGAAGAATATGGCCTTTGAAGCGCCGAAGGTCTCGCGGAGCCGTCCAATCGGCGCATCGCATCGCGATAGTCGTTCCTAAAAAGCGCGGCAACTCTATTAAAGACAATTGGTTATGGCCCAACTGACCGGCAAGGACATTGACGCACTCTACCAGCCTACGGCAGGGATGGGGCAAGAGGAACCGTTCTAAACCTCGTCGCTGCCAGTCGTTTTGTGGCGTCTAGGCTTTGCCTTGGGCTGTTTTTTGGGAACCGCTACCTTTGGAGCCTGAAAAACAGCCCGCGCCAATTGCTCAAAGTTCTCGCCAGCCTTAGGCCCTTCGGTGTATGTTGTTTTCATCACCAAAAACCTCGGGTTTGGGTGTTTTCTCGGCTAGATGAGATCGCTCAAGTCGAAGCGAAGCGACCACAAAAACGATAAAGGCTACCAGCACAAAGCCGATCACCCCTAGAAAGAAGATGTCCATGATCGTCGCCTCGCCTCTTGATTCTGCTTCTTTGTGGCTAACGTGGTCAAATGTTTTGTACGTCGGCGGCGCTGGTCTAACCCTTGCATCGGCGATGTACGTGCTTTTTGAAAACCGAGCAGTTGCCCTCGGGAAACGCGTCAAATTCTATCTACTAGCCGAAATCGTGGTGCTCGTTGCAGCATTTCTAAGCCTCATCGGCACCATTGGTGCCATCCATTATGGCAATGTGGTAAGCCGCTTAAAAGACGCCGATTTGTCAGCATATAAAACCTCAGCCGACATCAAGATTGTCCAGGCCAAGCTCGATGCGGCAACGGCATACAAACTGGCTGCCGATGCCTTGTCTGGCGCTGGTGTCGCAAACAGGAAAGCCGAAGATGCCAGTCTTGCCAACACTTCGCTCAAAATCGAACTCGCCAAACACGAAGGGCATGAGCAGGCGGCAGAAACCAAGCTCGCAGCCCAAAACAAAGAAACTTCTGATTTTGCCCATGCCTTGGCACAGCAGCAGCAGAATATGGCTGAGCAAGCTAAGGTATCGCCCATTCTTAATCAAGCCCAAGCCGACAATTTGGCAAATCTTCTCCGGCCTTATGCTGGCCAGACTGTCACAGTTCACATGACCCTCGATACCGTTGTGATCCGGTTGGGTAATGGGATTCAATATGCTCTTTCCCACGCAGGCATAAAAACCTCGGGGAGTATGATGGACGCGGGAGCAACATATCAAGGCGTCTCTGTTGTTGTTCATAGTCCTCAAGATGTTCCTCCACTCGCCAATGCTCTCGTGATGGGCTTGAGGGAAGCAGGCATTGAAGTCCATCCCGTATCCATAGATTCTGTCCCGAAAGGACAAGTTGCAATTTACCTCGGTCCGAATTGATTGATTACCTTCAAACCTATTCCTTTCTGCGAAATAATCTGCAACATGTGCGTCAACCGTTTTATTGCCGTTCTGGCCTCTATGGCAGGATCGGTCCCGGAGAGCGTGCAACTCAAGGCCGATATGCAGGGCGAATGGTCACAGTGGCGATTCTTCTCCCATGTGGCCGGGGAGACTGAATCTGTTGCCCGGCTGGCTTGGGAGTTGGCTGGATTGTCGATGGGTTGGATTTGGAGGCGGGATTGCTCGGATCTGTTCGGGGGATCACTGTGTTGTGCTAAGGTTCAAACCGTGAAAGCTGACGGACAAAGGAAAAACGGCGGGGCGGTGAAAAGCGCGAGGCGGCTGTTGCCGGGGCTGGCGGTGGAGGATGGGTATACGCGGCATCCGTTCGATTTGGAGTTTGGAGTGAGGACGAGCGGGCTGATTGCCGGGCGGCACCTGAAGAGCGGGCACCGGCATGACCGGCACAACACGGCTTACTACGGGGTTGCGCCTTCGGTGTTTCAGGCGATGATTGTGCGCTGGCGGCGGAGCCGGCCGGTTGCGCCGATCGACGAGTTTACCTTTGTCGATCTGGGGGCAGGGATGGGGCGTGCGGTGCTGCTGGCCTCGGAGTTGCCGTTCAAGGCGGTGGTGGGGGTGGAACTGCATCCTGGGCTGGCGCGGATTGCGCGGAGGAATATGGCGGCGTGGCGGGCGGCGGGACGGGCGGCGGGGCCCTTCGGCAAGCTCAGGGCAGGCTCCGCGCTGGCGCCGATGCGGATGGTCTGCGGGGATGCAACGGAGTTCCGGTGGCCGGCGGGGCCGTGCGTGGCGTTCCTGTTCAATCCGTTTGGGGCGGCGGTGATGCGGCGGGTGCTGGCGGCGCTGGCGAAGGGCTTTGCGGGGCGGGCGGGGGAATTGGACCTGCTCTATGTGAACAACGAGCAGGAGCGCGTTCTGGAAAGGCAGGCGGGGTTTGCGCGGGTGTTTCAAGGGGAGGTGAGGCGGTCGCGGGCGGATGCGATTGCCGACCATAAGATTCTGGCCAACCAGCCGGATGGGGAGTATGCGTCGTTTCACTGGGAGGATTGCTCGATTTGGCGGTGGGGCGGGTAGAGCAGGGAATAGGGAATAGGGAACAGGGAACAGGGAACAGGGAACAGGGAATAGGCGGAATTTGCGGGATATGTTTCGGGAGGGGCCGGGATTCGAGCGGGGCGATCGAGTAAAGTTGGATTACCGTGATTATCAATATTGCCAGACGCGCGCACGATCATAACTGGGAATTGGATCCGATTACGCGTTCGCTGCTGGATACCGATTTCTACAAGCTGCTGATGCTGCAGTTCATCTGGAAGCATTTTCCGGCGACCCATGCGACGTTTACACTGCTCAATCGCACGACCACGGCGCGGCTGGGCGAGATGGTGGGCGTGGCGCAGTTGCGGGAGCAACTGGAGGCGACGCGCAAGCTCAAGTTTCACAAGTCGGAGCTGGTGTGGCTGGCGGGCAACACGTTCTATGGTCGGCGGGGGATCTTCGAGCCGGCGTTTCTGGAGTGGCTGGAGAGGGACTTCCGGCTTTCCGATTACGATTTGTCAGTTGTGGATGGGCAATTGTCGCTGAGCTTTCATGGGCTTTGGACCGAGACGACGATGTGGGAGATTTATGCGCTGTCGGCCATCGACGAACTGAAGACGCGCGACAGTTTGAAGCGGCTGAGCGAGTTCGAGCTGGACATTCTCTATGCGCGGGCCAAGACCAGGCTGTGGGAGAAGATGGAGCGGCTGCGCGGAGTTCCCAGGCTGAACGTGAGCGACTTTGGAACGCGGCGGCGGCATAGCTTCCTGTGGCACGAGTATGTGGTGAAGGCAATGGCGGACGTGCTGGGGGCGAGCTTTGCGGGCAGCTCGAATACATACCTGGCGTACAAGCACGATCTGGAGGCGATCGGGACCAACGCGCATGAGCTGCCGATGGCGCTGGCGGCGCTGGCGGAGAGCGAAGAGGAGTTGCGGGCGGCGCAGTACCGCGTGCTGGAGTTATGGCAGCAGACTTACCAGGGCGAGCTGCTGATTCTGCTTCCGGACACGTTTGGGACGACGCAGTTTCTAGAGGGCGCGCCGGAGTGGGTGGCGGACTGGACGGGGCAGCGCATCGACAGCAAGGACCCGTTCGTGGCCGGGGACGAATATATTGCCTGGCTGGAGCGGCAAGGTCGCGATCCGCGGCAGAAGCGGCTGATCGCCTCCGATGGGCTGGACGTGGAGCAGATTCTGAGACTTCATGCGTATTTTGCCGGGAGGCCGCGGAATGGGGCGCGGGCCGAGGATTTCGAGCGAGCGAGCGACTTTGCAGATGAGCGGAAGTGGGTTGCCGAGAGGCGCATCCGGTTCAGCGCGGGATGGGGCACATACCTAACCAACGATTTTCGCAATTGCAATCCGCAGGGAGACGAGGGGTTCAACCCGGTGAGCCTGGTGTGCAAACTGACCGAGGTGGAAGGCAGGCCGGCGGTGAAGCTCTCAGATAATTATCTAAAGGCTCTGGGAACGGCTGTCGAGGTGGAGCGGTACCGGCGGGTGTTTGGAACGGCGGGGGTTTCAGAGACGCCAGTGACGGTGTGATGGCGGGTTGGCGGAGCGGGCTTATTGCGCCGGAGGCTGAGGCGGCGGCGCGGCGGCAGGCGGCGGGACGGGACGGTGTTTGGCGCGGAGGTAGGCGACCAACTGAGCGATTTGCTCATCGGTGAGGGAGTCGCCGAAGGGTGGCATCTTCTGGCCGCCGTTGAGAATCTGATGAGTGATTTTGGCCGGGGGCCAGTCTTTGTTCTTGCGCAGGCCAGCGAGGCTGGGGGCCTTCTTGGTTCCCTCGCCGCCGGCTCCGTGGCAGTGAGCGCAGCCCTTGTCGCGAAAGAGGAGCGCGCCGGCTTGCTCGCCGGCTTTGTCGTGGGAGCCGAACAGGGCGTGGGCTGGTGTTGTGGAGACGAGGACGAGGGCCAGCGCCGCGACGGAGCCGATGAGACGCGAAGGATAGGCAATCACAGGAGACATTTTCGCATCTCCGGAGACAGCGGTGCTCAACCCTGGGATGGATGGCGCGAAGCGCCCGCATATGCCTGCGCGGCGCAGGAAAGAGGGGTGTAGGCTGCTCGATATGACGGGGAAGGCGAGTGGGCATGCGAGCGAGCTGCGGCGGGAGCTGGGGCTGCGGAACCGGCGGTGGGCGCGGGGACGGGCGCACGTGGAGAGCTACGGGAATCCGCCGGTGATTGTGTATGCACCGGAACACCCCACAGACGAAGACCTGTCTCTTCACCCCAAGGAGCAAAAGCGGCTTCTTGGGGACCCCGATGTGGGGACCCCTCCTGAGGCTGGGCGGCATGGGAACTTCTACGATGCGGCGTACGCGGCGATTGCGGCGAGGCCGGGGTGGATGCGGCGGTTCGACAAGATTCATGCGCAGGGACGGGCGCTGCCGAAGGCGGAGTCGGGGCGGCGGTGGCGGGAACTGGATTCTTCAATGAGTTCGGATGCGCTGCTGATGAATGTGTTTTGCACGCCAGGGGTGACGGAAGCACCTGCGGTGCGGCGGACTCTCGGAGTGGATGCGGAGGACGCGCCGGTGTTCGGGTGGAAGGCGCGGGCGCCTCTGAAGAGTGGACGATTTGACCGCACGGAGGTGGACATGCGGTGGGGGTCACTGCTGGTGGAGGCGAAGCTGACGGAGGGAGACTTTCAGACGCGCGAAGCTCGGATCGTGGAGGGATATCGGGATTTCGATGCGGTGTTTGAGAGGGAGCTGTTGCCGCGGGTGGAGTTGCGGACGGCGAGGCGGCGGACGGCAGTGGAGTTTGCAGAGGAGTTTACGCAGGAGTGGGAGGGTGCGGCTGATGAGGAGGCAGCGCGGGAGTTTCAGGCGGGGATTGTGGCGCGGGCGCGGGAGGCGGAGAGCGCGGAGGCTGGGTATGCCGCGTATCAACTGATTCGGAATGTGCTGGCGGCGTATGCGGAAGGGTGCAGCTTTTGCGTGGTGCACGATAAGCGGAGACCGGATCTGCGGGAGGGCTGGTTCGAGGTGATGGCGGCGGTTAAGAGTGCGGAGATGCGGGTGCGGCTGAAGGTGCTGACCTGGCAGGAACTGGCTGTGCTGCTGCCGGAGGGGTTGCAGGAGTTTCTGGATTGGAAGTATGGGATTGTGGGGGCGGGAAGGGTGGAGTCGGTGGTACAAGAGCTTTCAGAGTTCGAATAGGCGGTTTTGGAGTTCGTCGTGTTACACCCTTTCGCCAGGAAAAAGGCGAAAGGATGGGGCCACGGTGAGGATCGCCGAAAAACTATAAAGGACCTTAGTAAAAAACCATAAAAGACCATAGCGAAAAACCATAAAAGACTGTAGATAGATGGGTCTATCCCACCCATTCCGCAATGAACGCGGAATGGATGGGGCACAGGCTATAGGTAGATGGAGTTATCCCACCCATTCCGCAAGGAACGCGGAATGGATGGGGCACAGGGCTATAGGTAGATGGAGTTATCCCACCCATTCCGCAAGGAACGCGGAATGGATGGGGCACAGGGCCGATAAGAAGTTTTAGATAGGAATATCCCAGGTCCGAGAATCCGGACCTGGGGCACCCAACGTTTGTGGGACCTCAACACTCGGGCGGCTATTCTCCCGCGCCGGGGATGTATTTGTATTCGATTTTCTGAGGCTCTTTGAGCTTGTCGCCGGTGAGGTCGTGGGTGTGCCAGACGACGGATTCGGCGGCGACTTCAGGGTGTTTGCCGAGAAAATCCAAAGCATAAGTAGAGGCGGTGGGGTCGTCTTTCTGGTCGGCGAATTTTGCTGACTCGATGGCGGCCTTTGCTTTGTCGCCGAGGCGGCGGTAGAGGATGGCGAGCTGGTAGTGGGCGGCGAGGTCGTCGGGATCGACGGCCTGGAGGCGCAGGTAGATGTCACGGGCGCGCGCATAGTCGTGCTGCTGGTAGTAACTGAAGCCCAACTCGCGGAGGCCGTCGCGGGAGCGGGGATATTTGGCGAGCATGGCTTCGAGGTCGGCGATGGCCGCGGCAGTCTGGCCGGCGTTGCGCTCGACGAGGGCGCGGTAGTAGAGGGCGCGGGGATCGCCGGGCAGTAGAGCGAGGGCCTTGGCGAGATTGGCCTTGGCATCGTCGTACCGTTCCCAGGAGATTTCAACGATAGCCATATTGGTGAAGGCGTCGGCGTA
>Ga0187852_1003561_pt1 | contig 11307 bp, 4 predicted proteins | sample June2016WEW_6_40_FD_134511 | JGI IMG/M metagenome (GOLD analysis project Ga0187852, IMG submission 134511) | Peatland microbial communities from SPRUCE experiment site at the Marcell Experimental Forest, Minnesota, USA - June2016WEW_6_40 | ecosystem: Environmental > Terrestrial > Soil > Wetlands...
CGATCGACCTTACCGGCGCGAACGCGATTCAGATCCCTGCCGAGAGCTCGCTGCTGGTTGCTTCGGCTGCGATCGCGCTCGACGGCGCGCCGGAGTGGAACAATGCCTGCGCGACGCTGCGCGGCAACATCGAGATTGTGGCTCCGCCTGTGGCGCTCGGGCCTGACGGGCTGGCACTGCCGGTGGGCCAGGTGCAGATCAGCGGCGTGTGGCTGAGCGGCAAACTGATTCTTTCGGGCGACGAGGCCTCGGTACAGGTGGCCGACTCGACTCTCGTGCCCGGCATTGCCCTGGACTCGTACGGCGAGGCCGTGCATCCCGGCGAGCCCAGCGTGACCGGGTGGGCGCTCGGCTTCACGCTCTGCCTCAACCGGGTCGTCGCGGGCCCGATTGCGTTGCCGTCGACCTGCTCGGCACGCATCTGCAACGGAATTGTGGATGCGGGCTCCGAGTACCGCCCTGCGTTTGCGGGAACCGATTTTGCTTCGCCGGGCGCGACGCTGCATGTCGAAAACTCCACCATCGTCGGCCGGGTTTGGGCGGAGGCCATCCGCCTGGCGTCGAACACCATCTTCTACGCGCGGCTGGGCAGGCGCGATCCCTGGCAAGCGCCGGTGTGGGCCGCGCGGGTGCAGGTGGGTTGCGTGCGTTTTTGCTGGCTGCCGGCCGGCTCCATCGCGCCGCGACAGTACGAATGTATTCCCCCGGACGCGGCCAGCGAACCCGTGCTCGAACCCACATTCGTCACGCTGCATTTCGGCAAGCCGGGCTATTGCCTGCTGAGCGGCGATGTGCCGATGGCCGTGTGGAAGGGCGCGGACAACGGCTCGCAGATGGGGGTTTATTACCAGATTCAGGAGACTGAGGCGGTCGCGAACATTCAGATCCGCTCCGCGGAGTATCTGCCAGCCGACCTGGAGAGCGGAGTTTTTCTGATTCCGTCGCGCCCGTTCCGCGAAAAAGCTCCAGCGATGCAATACGGCTGCGGAAATCAGGTGCGGCCGCGGAGAGGCGCGGCGCGCGGGGAACCGAGGCGCGAGGAAGAAGAGATGCCCCTCGGCATCGGCGTCGATTTGATCTAAGGTTGCTTTCCCATCCTTTCCGCAAAGAGCGCGGAAAGGATGGGGCACCCAAGTCTTTCCTAAGGGCCAGATCGAGAATACACGGAGTGCGAACGCAGACAGGCAGGATGATATGAAGGGTGATTTCAGCCGCATTCGATTCAATGCCGCCAAGCTGTACACGGCGGTACTCAAGCAGCAGGGACGCGTCGATCTGGACTCGGACGCGAACGAGCAGTGCGCCATCGATGTCACCCTGCGCAAGACCACGAACGCAGACATCATCGGCCCTTACGGCGGTCCGGTGGGCGACGCCGGCTTCAAGATCAGCGTTGAAGGCGACAACATCTGGATCTCCGCGGGGCGTTACTACGTGGAGGGAATCCTGGTTGAAATCCCGGCCCGCGTGAACTACGACCGCCAGCCATATCTCGTCGATCCCACACATACCTCGAAGGAGCTCCTGGAGAGCCTGAGGCAGGCCGGAGACGGGGCCTCGCTCGAGTTTGTGCTGGAGGTGTGGCAGCGGATGGCGACCGCGCTGGATGACCCATGTCTTCTGGAGCCGGCGCTGAACCAGGCCGATACGACGACGCGCCTGCAGACGGTTTGGCGCGTAGTGGGCACGCTCGCGCAGAACAACGCAGGCACGCTCCAACAGAGCGGCGTGCGCATGCTTGAACAGGCTAACGCAGAGACGCTTGACCAGAGCAGCAAACTCATGCTCGATCAAAGCAACTTGAGCGCGCTCGAACAGAACATCCTGGGCGTGCTCAAGCAGAGCAACCTGGGCACACTCGATCAGAGCACTTTGAGCAAGCTTGAGCAGAGCATTATGGGCACGCTTGAGCCGGGCAATGTCTTCCTGCTCAATGCCCACAGCGGCGAGATGGGCGCCACCCTCTCGGGTGAAGGCAGTGGATGCGGCTGCCAGCCCATTCCCGCAGCCGGCTATCAGGGAATGGAGAATCAGCTTTACCGGGTGGAGATTCATCAGTCCGGCGACCTCAGTTCGGCGACCTTCAAGTGGTCGCGTGAGAATGGCTCGGTGGTCACTCAGGTGACCAACGTGAACGGTTCCACGGTGACGGTTACCAGCCTCGGCCCCGACGCCAATCTCGGCTACCAGGCGGGCCAATGGGTGGAGCTCAGCGACGATACCAATCAGTTTGGTCCCGATGCCAACCAGCCCGGCACGCTTTATCAGATCTTCTCGGTTGACCAGACCGCCTTGCAGGTGACCATGACCACGCCGGTTACCGGCGTGTACGTACACAGGAATGCGCGCATGAGGCGATGGGACCAGTCGGGCGCCTCGGCCACGGCGTCGGGCATACCGGTTTCGAACACGCCTGTTCCGCTCGAGAACGGCATCGTGGTCAACTTCAGCAAGGGCCAGTTCCAATCCGGCGATTACTGGACGATCCCGGCGCGCACCGCCAACGGAAACATCGACTGGCCGCCCTGCGGCAGTAACGGCAAGCACTTCCAGCCTTCGAGCTACATGCGGATTTACGATGCGCCGCTGGCCTGCGTCTCCTGGGTCATCATCAAGGAAGTCGACCTGCTGATGCGAAAGATCGTGGTCTTCGACCAGCGTAGTTTCTTCTCTCCGTTGTCGGCCAGCGCGATTCACATCGAAGAGATCTCCTGGAGCAACGCCGACCTGCTCACTCTGGACCAGTTTCTGGGTAAAGGGCTCAATCTGACCCTGGACGCGGCCCCTACCAGCACGTTGGATGCGGCGGTTTTTCGCGTCTCGCTGGAGATAGGCGGGCTCAGTTATTTTCGGCAGGGTATAGACAACGCCGTGATGGACAGGATGGCCGTCCTGAAGAACGTACCCAAGCTCAATCCGGGTGGGTCCGAAATCAACGTCAACGCGGGCGGGTCCGATAGCGCGGCGAAGACTTCGAAGCCGAGCTTTCGCGTCGGCCCGGCGTTGCGCCAGGAATACGTGCTCGATGGGCTCGTTAAGTTGACCGGTCCCGAGCTTGCCGGCTGGGTGATGAGCTGGAATTTCCCGGTCGACGCCGCTGTAGGGGACCTCGTTTATGAATTGAATACCATGCTGGCGTACGCGTCTGAGAGCATCGTCGGCGACAATAACCGATTGAGCTTGATTCCGGCAGCGCGCGTGCGCGTACGGGTTTTCGGTCACGCGATCTTCGCCGAGGCGTCGCGCGGCTGCGGTCCGGTGAAGACCATCTACCTCGACGGCCAGTGCTTTGGAGAGACCGGAGAACTCAACGACGGAACGACGGGCGTCGCTCTCCGGAAGCCCTCGGGCGGCGGCGACCTCGCCAGCGATTTCGAGAGCTGGTTCTATCTGGCTCCCGCGGCCGAGGTGGAATCGGTTGAATTCAATCCCGACACCATGACTCTGGTTGTCGGCACGGTAGCCGGCGCAGCGGGTTCCAGCTCGGGCACTAGCACCGGAACCGTGACGCTGACCACGCCCGTTTCGACCGATACCACGATCGATCTCACGGTAAGCAGCCAGACAGGGGTGACGTTGACGTTTTCTTCCACGTCGATCGTCATCGCGGCCGGCCAGACCTCGCAAACATTTACCGCAACCGTTCAGGCCACGGCCACGGCCCCCAACGGCCAGGTCACGCTGACCGTCACGGCGACGCCGCAATTCGAAACCGCGGCTCTTGGCGAGATCTTTTCAGCCACCGGGGACCTGTACGTGACTGTCGAGAATCCCGTTGCCATCTCAACCACTTCGCTTCCGTCCGGCGTTGTGGGCAAAACATACACCAGCACCACCCTCGCGGCAACCGGCGGCACGCCGCCTTACACGTGGAGCATTGTCGCCGGTGCGGGAGGTTTGCCTGCGGGGTTGAGCTTCAGCAACACGGGAATCCTCTCAGGCAAGCCCACAAAGGCCGGTACATACAGCTTGACGTTCGAGGTGGCCGACTCCGCTTCTCCCGCGGGCACGGCCACGAAGCAATTCACGATGGAGGTGTATGCCGCGCTTGAGATCATAACCACCTCGCCTTTGCCGATAGGACTCCAAGGGGATACCTATCGGACGCAACTCGAAGCGACCGGCGGAAAGACTCCCTATGAATGGCATAAGACAGCCGGCAATTTGCCTTCCGGGCTGACGCTGAGCGCGGAAGGCGTCGTCTCGGGCAGGACCAACGAGCGCGGAGAATTCCAAATCGCGATCGAGGTCACCGATTCGGCCGATCCCGCCAACCATGCGTCGAAGAATTTCGTGCTCTCCATCGAGGCAGCTCCCCAGTGACGAGTTGCCATGCGGCGGGGGTATGAAGCCCGGCGCGAAGAGAATCTTCGCGGGCCTTGGTCACCGCGAGCGGCCGAGTTCGATGAAATCTCGAGAAGGGAGGGGAGGCAATGCGGGCAGTGTGGTCGTTCTGGACCAAGCCGTTCCTGGCGCATAAGGGACGCATGTGGCAGGAGCCGAAGCACCATTATTATGCCTGGGGGCTTTCCCTGCGCCTGGCGCGGCAGCACTATCCCGACACCCTGCTCGTCACCGACACGCCAGGCAAGGAGCTGCTGACCGGCCGGCTGGGCCTTGAATTCGCCGAGGTCTCCACCGAACTGGACCGTTTGCGCGACGTCGATCATGGATGGTGGGCGATGGGCAAGCTGGTGGCCTACGCCATGCAGGACAGGCCCTTCGTCCATATCGATACGGATGTCTTTTTGTGGAAGGCGCTGCCCTCGTGGCTGACCGCCGCGCCGGTCTTCGGCCAATGCCCCGAAGATCATCCTCCACTGGAGACATGGTGCGGTCCGGCCGACGTGGAGTGGGCCTTTCAAAAGCACAATCTTCGCCTGCCCGCCGAGTGGGAGTGGGCGCGCTCGCGCTCGATCAGCCATTTTCGCGAGGTGAACTGCGGCATCGCCGGAGGCACGCGCGCCGATTTTTTCCGCTACTATGCCAACCTCGCCATGGATCTTGTGCTCAACCCGAAAAACGCCGCGGCCTGGGCGGAGTTCCCCGACAAAGCCGGCTACAACATGGTGGTCGAACAGTTTCAACTGGCCGCGTGCGTGGATTTCCATCGCATCTCTCCGGAGTCGCCGTTCCGCTCCATCAACATTCGTTACCTGTTTCCCAGCTACGGTCACGCGCTCAACCAGGAGGCCGCGGCGCAGTTGGGTTACACCCACCTTCTCGGAGGCGTCAAATCGCATCCCACGGTGAGCGCCCGCCTGGAGCAGCGCGTGGCCCGGCTGGATCCCAGCTTCCATCGCCATTGCCAGCGCGTGGCCGAATTCTCTCCCGTCTTCGAGGCTTGAGATGACACTCTCTTCCGCATTTGCCGAGCAGCGCCACGCAAACCGGCCGACAAGCGCCGCTGGCAATGCGTCCGGCCCGGAGCCGGTCAAAACAACGCGCGCCGCTCGCGCCTATCGCACTCACTTACCGCTCAATCCGGCTTCGATCCCGGTGAATTTCTTCGCTCACAGGCCCATCGAACCCTCGCATCCTGTTTCGTTTAACACGCTCCTGCCGCTGCAGCGGAAACTGGCCATCGGCGCGACGAGCGATCCGCTAGAAGCTGAGGCCGACCGGGTTGCGGATCAAGTGATGGGCATGGCTGCTCCTTCGCCGCAGCTGAATGTGTCCGGAGCCGGACCGGCGGTTCGCCGCAAGTGCGCCTGCGAGGGTTCCGGCGCAGAGTGCCCGGAATGCCAGAAGAAGAAAGAAGAGAAGCTGCAACGCAAGGCACAATCGCCCGCGCCCGTTGAGGCGCCGCCCATCGTTCACAACGTTCTGCGCTCGCCGGGACAGGCGCTCGATTCCGAGACCCGCGCCTTTATGGAACCACGCCTCAACCACGATCTCAGCCGCGTGCGCATTCACACCGGGCCGAGTGCCGAGGCTTCCGCGCGAGCTGTTAATGCTTTGGCCTATACGGTGGGGCAGGATGCTGTCTTCGCGGCGGGCCAGTACAATCCCCGCACCCACGAAGGCCGGCGATTGCTGGCCCACGAACTGAGCCATACGATTCAACAATCCTCGGGCCACGATGCTGCAGCAGGATCTTCCACAAACGGCGGAGCCCATGGCGTATTGCAACGTCAACATAATTCGGGCGACCCACAAGGAACTCCGGGGCAATTGCCTCCAGTTCAGGTTCCGGGCGCAGGCATCACCGTGATTCCAGGCCCGCCGGATCTAACCTCTCTGGCGGGTTTGACAGTGCCCTTGCCCAGCAGCCTCCGCCTCACGAATGCGCTCAGTGCCGGTTCTGGTCCCACCTTCGTCGCCGATGTCGCGCCAAGGCGTCTTGTTCTAACGCTTCTTGACGGTATCGATCTGTCGACTTCCACGCGCTCCGGCACTCCTCCCAATTCCGCGCCCAGCGCCGAAAACCAGGCCAGAATTCGCCTCATCCGCCCGGTGCTCATTTTCAACACTGCTTCGCAAACCTTCCACGGACACGCGACTCTGCAGATTCAGAGCGACTATTCCCCCGCCCTCCATGGGCCCACCGAGCTCGACGTGATCATCGACTCGACGGAATTGGGTGAGTTCACGGGCAGAGTCGGCATTGGACCGCTTCACGCGAATTTCTCGTTGCGCCTGCACTATCAGACCGAACGTTTGGAACAGGTGCTGAGCCCAGCCTTCCGGCCTCAGGGCGGCTTAGCAGGCTTCTCGGCACGGTTCCAGCAGATCCTGCGCGACACAATCCCCGGCATTCGCCTTGAGAATTTCAGAGGGGCGCTGGACAGCCTGGTGCGCAGCTTCCAGGCGGGTCATATTCAAGGCGGCGAATTCGCGGAACGCACGGTCGCGCTTCTGGCTTCGAGCCTGCCTCCGTCGATCAGCGCCGAAAACGTGCGGACCGCTGTGAACCAGTTCGTTCACGAGATCTCATATCCGAGCCTTAACGTGAGCGGCACTGCGGGCATAGGCGGACTCCCATTCACTTTCTTTGGCGCTGAAGCGCCAACCACAGCGCCGATCGCGCATCCGCTGCCCGGAGCGCCGACGAACTTTCCCATCAATGCCTATGCTGCCGGCGTAGTAGCGGCGCCGGCGGGCGCAATCACGCAGACTCCTGTTCCCGCTGTGGGCGTCACAGCTACGTCGTTCAATGAGCGGCGCGGAATGTCGGTGACCGGGGCAGTTCTGCCCACAATCTCGCCCACCGCCATCAGTGCCGGCCAGGGCTTTGTGAGTGAATTTCCCACCTACGCGTACGCCGAGGTCTCCTACGTTCGCCGCATCTCACGCGATCTGGACATGGGCGTGCGCCTAACGGTGGATATAAATACGGCGCAGGTCTGGGGGCCAAGAGCGACGCCTCCAGCCGATCCGGCGGCCCGTCTGAGCCAATCGATTCAGAATTATCAAACGGCGGCCGGGCAGGCGCCCGGCACCGATACCCCGCCGACGCCGAACCTCGGAATCTCGGTATTCGGGCGGTTTTCTGGCCTGTAGGCTTTTAGTGCGTTTGTGAGGTTGAAACTCGCAAGTAGCACCCACACCGCCTTTTCGAGCGCGGCCGCAAGTTTTTTCAGGAGGGAGTTCGTCCGGCAATGGGCACAACGACCGCGGTAGTTGTACCGGCTCGCACCAATAAGAAGACTGAAACCGGCGTGCGGCCCGGTGCGCTAGTTCCTGCGTCTTCAGCCCAGGTTCCGCAGAATCAGCATTGCAAAACTACACTGCCGCCGGTGCCGTCCGCCATTCCGGCCCATTCGCCCGCAGGAGAACCAGCCGCACCGTGGCAAGGGCCCACCACTCATCCTCTGCTGTTTCTGCAGCAGAAACTAGCCATCGGATCCACGACCGATCCCCTGGAAGCCGAGGCCGACCGCGTGGCGGATCAAGTGATGGGCATGAGTGCTCCTTCGCCACAGTTGAATGTGTCCGGAGCCGAGCCGGCGGTTCGCCGCAAGTGCGCCTGCGAGGGTTCCGGCTCGGAGTGCCCGGAATGCCGGAAGAAGAAGGAAGAGAAGCTGCAACGCAAGGCGCAATCGCCGGTCGTGCCGACTGAGGCCCCGCCCATCGTGCATCAGGTTCTGCGCGCGCCCGGCCAGCGACTCGATGCTGCAACTCGTGCCTTCTTCGAGCCGCGCTTCGGCGCCGACTTCAGCCATGTGCGCGTGCACACCGACGCGCAGGCTGCTGCGTCCGCGCACGCAGTCAACGCGCTTGCCTATACCGTCGGCGACCGCATCGTCTTCGGCGCCGACCGCTACTCGCCCCAAACCACCGAAGGCGGCCGCCTGCTGGCGCACGAGCTGGTCCACGTGGTGCAAAGAGAGGGACCGAAGAGCGAGCACAACAGCCGAAGAGGCGAGTTCGACGCTGAAGGAGCAAAGGCGCCGGCAACGCCAGTCTCCGTGGAGAGTTCACGATCGACAATGAAGCCCTCTCTGTGGACCGGGGCAAACGTGCTGCAGCGTGTCACCGACCAGCCCGAGCTCCAGGCGGGAATTGGTATTGGGTCGCTCGTTGGAAACTCGACCGTCGGCGCTCTAACCACATGCTTGCTGAGGGCCGGACCCGCTCAGTGGGCAGCCATGCTGGCCTACCGCATCGTGCGAATCCTATCCGCCACTGGCGCGCGACGGCAAGAGCTGATCGATGAAATGGTGATGCAGGCGCTTATTCCACCTGGCGCAGCCATGACTACGGCTTGCGATTGCATTCCGCCACGATTGATTGCATGGATGGCGGAGTGGGGGTTGAGTGGTTATCCCGATGCCTCGGCCCACTTGCAGCATTACCTCACCGGCGGCGGAGCGCCGTACTCGGAAGACATTCCCAGAATCCTGAGAGAGGACGCGGGAGTTAGTCGAAGAATCGAGGCGGGAATTACAAAAACAGTTGGGGACCTCGTCAACTGGGTGACTCAGGATTCGTACTCGACAAAAAATTGGCTATACGCGCTCGGAGGAGTCGACCTTTTCCACTACGAGATTCTGCAAGATCCGGCAAGCAAGGCGGCCAACGCTGCCGCTGGCGACGGTACGGCTGCAGTGATGGTTTCTATCCGCGATCCGTACGAATGGCATCCCGACAAAGGGCGCGCCATCCCGTGCCTGCACACCGGGATGGAGGCCATGAAAGCCGCTGGGGCAAAGGACTTCATGGAGTTGGGAACGGGTACGGTCCGATTGCATGTATCCAAAGCCCTGCTTCCGCTTCCTTAGAAGAGATGAATTGCGGGTCCGAGCACTCAGCACCCTGAATCCAGCGATTGCTTTGAGGAGAATCTACGATGGCAGCACCGGTAAGGGTTCGCACACCAGCGCGAATGGGCAAACCGACCAATGCTGCCGCGCAGGTTGCGGAACCATCTCCCTCCGTGTCCACCCACAAGACGGCGGGACACGCGGGCGCCTATGTGCTTCCGGGTGCGCCGGCGTCCATTCCGGTTCACGCCTCCGGCGGGGAGGCTTCCGATTTCTGGCGGGGTCCGGGGTTTGCGCCACCTCTGCCGCTGCAGCGCAAACTGGCGGTTGGTTCAAGCAGCGATCCGCTCGAAGCCGAGGCGGATGCCGCGGCGCAGGCGATTCATGGACCGGAGCCCGGCGGCGCGGCCCGGCGCTTGCGCCGAGCCGATGTCCCCGTTGACGAAGCGCCGCCGCTGGTTCATCAGGTTCTGCGCACTCCGGGTCAGGAACTCGACCACGAGACACGAGGATGGGCCGAGACGGCCTTTCAGCGAGACTTCGGACGGGTGCGCGTCCACACCGGCGAGCAGGCTGAGGCGTCGGCGGCAAGCGTCCACGCCCGTGCGTATACCGTTGGCTCGCAGATTGTCCTCGGGCCCGGAGTAGCTCCCGGAGGGGCGAATTACCGCGCTCTGATGACGCACGAGCTGGCACATGTCGTCCAGCAGGGAACGGCTCCATCTCTTGCCGGGCGCAGCCCCGGCCAGACTGCGATGGCGCCAGTTCGCGGTGCAACCGCACCCATGGTGCAGCGCGAGGAGGCCGAAGCTCAAGCCGAACCCGCAGACACCGGCAAGACAGACCTGGGCTGGATCACCGAAGGCATCGTCGAAGTTGCCTCGCTGCCCGCGCGCGCACTGGGGGATACGGCTTACGAACTCGCTCACGCCACGTGGCACGGATTCTTTGCGGAGATCAAGGCGCACGGTGGCGAAGCCGCCAGTAAAGTCCTGGGCCGCATCAAGGAGTTCGTCACCTCGCCCAAGCAGTTGCTCCTCTTCTTCCCCAAATACTGGTGGGGCCTGATCAAGGGGGTCTTCAGCCCCATCACCGGCCTCTTCGACCTCGGCAAGCTCGCCGTTCAGCTTGTTGAGATCGGCGCTCATGCCGCGGAAACCGCCTGGGAAAACAAAGACAAGATCGTCGAAGACGCCAAAGGCCTGGGCGCTTCCTTGCGCGGCCTGGGCGGCAAAGCCATCGACGCTCTGAAGGGCCTCTTCACGAATCCCATTGAGACCGCCAAAGGCCTGATGACCCTCCTCGAGCAGGCCAAAGCCGCGGCCGACGCCGGCGCGGAGCGGGGCGGCCACAAGGCCGCCGCCATGCTTCTCGCCGCGACCGATCAGCCCATTCCGGAGCTGGCCGAAACCGCCGGCGAGGTGATTGGAACGGTCGTCGTCAACGTGGCTCTATTTGTCTTTACCGACGGCATTGGCGATGCCATCGTGCAGATCGCGGGCAAACTGGGCGAGGTAGGCGCCTGGCTGGGCAGGCTCGGCAAGACCGCGGAGATGCTGGGCGCGCTAGTCGCGAAGCTGGGTGAGCTGCTGACCACGGTCGGCGGGTGGGTCACGAAGGGAGAAGCGCTGATCGGCAAGCTGGCCGGCGCTCTGCTCAAGCCGCTTGAGCCTGTACTCGAAGAGTTCGGCGAGCTCGTGGGGCAGCTCCGGACCTTCCTGCGCGACCTGCTTGGCGTGGCGGAAAAGGCCGAATCGCAGGAGGCCGCGGCCGCCGCTAAAGCCCTTGCCAAAACCGCCAAGGATCCCCACGCGCCCAAGCTCTCCAGCGGAGAGCCGCCGCCGCCGCCCAAGCAAGCCCCGCCGGTCAAGAAACCTACCGCGCCGCCGCCGCAATCCGATCAGGTAGCCCCCGCCCCGCCGCCCAAGCAGGCCCCGCCAATCGAGAAACCCACTGCGCCGCCTCCGCAACCCGATCAGGTTGCCCCCGCTCCGCCGCCCAAGCAGGCCCCACCAATCGAGAAACCCACTGCGCCGCCTCCGCAACCCGATCAGGTTGCCCCCGCTCCGCCGCCCAAGCAGGCCCCACCAATCGAGAAACC
>Ga0187852_1003564_pt1 | contig 11305 bp, 10 predicted proteins | sample June2016WEW_6_40_FD_134511 | JGI IMG/M metagenome (GOLD analysis project Ga0187852, IMG submission 134511) | Peatland microbial communities from SPRUCE experiment site at the Marcell Experimental Forest, Minnesota, USA - June2016WEW_6_40 | ecosystem: Environmental > Terrestrial > Soil > Wetlands...
GGTTACACATCGCCTCGTAAGAGCCTTTCTCGATCTTCACCTCTTCGGGAACCCCGATTTCGGTCTTATCCACCGAGCCGATCTTGCAGACGACCGTGAACGCTTCCAGGCCCTTTGCCCGCAGCACCTTGACGAAGGTTCGAGCTTCCTGAATCAAGCCGCGACAGGTGGCGACCCCAATACGCTTGGCCCCGATGCGCTTCGCGAACAGAACGATTTCTTCTGCGCGGGTTGCCTTGCAGTAATACATCCCCTCTATTTCCGCGGCAGCGCGAGCCATACGGGCGTCCAGGTTATCGCCCTGCAAATGCTCCACGACCGCCGCGGCTTCCTGTGGGTCGGCCGCTTCCGTCAAACAAAAGGTTGGTGGTGTCTTGTCTTTGCGATAGCAGCTTAGCGGACCGCATTCCGAGCATGAATCGGTGGTTTTGGGCATTGCTTCTTTTGCATCCTTGTTGGCCGCACGGTGCCGTTCCCGCATGTGCCGCGGAAATCATCTCCCTTGGTGCACCGGAATAGCTGTGACTCGCATCACACTTGGTCATACGGCCGGAGCTCGCAGGCCAGTCTTTCTGCTTCTTTCCGCAATGCGCCTGTTTTGCATTTGCAGATTTCCGTTAGGTGCGCCTTTCACCGTGCTTTACCGAATCGCGACAGCGGGTCGAGCGGCCTGGCTTCGACGCACGGGGCTCATAATAGATAATGGCAAGTGGTGAATCGATTGGATTTGGGGCGGTCGAATCGCAGGTTGCCGCTTTTCGCTAAAAGACCTGGAAAACCTTCACAACCGAAATAAATAGTCGATGGATGTAAACCTCTGGGCCGAACACTCGTCTGTATCGGTAAGGCCATGGAGCAGATCGCAGCAACGGAAATGGCGGATGTGCAAGAGATAGCCGGTCGCGCAGTTGCGGACTTTGGAGATTTCGACGCGCTCGTATTGGCCGAGCAGCGGCGCATCTACCGTGTGTTGCTGGCGATGCTCCGCGACCCCGACGCAGCCGACAACCTTACGCAAGAATGCTTTCTGCAGGCCTATGAGCACCGAAAGCGGTTCCGGGGCGAATGCAGCGTGCGGACGTGGCTGATGCGCATCGCCATCAATCTCGCGCGGGATCACGTGAAGAGCCGCCGCTGGCAGTTCTGGCGCAGCCTCTTCAGCGAGTCCGTGGGCTCTGAAGAACGGGTTGAGCCGGCCGACCCGCGTGCCTCGCCGGAGCATAGTTTGTTGGCGCGCGAAAGACTCGCTCACGTTTCGGCGGTGGTTGACAGTCTGCCGAACCAACAGCGCGCCGTGTTTGTACTGCGGTTCCTGGAAGAGATGAGCATTGAAGAGATTGCACAGGCCACGTCTCTGCGGCCCGGGACGGTAAAAGCGCACCTGTTTCGTGCAGTCAGCGCGGTCAAAGGGCACCTAAAGGAGCGGAAGAACCAATGAACGCTCATTTGAACGAACAGCAATTCGGAGAATTGATCCTCGGTACTGGCAATGAGGAGATCGCGCGGCATATCGAGGCATGCGATCTGTGCCGCGCTGAAGCGGATAGCGTTCGCACTGCGATCTCGGCCTGCCGGCAATTGGCCAACAACACCGCAGCGCGCGACGAGATTTTTTGGGCAAGGCAAAGACTCGCGGTCCGGCAGCGCCTCGCGCGTCCTCGTTTTGTACCGCACGTTCGCTGGGTTGCCACGGCGGCCATGGTACTGGTGGTCTCGGCGGCATTTCTGCTGACACGGCCTCAACCTGTGCAGCGGGCGAACGATGATGCGGCCGACGACGTTCTCCTGCAGCAAGTGCAGAGTGATATTGAGCGTGACTATCCGGCGGCGCTGGCGCCCGCCGTGCTTATAGATGAGGAGCGTAACTCAGCGCTCTCGGCCGGCGCCGGACAAAGTTCTAATCACTGATTGGAAGGGAGCAACTGCAATGAAGAAGCACGTAGCACAGGTCGTGGTAATCATGTTGGCCTTCGCCTGGAGCGCGGTCGCACAAGGCGGCCCTGGTTCTGGTATGGGTCACGACCCGCAGATGGGGACAATGCCCTGCCCGATGATGGAAGGTGGCGGCCACGGCATGGGGCACGGCGCGGGTCCCGGGATGGGTCATGGCGGGCCGGGGATGGGGATGGGTGGCAAGTGGTGGAAGAATTCCGAGCTGGTCAAGAAACTTGGCCTTAGCGAATCGCAAGTACAGCAGATTGAGAAGACTTTTCAGGACCATCGCATGCAGTTGATCGACCTTCGCGCCGCGCTCGAAAAGCAAGAAGCTACTCTGCAACCGCTGGTAGATGCCGAGCATCCGGACGAGGCAAAAGTGACCGCACAGATCGACAAGGTAGCTCAGGCACGCGCCGACCTGGAGAAGTCGCACGCCAAAATGTTACTGGCGATCCGGCGGATTCTCACGCTTGAGCAATGGAAACAGCTGCACGCGCAAGGCATGGGACCGATGCGGGGCCCGCGGATGATGGGCGGCAATAAAGCAGGTCCCCCGGGACAGTAGAGCCTGACGGGATTCTCGGGACTTGCAGAATCGGCCACGTCGTGCCAAGCCGATTCTGCAAGCCAATGAGGAGCTCCCCGCGTTTACCGGCGTGGCGTGCCGGTCGGCCCATAGACTACCGCTCGCCAGAGGTGCTCCAATGCAGCAGAAGAAGACAATCTTGAGTAGTGCGATCGTGCTTTACTTCGTAATCTGTCTGGAAATCCTGATCATGATCAGTCCCTTTGCGGGCTTCTTCTATTCGGCCTTTAACCCCTTTCTTCTCGGGCTGGCCAGGTATCCGGCGACCCGTTGGCTAAGTTCTTTCTTTTTCGTTCACTTGGTCGCGCCGCCTAACGGATTTCTGCAATTCCTGCGGGTTATGGGCTCCGTTCTCTTTGTAACGGGGATTGTCGTGTTTCTCGTTTGCGCCCTTCAGGTTTACGCCAGTAAGTTTCTTAAGACCGGCCCTGCCTTGAAAGCGCTGTATTCCGTGATCCGGCATCCCCAATACCTCAGTCTCGCCATTTCCGGCGTCGGACTCGCCATTCTGTGGCCGAGATTCCTGGTTGTGGTTCTCTGGATTGGGATGGTGCTCGTTTATTACCTGCTGGCCAAGGATGAAGAACGACGCATGCTCAAGCAATTTCCAGAGCCGTACCAGAAGTACATGGAGAGTTCGGGGATGTTCTTGCCGAAGAGAATAGAGCAATCACTTGGCTTTTCCACCACGGCCGGCAGGGTTGTTCTCTTTGTGTTGCTGTCTTCATTTGCCCTCGGTGGCGCTTTTCTTCTGCGGGATTACACCATAGCGCATTTGCCTTTGTGGTCGGAGTCGAATGTGGCTGTGCTGCCGATCATGCCCCAAGATGAACCGATGCTCGAACATCGGATGGCCGACATACTTAACCTCGAAGAGGTCAAGTCGAAATTGCATGGCGGCGAATCTTATCTCGTTTATTTCATGCCACCCAAGTATGTTATGCAAGGTCTCATCGGCGATACCGGGGGCGACTGGCAATTGTACAAACAGCACCACACGATCAGCATGATCACCGACTTTATACTCCATCCTTCCGGCCACATGGCGGGGCATTCCATGCACGGGGATGCGAGCCATTCAGAACACGGCATGGAGTCTGCAACCGTGAGGAGACTGATCTTTGTTACCGTATCCGGTGCGACGACCGGCAAGAAATTCGATCCGTTCGCCGTCAATGCGATTCGAACGCCCGAATTCATGATTGACGTGGATGTGCATGATCTCCAGGTTTTAGCGTCGAAGGATCTCCCTGTAGAGACCGCGTGGGGTAGACTGCCAACGCCGACTTTCTGAGCGCCATCCGCCAGCGCGTACGTCGCTGCGATCAGCTCACAGTTCACTGTGACCATTGGCACATCACCCCTAAGTGCTCAAACGATACGATCCACGAAATTCACTGTATCCTAGGTCAAGAACCCGCAGACTGGGCCGCAAGCATTGCCGCGTGCTAGAGCCCGCTTCGATTCTCTGGTGGAATGACCTCGGAAACAGGTTGCCGCTCAACATATCTCGTGCCGTGCCGAACTGCTGGCGGAAAGCCGGCGTTCGCATGCAGAAGGTGAAAGTAGCGCGGGAGACGGACGCTCATCAAGAAACAGATCAACCTGGAGGGTGGAAGGTGACGGATTCGGAGCAAAAAGATCGCTCAACGGCCGGCGATTTCTACAAGCAGAACTGCAACTGCGCCGAAGCGGTTCTGCACGCGTTTCGCAACCAACTTCCCTTTGCTCTCAGTGACGAAACCATGCGCATTGCAACCTGTTTTGGCGGCGGCGGAGTTGGGAAATCGGGCTTTTGCGGTGCCTTCTCCGGATCGATCATGGTGCTCAGCCTGCTGACCGGACGGAGCGGCCCGGAGGGGAGCCGCGAACCGGCGTACACCTATGCACGCGAGTTTGGCGAACGCTTTGTCGCCCGGTTCGGCGACAACTCCTGCAAGGCATTACAAATCTACGAATACCTCTCGCCGGAACAAAAGAGCAACTGCGGCAAGATTATCGCCGCTACCGGCGACCTGCTGGCAGGGTTCTTGGCGGAGAAGAATCTTTTGCCCGCCGAGTCGCAGACGAAGAAGTAGTTTCGATTTAGGTGCCCTTGATTCCACTTGTTTTATGGTGGGTCACCGAGTGCATTTTGACCGGCGAAGCACTGGATGACGCCTGAGTACAAGCAGGCAGGGCTGCCCGATCCCTGTGTATTAAGAGTATTAAGGAACTCATTCTGAACTCGCCGAACGAGATGGTCATGCGAGATTCGAGCAAGGGACAACCAATGCATATGGCAGCGACTGGACAAGCGACTGCAGCCAAGGCTCCGGCAGCCGGGGGAACGGGCAAATCCTACAAGTTGGTGTACTTTGCGGTGGGTCTTGTGATCCTCGTGGGATCCATTTTCCTTCCCCCCGCCGCAGGAATGAAGCCTGAGGCGGTGAGGGCGATGGCGGTAATGGTGACTACCGTCCTGTGGTGGGTAACGGAAACTTTACCCATTCCCATCACGGCCCTCATGGTTCCCGCGATGGTGCATGCCCTGCGGATCATACCTCTGAGTGAGGCGCTCAGGGACTCGTTCGGCAATCCCCTGATTCCGTTTATGGTTGGCGTATTGGGGCTCGCGGTCGCCCTTTCTGCTTCCGGATTGGGCAAGCGGATTAGCTATTATCTTCTAGCTGTTATCGGTACCAACACCTCCCTGGTAGTAGGCGGCTACCTGTGGATATCCTTTGTCATTTCCATGTTTATCGATGATATAGCCGTGGTGGCGATGATGCTTCCCTTGGTGCTTGGCCTTCTCAAGACTGTCGACGCCAAACCGGGAAGCAGCAACTTCGGCAGAGCGTTGATGATGGCGATCATATTTGGCGCCGATATCGGGGGAATATGCACCCCAGCCGGGGTCAGCTCCAACGTCATTACCTTGGCCTTCCTGAACAAAAATGCCAACATGCACGTCAGCTTCCTCTATTGGACCATGATCGCCACCCCCATTTGCATGGTCATCGCCGCTATTACCTGGTGGCTGATCCTGCGGATATTCCCGCCAGAGATCAAGCACCTTCCTTACGGCCGGGACGTCCTGCAACGCGAATCAAGGGCGCTGGGGCCATGGACCGTCAAAGAAAAGACCACCACTGTCGTCTTCCTGGCCGCCGTTGTGTTGTGGTTGACCAGTGACCTGACAAAGCTTCCAATCGCCTTTGTTTCCCTCCTGATCCTGGCCGGCATTACCCTGCCACGGGTAGGCGTGTTCGACAACTGGCGCGACCTCAACAGGGGCCTCGAGTGGGGAGGGGTGATGCTGGTGGTGGGTGGCTTCATCGTGGGAATCGCTGCCTCCAAGAGTGGGTTGGCCTCTTGGGCAGTACAGCGAGTCCTGCATCCGATGGCCTTACTGCCGGGTTTCTTCCAACCTCTAGCAGTGACACTGTTGATGGCGGTGGATTCCCTAGGTTTTTCCAGCTTTGGAACCACAGCCTCCGTTAATGTTCCATTTATTATTGCTTACGCACAGCAGCATGGATTACCAGTACTAGCCTTGACGCTGACAGCCGGATTTGCGTCTTCTATTCACTTTATCCTCGTGACCCAGTCACCCAGTCTGGTGCTGCCGTTCGCATATGGTTACTTTAGCTTCAAGGATCTGGCTAAGATTGGAATCTTGGTCACCTTGGTCGGCGCGGTCGTTATAGACCTTGGGATGGTAATAGCTGGGATGCCCGCCGGTGTTCCGATGGTAATCAAATAGGCGACTTCGTCTTCCAGAGTACCCTCAAGCAGAGACGTGCACACCCTCGGCCCAGCTTGGGGCGAGTTTCAATGGCGCGGCTGAACAATTGCGATTCGCGTCTCCTCGCCGGTGGTGCCGATGGCAATGACCTTGGTGACGCCTGGGCGGCTGACTGCAATGACCTTCTGGCCGCTTATTTCCAGCACCTCGGCGTCGGGATAGCGCTGCGTGTAGTAGTTGATAACAGTTGAGAGGGAGTCGGCAGTGGTATACACCTCGCCGGCGACGGGGATACCGATGTCGGGGAGATCTGCATTTTTAACCTCTACCGGCTGGGAACCGGGATAACGGTCGGAGTCGGTCGCAACGACAGTTGGTGCCGGCGGTTGCTGCGGGGATGGGTCTTTCTGCTTGCCCTGCGGCGCTAGGGTGGTTAGCGCGTTCTGCACCGCCTTCGGATCGATGCTGCCCGTGGACGGGCGGCTCGGGACGATTACCTGCGGCGGTTGCTGCTGCGGCTGCGAGGTGGAAGTGTCAGGAGTGTTGTCCTGACCGGGCGGAGTTTGGGCGGTGGTAGATTGCGAGGGAAGCGGTTGCTGCTGCCGTACCGTGGGGAAAAAGGTCTCACCGCCGATGAGTGAACGGCCGACTACCCGTCCTGTGTACATCACCCAGGTGACGATCAACCCTGCGGTTACCACGGAGACCACGCCAAGCGCGATCACCATGAGGCGCATCTGTGTGCGATGGCGTTGGAGTTCGACGGTCACCGCCGCGACGGCGTCCGGCGCAATTGGTCTCCCGCAGGCGGCACAGAAACGCCCGCCTTCCGCCGGCTTTCCGCAATGGCAACAAAACACCATTTCTGCCCCAAGAATACGCCGTAAGTACGCGGACTGCACGACCCGTCCGTACAGCGACCTGCGGAACGCGGAACGCGCTCCAAAAATCTGGCTATCCGTTGGACTGCAGAAACTTCAGCAGGCTGACAAGCTGTTGATTCTTGCGCTGAACGATCTCGGCACGGTTACGGTTTGTCCAGTCGTAGTACCCCTTACCCGTTTTCAATCCCAGTTCACCCCCAGCCACTTTGTCCCGCAGCAGCGGCGGCGGTTCCTTCATGTTGGAAAGATCGGGGAAGAGGGTGACTTCCGAGCCTAGCTGAGTATCAAGCCCATTCAGATCGCGTTGCTCAAAGAGACCGGAGAACAGCAGTCGCAGGGCAAAGCTGTTCTTGAGTGCCGCGTCGATGCTTTCGACGCTGGCTACGCCCTGCTCCACCATGTGCATGGCTTCGCGCATCATGGCGTGTTGCAGGCGGTTGCCGAGAAAACCAGGCACATCCTTGAGGACGTGCACCGGCTTCTTGCCGGCCGCTGTCAGGCACTGCATCACCGCTTCCAGCACGCATTGGGCTGTGCGCTCGGTGGTAACGACCTCGACGAGCGGGATTAGCTGCGGGGGATTCCAGAAGTGTGTTCCGATCACCCGCTCAGGACGCTGCGAAAAACCGGAAAGCGTGGTGATCGGTATGGCCGAGGTATTACTGGCGAAGATCGCCTCCGGCTTCGACAGGCGGTCGAGCTGCTCGAACATCTGCCGCTTGATCTCGACCTTTTCGGGGATAACCTCGAAGACCAGGTCGGCCTCTGCCACAGCTTCGGCCAGACTCCCGGCAAAGGTGAGATTCGCCTTGGCCGAAGCGGCCTGAGCTTCCGCGATCAAACCGTTCTGCAAGAGCATCTCGATACTGCTCTCGATGAGACCGCGCGCGTTCTCAACCACTGCCGGCACGCTGTCGGTCAGGCTGACCCGGTGGCCCGCCTGGGCAAGAATCTGGGCGATGCCATGGCCCATGATGCCGGCCCCGACTACCGCGATCCGTTCTATCTGCTGGCCCATTTCAGGTACTCTTTCTCCCTGTTCAATTTCGTTCCTTCATCCAGTTAGAGCAATTACTAAGTAGGTGTATCCGGAACTATCACCGCCGGGCTGAATGCCCGGCTCCTTTTCGGTATATACCTTCCGCGGAACCGGTTTAGCTGGCCGTTGCGCCGGCGGTGGCGGTATCGATCGGTAGCGGACGAAGCGTCGTCATCATGAAGAGGACGCAGAGGATACCGACGCAGGTGATTGCGCCTCCGAAGGCCAGTGCGAACTGGAATCCGAAATGTTGGGCGACATATCCGGTAATGACCGGCGCGGCGATGGAAGCCACGGCACCGGAGGTATTGTTAACTCCGCCCAGTGTGCCCGACATTCCCTTGGGCGCGAGGTCCTGCGGAAATGTCCAGGTGATTGCCGCACAGGCGGACTCCCCGGCCATGGCGACCACCAGCAACCAGGCGGCGACGATGGCGCTTTCGGCGTAGCCGGCAAAGATTACCGCCAGAGAGACCACCTGCATCGCCACCAGCAGGCTTTTCTTCACCTTCGTCGCATCCAGGCCGGAGTTGATCATCTTGTCGGCGACGATGCCGATCAGCGGCTGGGTCACCATTCCGGCGATCCACGGCATGGTGGCGTAAAACGCCACTTTGCCCAGATCGAGATGACGGGCGTGTACCAGGTATCCCGGCAGCCAGGTAAGGAACAGGTAGTAGAGGTAGTCCTGGCAGAACTTGACGCAAATCATCGCCCAGGTGTTCCGGTACCTGAGCAGTACCATGATGGGGATGCGCGCTTTCGCCGCCGCCGCCGTCCCTGCCTGGACCGAGGTGCCGGGTTTATCGCCGTAGGTGAGGAACCACAGGGCCACCCAGAGCAGGCTGCCCAATCCGGTGACGTAAAAGGCGACGTGCCAGTTGGGTTGCGCCTTCGACCCGAAGGCGAGCATCAGCCCGATCATTAACGCCGGACAGACGGCGAAGCCGACACGCAGCCCGGACATGAAGACGCCGGTCGCCATTCCACGCTGCGACTTGTCGAAGCGCTCGGTAATGACCTTGGTGGCTGCCGGGAAGTTCGCCGACTCGCCAACGCCGATCAAGATGCGGGTGACGAGAAGAGTTCCCAGACCCTTTGCCAGTCCGGTCGCTGCCGAGGCGAACGACCACAAGGCCGCGCCCAGGCCATAGACCTTCTTCTCCCCAAAGCGGTCGCACAGCCGCCCCGCGGGCAAATTGCCCAGCAGGTACGCCCATCCGAACGCCGACAGCACCATGCCCATGGTCGTCAGGCTGAGGTTCAGGTCTTTGGCAATGAAGCTATTGGCGACTGCAAGGCTGGAGCGGTCGAGCGCGTTGATCGCGTTTCCGCTGAAGATCAGGAACAGCATCCAGTACTTGGTCGACGTCTGACGGGTTTCCACTCAGTCTCCTTTGCCCATCGATCGTTCATGAATGGGCGGCGCACGTGCTCAAACGCCGGGCGAGAAGATTGCTTATTGATGGTGGCTAACCATTCTGCGCCAGCCCCGCTGCCCCGTCAATCTGAACCTGAAAGTGGTTTGGAAATCCTGCAACCGGTATGTTATTCATTACGCCTTGCGTCGGCACGGCGTCATTATCCTATGAGGTCATCATGAAAATCGTCGAAATCAAAGCATTCCCCGTAACCGTTCCCGTTCCGCCGGAGCACCGCGTTCGCCTGGGGATCGGCGTGATGGTCAAGCGTGACATTGTGTTCGTAAAGGTAACCACAAAAAGCGGCCTTGTTGGTTGGGGCGAATCGCACCACGGGCGCGCCCACCTGGCTATCGCCACCTTGGTCAATACGACCCTGAAACAGTTGGTGCTCGGCATGGATGCTGCCGATGTAAACGGCGTCTGGGCACGGATCTACAAATTCCAACTGGGCAGCCACGGCATGGGGGCGGCCTGCGCCATGGCGATGAGCGGTATCGACATGGCCCTTTGGGACATTCGCGGCAAGGCGGTCGGTTGGCCGCTCTACAAGTTACTGGGAGGAAGCAGCCGCAAGATTCCCGCCTATGCTGGCGGCATCGCGCTGGGCATTCAGCCTCCCGAATCGCTCGTCGAGGAAGCCAAAGGCTTCGTCGCCGCCGGCTTCCGCGCGCTGAAGCTCAGGCTCGGAGGCGACACTGTGACGGCGGACATCGCCCGCGTCGAGGCAGTGCGTGCCGGACTCGGCCCCGATATCGATATCCTGACCGATGTTAATACCGGCTACAGTTTGGCCGACGCGCGTCGTGCCATGCCGGCCTTTGCCGCCTGCAACGTCGGCTGGTTGGAAGAGCCCTTTCCCGGTCATGATTATCGCCTCTACCGCGAAGCCAAGAGTTTTGCTCCGGTTCCTCTGGCGGCCGGTGAGAATCACTTCACGCGCTTCGAATTCAGCCGCCTGATCGAGGAGGGCGCGGTCAGCATCCTGCAGCCCGACCTGTCGAAATGCGGCGGCATTACCGAGGCGCTTAAGATCGCCGCCATGGCCTCGGCCTACAAGCTGCCAATTCATCCTCATACGAGCCAGGGAGTCAGCATGACGGCGACGGTTCAGTTCTTGAGTGCAATTGAGAATGGCGGTTATTTTGAGGCGGATTGTTCACTCAACAACCCGCTGCGCGACGAGTTGATCGACCCGCCGATCCGTGTCGCCAACGACGGAACGATTTTGCCCAGCGAAAAGCCGGGCGTCGGGGTCGACGTGAATGAGGATATGATCCTGCACTACGCCGGAGTAGAAGGGCCGTCCTTCATATGATGGCACGCACAAGCGTAGTACCTGAGCACTGGCCAGTAAAGGAGCACCGTTGATCACTCGCAAGTTCTCTGGGCTGCAAATCACCTTTTGGCTTTGGCTCCTTATTCTCGTGGGTTCTCCGCTGGCGAGCCGTGGCGAAGCGCAGTCGGCTTCCTCCAAGGACGGACAGCAGCACCGCTCCGCAGCCGCTGCAGGAAAGGAAGATCGCACCTTCCCCGCGCTCCTCGTCAGCGACATCCACTTCGATCCCTTTCACGATCCCGCCCGGTTGCAGCAGCTTGTTGGCGCTCCGGTGAGCCAGTGGAGTTCAATCCTCTCGGCTCCGCCTTCGCCCAATCAGCAGCAGGCCTTTGCCGAGCTCCAGCAGAGCTGTCATGCACGCGGTGTCGACA
>Ga0187852_1003571_pt1 | contig 11288 bp, 16 predicted proteins | sample June2016WEW_6_40_FD_134511 | JGI IMG/M metagenome (GOLD analysis project Ga0187852, IMG submission 134511) | Peatland microbial communities from SPRUCE experiment site at the Marcell Experimental Forest, Minnesota, USA - June2016WEW_6_40 | ecosystem: Environmental > Terrestrial > Soil > Wetlands...
CAAGGTTGATGTGCCTGTTTACTCTGACATTGCCGGTTGACATTTCACCCGCCCCGGTGCCGACCGTTTAATGGTTCAAAAAGCGGCGGCGATGGTTTATGCTGGCTCCATGCACGCCATTTCTTTTGCCCATCCGGGGCGGACGGCGGGCCGTTGCCGCCTGGCGATGACGGTCATTTTGGTTGCGACCGGGCTTGCCGCGGCGGGCCAGGAGCCGGCGGGGCTTTCGTTTCCCGGGGTGACGAACATCGCGCAATTGCGGAACCTGGGTTCCCAAGGAATGAATGCCTGCTACTCGATTCGTTTGGAAGGGACCGCTTGGTGGGGAAATGCAGGTCGCGCAAGCCAACATTGCGCGCGCCGGTTTGTCCAGTGTCGTTGAACTGCGTCTCGGACCGGCATTGACACCTCCATCATCAACGAGGTGCGCCAGAACGTGGATTCGTGGCGGGCCTTGCCCAACCCCAGCCAATGGCAGGTCACCCCGGAAACGGCGCGCCTATTGGAGCATTGGCGGCACCACAAGTTCGGCGGCGTCCGCCCGTTCTTCTGTCAGGTGGAAGCAGTCGAAACCGCCATCTGGCTGATCGAGGTCGCTCCCCAATCCAAGAGTGGCAAGCGATTGCTCGACCACTTGGCGAACGCCAACAAGGACGCCAATCCCGAACTCATGCGCTTCGCGCTGAAACTGGCCACCGGTGCGGGCAAAACCACCGTCATGGCCATGCTCATCGCCTGGCAGACGATTAACGCCGTCCGCCGCCCCGGCAGCAACATTTCACCCGCGGATTCCTCGTAGTGTCACCGGGCTTGACGATCAAGGACCGGCTCCGCGTCCTCCAGCCGAACGACCCGGACACCTACTACAAGGACCGCGAATTGGTGCCGGGCGACATGTTGGACGACGTGAACCGCGCGAAGATCGTCATCACTAACTACCACGCATTCAAATTGCGCGAGCGCATTGAACTTTCTGCCGGCGGACGCTCGCTGCTCACAGGGCGCACTAGCGACGAGCTGAACACCGCCGAGACGGAAGGCTGGGATGCGAACACCGTCACTCACGTACTCGGCATTCGCGCCTTTAGGAGCTGTTCGAGGTTGTCGCCGCAATAAACGACACGGGTGACTGGCAAAGTAATCAATCCCTTTTGAGAGTGGCATTGTCGGCCGGTTTGGTGACGTTCAGGTAAAACGCTTTTCACACAACTCAAAAGCCATCGTGCTGCGGGCACGGTGGCTTTTTTTATTGGGTGGAAGAATCCGGCCTAGCCCTTTTGGTCACATATTTGGAGTCGCTAAACGACGAGGATTACGCCGCTGAGTTGGACGAGATTTGTCTGGCGCTGGCTTTCGTGATCCGGCGTCGGGACTTTGCTCGGTCCGCCAATGTGGCGGTGCAGCAGTTGCCCGCGCCGGTGCTGGGCCACCCGCAGCCCGCACCGGTGGCGCCGGGGGGGACGCGCCACTGGAACTGACGATGTGGCCTTGCAGCGTGAGGTGGCGGACGAGCGCCTTGCGGACGATCGGCGCGTAAGGTTCATCCCCCGCTTCGAGCAGGAGCGCGGCGTAGAGTCGCGGCGGCAGCCGGGCGAAAATGTAGCTGGTTTTTTTTTCCGCACTCACGGGCAGCATCGTCTAACAATGTATGACAATGTCAAACATTTTTCTTTCTTGCCAGTGCTATGCAAAGCCATACAATGAAAACATTTCATGGCCTTCTCTTCAATGATTATGGTTCGCTCGGCGACAAATTGCTCGCCGCGATTGACGCTGAAGTCAATGTCCGCCAAAAGCGCGGTGACTTTGCCGGGCGGTCCGGCGTGGTCCGCGTGGCCATCGTTGATTTCTTGCAGCGGAACGGCAGGAAGACGAAATGACAGTTCGTTGCCGGCTTCCAGACGGCGAGCGGCAGCGGATGCAAATTTTAACACTGTATGGCAGAAAATGCGCGACAGCGCCGGCTGGTTTATTTCCGAGCAGGCGATTCTCCGGTACCAGCAGGACCACCTGGTAAGTTTGGACAGGTCCGTGCCGGTCCGGTCGTCGCAGGCAAAGTTCAACGCCTGATTTTTATGGAAGCAAACACCACCCCGATGCTTTTTGATGATATTGACGACGCGGCGCTTCTTTTTACGCCCGAGCAGATGCGGAAGAATTACACGGCAGCCCAGGTGTCGAAGTTGGAGCAACTGCGCGAGGCAGTCTTCATGCTGATACCGATGTGGCCAACCGAGGACATTGCCCGCCACCTGAAATTGTCCACGCGGACGGTTCGAGCCTTGTCGGCGAGCGATTGTCAAAAAGTAGCAGGGTCAAAGCGCGAGTTTACGAACGTACTCCGCTCGACGGCGGCGCGATGGTTGGCTTTGGCCCGGACGCGCGAGCATGAGGCCAACTTTCAGCAGCTCGCGATTGGCTTGGGGATCATCCTCGACAAGGCAAGAGATTTGGAGGGCCTGGACACGGGTGGGATGGGGGAGAAAGAAATTGCCAAAGAGGCCGAGGACCACGCAGCGGTGGCGGCGAAGCTGCGCGCCTGGTTCGAGGCCGGCGTGAACGGATCGCCAGCGCCGGCGCAGCCGACTGATTTGCCAACAGGAAATCTTTGTTCCGCAGCAAAAAGGCTTTCGTGATGCGCTCTCGATAGTTCATGCCGAAAGGGCGGGAATCGTTGTCACTGTTCGGCGAATTGCTTTGCGCGCGTTACAATATTTATCTGGTTAAATTGAACGTTCCGGTACAAACTCCGTTATGAAGAATAACAAGCCAACGCGCCGGATCAGCCTTCAACCGCTGGAAACCGGTCAAATCTGGCGGATGGCGGAGTTAAATCTCAAGGTGGGACTGGTTGGCAAATTGCTGGTGCATTACAAACTTGCCAAGCCCGATGCCGTCCGGACCCAGACTTCGGTCAGCGGCAAGCGGGTCGTGGAGAAATATCTGAAAAAGAACAAGGCGGTCTTGATTCAAGAATAGTCTGTAAAGCCGGCAAATTTCGCCTTCTTCAATTACATAGCGATTTAACTGGTTTAATTGAAAGTTCCGGCGCAAACTCCGTTATGAAGAATAATAAGCCGACGCGCCGGATTAGCCTAAAACCACTGGAAACCGGTCAAATCTGGCGAATGGCAGAATTGAATCTCCGGGTGGGGCTCGTTGGCAAATTGCTGGTGCATTACAAACTCGCCAAACCTGACGCCGTTAGAACCGCCAACTCCTGCAGTGGTATAGCGACCGTTGAGAAATATCTGAAAAAGAACAAGGCTGTCCTGGTTTCAGCATAGTCACCCGCCGGAAAATCACCACGCCCGGTTGTACTGAACCGGCGTTGTCAGTGAATCTTTCCGCCCGAGGGCGCGCGCTGCCTTGAGCGGCCAATACGGTTCCCGCAAAAATTCCCGCGCCAGCAGCACCACGTCCGCACGACCGTTGCGGATGATTTCATCCGCGTGCGTGGGCTCGGTGATGCTGCCGACCGCCGCCGTCGCAATGCCCGCTTCCCGCCGGATGTGTTCGGCAAACGGCACCTGATAACCCGCGCCCACGGGAATTTTCGCGTCCGGCACCGTTCCGCCGGAACTGCAATCAATCAAATCCACGCCCTCCGCCTTCAATCGCCGCGCCAGTTCGACGCTTTGTTCGATGTCCCAGCCGCCCTCCACCCAGTCGGTACAGGAAATCCGCACCGTCAACGGCAACCGCTCCGGCCACACGGCGCGGACCGCCCGTGCCGTCTCCAGCAGAAACCGGATGCGATTCTCAAAACTGCCGCCGTATTTGTCCGTTCGCTGGTTGGTGAGCGGCGAAAGAAATTCATGGCTCAAATAACCGTGCGCCGAATGCAATTCCAGCCACTCGCAGCCGGTCGCGAGCGAACGCTTCGCCGCCGCGACAAAGTCATTTTGCACGCGGACGATGTCCGCCTCGCTCATGGCGCGCGGAACTTTGTTCAAATCGTCGCCGAAGGGCAGGGGACTGGGCGCCAGCGTTGGCCAGCCGCCGGCGTTGTCGGCCAGATGCGCGCCGCCTTCCCACGGGCGCGCCGCGGACGCCTTGCGTCCCGCATGCGCAATCTGGATTCCCGGCACCGCGCCATGTTGTTTAACGAAACGATTGATGCGCGCAATCGGTTCAACGTGTTTGTCCGCCCAGATGCCCGCGTCGCCCGGCGTGATGCGGCCTTCGGGCGAAACCGCTGTGGCCTCGGCGATGACCAGTCCCGCGCCGCCGACCGCGCGCGAGCCCAAATGCACCAGATGCCAGTCGGTGGCCACGCCGTCATCCGACGAATACTGGCACATGGGCGACACGCCGATGCGATTGCGCAACGTGACCGATTTGATGGTGAACGGTTGAAAGAGATGGGGCGGAGCACTCAGGTTACTATTCATTGCGCAGCCATTATACCATTACTGAAGGGGAAAAAAAAGGCTCGAAGGAAAGTCATTGGGCGGGGCAGGGGATTTAATATCTTTGTAGAGCAGACATTCCTGTCTGCTGGTTGGCGGAACTTTCCAGTTCCGTTTCATGGCGACAAGAATGTCGCCCGAACCCGCAGACTGGAAAGTCTGCGCTACATGAGCGTGGGAATAGAGCCGGGCCGGATTCACGCAACCGGAATGTCCGCGCAACTTGCTTATTCACGAAGCGAAATCGGTGGCAGGTATTCACCGATAAATTCTCGCTTCCACCAGGCGCCAGAGACGCGGCGTTCGGCGAGGTTGGTGAAACGATAATCGTAAAATTCCGCCCGAATTTGGCGCGGTGGATGATCGCGAAACGGATTTTTTTCCAGCAAGGCCAGGACTTCCGGCAAGCCCTGCAACAGCCGCTCGCAAAAATTCACGAACCAGGGGTTCTGCTGGGAATTGCCGAGGGCGGCAAACCACATCTGCCAGTCCAGCCGCGGTTGGTGGGGCGCAACAAATGCCGGCCGCCGGTTCACGTCGCCGGGCTTGTATTTGAATTCGTAGGCGAGCCAGTTGGTTCCGTCGTTGCTGCCTTCCACCACGATCTCACGCCGTTCGGTCGTCATCACGGCAAACAAACCGTAACTATTGAACGTCCGCAGCGGCCCAAGCCAGGCATCCACGACCGCCACCGGCAGAAACCAAACCGGTCGGGCGCCAAACAGGAGGGCCGTTTGAAAGAAGTAAATGAGCATCACCACGATGGCGAGCGGAACGATGACCGTACGGGGCCAACGCAAAGGCTTGTCGAGGGGCGAGAGTCGAGAGTCGAGAACTGAAGCGCGGCGCAACTTGGAAGGTGTCAATTTCATCAGAGCAAAGTCGTCGAGCAGCAACAGGCCGAGCGCCAGCGTCAGCCAGTTGAAAAAGGTGTAATTGCCGGTCAACAGGATCAGGATTTGAAAAAGGGCGATGGCCGCGCCGCCGCAAAACCGCAGCCGACGCGGCGCAAAAATCAGGAACGATGCGCCAAGCTCGACGGCAAACATCACCAGGCAGGAGGCTTTTTGAAACCACACCGGCAACTGGCCCGCATACCAGCCAATCCAGGTGGGCAGCGGCTGGGTCTGGTAGTGAAAGGTGAGGGCCGTGAGGTCGCGCCAGTTTGGATCACCGCTGAGCAGCTTCACGCAACCGGACGAAAACATGAGCTTGAACAACAATAATCGCAGCAGCCAGAGCACGGCACGCGAGGGTGGCGTTTCGCGCACCGGTCGTGGCAGCCATTGCCACGGTGCCAGGAAAATGGCGAGGAAACCGGCTTCGAGCAGCAGATTGTCCCATTGAAAACCGAGAAAATCACGGCCCACGGTCACCAGCGAAAGATAAAACAGCCAGAGCAGGGCCAGGCAGGGCGCGGGCGCAAGATTGAAAATCAGCAGCAAGGCCAGCACCGAACCCGCCGCGCATTGGAAGTGCAGAAAGCCGTCGGACGCATTGAACCAGCACAACGTCGGCAGCAGGTAATAACGGTCCAGGGCGATTCCCTGCTGGTCGCATTGTTGTGCGGCTCCGGACATGAACTGATCAGCCGGCAAAATGCCGTTGTGCCCGATGAGGCCGCTGATTTGCGTCCACAACGAAACGAAGGCGATGAGGTAAATCACGCCCATTGAGCGCAGAAAAACCCATCGCGTTAGAAAATGCGCTGGCGGCTCGATGTGCCGTCCCCAGAACCAGCGCGTCAGCCGGGAGAACAAGGGCCGATTTTCAGAGACCAGGCGGTAGGCCCATTCAGCGAGGTTGGCCAGCGCCGGCATTTTTTCGTAACCACGCAGCGGCCATTGCCGGTTGGGATTGTGCGCCCACGTGCGGAAAACGGCCTCCGCACCGGAATAAACCAGGCCATCGGTTTCGATGAGCACGACGGCCGTGTCAAATTGGTGGCTGGGAATTTCGGGAAATTGCGCGGCGATGCGCGTGTCCTGGGCGGGCAGGTAATCCACGCAGTCGCCGGTCATTTGCTGCCAGCGGCGGACCCACAACGTGCAGAAATTGCAGTCGCCGTCAAAAACCAGCAACGGCCTGGCCGGCGGCGTGGCGACGCGGATGCCACTTTGCATGATTCAACGTTAAACCAGCGGCGGCATGAAATGCAACCCGCACGCCACAGGGCAGGGGAACTCAACCACGAAAGACACGAACCACACGAAAAGATTTTAAACGCGAAACAAAACTGCGCGGATGCGGGGTGAAAACTCCGGCGGGGTGAGCGAACAAAATTGCGGCTTTACCACCTGAAAAAACAAACTGGTGTCAATACTCGGGACCTGTTTACTTTTGTGAAAAGACTTGGCAATGTTCAGTGAAAGGCGTAAAACCCAAAACGTCAGTCAGGAAGTTTCCAAACGAATGTAAAAATATAACACAAACCAATTTGCGTAGCTTTGGCTACTGGCTCATCAGAAAACCGCGAATTTTCGTCACAAGGCCATTCCAAGCACGCGCCATCCGGCGCGAGTTGGCGTGGTTCTTGTGAAAGGCGATTCGCGGTGCCTCTGATGAGGGTGCGTCAAGTTCGCGCCCTTTAGTTTCAGAGAGGCTTCGCGGGAAAGAAAATTATGCAGACAATGCAACAATTCATCAGCAATTGGTTTATAGGAATCGCCGTTGCTTTAACCCTTACCACTCAAGCGTTCGCCCAAACTTGGACGCAAACCAGCGCACCGACTAATGGTGATTGGACTTCCGTTGCCTCCTCAGCGGATGGAACCAAGTTGGTTGCGGTTGGACCCTTTTCTATTTATACCTCGACGAATTCGGGCGCGACTTGGATTTCAAACGCACCAAGTGCGCAATGGATTTCCGTTGCCTCTTCAGCGGATGGAAACAAATTAGTAGCCGCATCGGACGCAGGACTTTACGGCTTCATCTATACCTCGACGAATGCAGGAGCAACTTGGTTGGTGACTAGCGCGCCGGGCACGTATTGGATTTCCGTCGCCTCTTCAGCGGATGGAACCAAACTCGTAGCAGCAGAAAATGACAATGACATAACAACCCCCGGTTTAATTTATACTTCAACAAATTCTGGAACAAGTTGGACAGCGACCAGCGCGCCTAGCACGAATTGGCAAGCCGTTACTTCCTCGGCGGATGGAACTAAATTGGTGGCGGTGGTTGCCGGTGTGGTTAATGTCGGGAATGGTGCTGGATTTGAAACTTACGGCCTCATCTACACTTCGACCAATTCGGGAGCAACTTGGACGGCAACTGCTGGAACTGGTTTGGGTTGGACTTCAGTTGCTTCTTCGGCGGACGGTAGCAAATTGATTGCGGCATCTTATTTCGGCGAGCTTTACAGTTCAACGAATTCGGGAGCAACTTGGGTAACGAACGGCGCACCACTTAAAAATTGGACTTGTGTTGCCTCTTCAGCGAATGGAGACAGGCTGGTAGGTGTGGCTAATTTTGGTTCCTGCCAAATTTACACCTCGACGAATTCAGGAGCGAGTTGGATGGACACTAGTGCGCCAAATCAAGATTTTCGTTCGGTCGCAAGTTCAGCCGATGGAAACAAATTGGTGGCGTCAGTATATGACGGCGCGATTTACACTTGGCAATACTATGTGCTAACGGAGCCACCAATCGGCTATCTTAATGCCACTGGAAATGGCGGCACAGGAATTTGCTTGGATTTCTTAACGCAGACCAACACGATTTATTACGTCCAAGCCTCTTCTAATTTAACGACATGGACTAATTTTGACGGCCCGTTTCTGGGGGACGGAAGCCTATTTATTAAAACCTATCCCACGACAAATCAAAGCAATTGTTTTTACCGGTTTAGCGCAACGTCGCTGGAATCGTGGTGAAAAGTAAGTCATGTTATCGAATGTAGTTCAGAAAACCACTCCGACCCCGCAGTTGAACATCGCAGCTTCGAGCACAAACCTCACTCTTTCTTGGATCATCCCTTCGACGAATTTTGCGCTGCAACAAAACTTCGACCTGACGACAACAAATTGGACGACGCTAACAAATGTGCCAACATTGAATCTCACGAACTTACAGAATCAAGTGATTGTATCGCCGTCCAACAGCAGTGGCTTCTATCGGCTTAAAACTCCGTAGCCTTTTTAATGACGAAGAGCCAAAAATGCCGCAATGACTCCAATAGCTGTGAGAATTAAAATGGCCGCAGTCATCCAAAAATTCGGAACAATAGACCAGTGTGGCTTCTTCAACTCCTCTAGCCGACGGGAGATTTCGTCATGTCTTCGGGCGCTTGCTTCTTCCGCAACTATACGCGCATCTGTTGCTTGACGCTCCATTAGCAGATTCCGATATAGCCCACGAACTTGGTCACGCATTTCTTTAGGCAGGTCGACCTCAAGGCGCTCAATGGCATAGAGGAAATCCGCCTCGCTCCACGTCTTCGTCTTTTTGATAAGGTCAACTTCCTGTGAGATGTATTTAATCCAGCGGACGACATTTTGAACCTCCGCATCATCTGTATTGCGCTTACTCATGCAGCCTAATTAACCACTGTTGAGCTTAAAGGCAAGGTGAAAGGCGTTCGCAGCGCCGTAGGCGCGGCTGGTGGAAGGAGAATCGTTCGCCGTCCTCTTGAAAATTCGCGCGACTGGATTTGCCGGACACTCATCCGCAAAAACGAGCCGGACTACGGCTGTCTTTTCATCTTACGATGTAGTTTTGAAACGCGGAAGCGATCTGCCGTCCGACGCAACACCGCCCATCTTTGAACTTAAAACATCCGCAGTCGTAATAAGCTTCCGAAGCTCAAAAAACCGCTCCTTTGAATCTTTCAAAAATGTCAAAGCATCCTCGACAGACAAGGTTGAATGAAACACCTCTGCAAGCAACTGATGCGCGAGCCGGTTTCTGCGATTTACCGCATCTTTGAAAAGACTGCCCAATTCGGATTCTTTGCGACCAGAGAAGCTCACCCACTGCATCTTTACAAAATCAAAGAATCCAACGCAGGCGACAATCTTCCTTCGGGATGATGTCCCGATGGCAATATCTTTTGCTTGCCCGAGTGTGATCTTTTCAAGAATCTCCAAAAATGAAATCTGGTCACTTGCCTTGGCAAAAACACGAACATCTTTTGTAATCGCACTCTTGATGGCGTGCTCAAGCATCTGCGCTTCAGCACAGCAATGGGCAAAGGCAACAACCAATGGTTGCGGGATGTGATCAGTCGACGACACGCTGATTTGCAACGTAAAAACTCGCGAAGGCGGCCCTGATTCGTTGGTGCTCATTTTTGCCTTATGGCGAAGCCTCGGCGGTTTCAGTCTTCAAAAACTGCTTACGTCTCCGGTAGATTTTTCGGCGGCAGTTCGTTTGACGCCTTGATCATTTCATCCAGCAGTTTTTGGAATTCGGCCAGGCCGGTGGAGGGAATGATGATGGCGTTCCGACGCCCTCCGGCATCTTCAGAAATGCGGAGAAACCGGCCGCGCGGGTTTTCCTTGAGGATGAATGCAATCGTTTTGCGCTCAATTTGCACCTGTGCGGATTTGAGGGTGTCCTCCTGAACCGGCGGACGGGGTTGCATTTGAGGCAGGCCTTTGAAAGGCGATGGCCGTTCGTTTGAAATCATAAGCTCGTTCCTGATATTCGCTGGAGTATAAGTCTTATGGCGAATCGTTGGCAATGATTCTTACCGGCAAATTTCCTTTTCTTCACCCGCTTTCCGGTTATCTTGTTGCGCTCTGATTTAAGACAATGGACGCAGCGCATATTCGCAATTTCAGCATCATCGCCCATATTGATCATGGGAAGACGACGCTTTCCGACCGGCTCCTGCATCGCACCGGCACCATCGCCACCCGCGACATGGAGGCGCAATTGCTCGATTCCATGGACCTCGAAAAGGAACGCGGCATCACCATCAAGGCGCATCCGGTCACGATGCGTTACACGGCGCGCAACGGCGAGACTTACGAGCTGAACCTGATTGATACGCCGGGGCACGTGGATTTTTCCTACGAAGTGTCGCGCAGCTTGAGCGCGTGCGAAGGTGCGCTGCTCATCGTGGACGCGGCGCAGGGCGTTGAGGCCCAAACGGTCGCCAACGTGCACCTGGCAATGAAGCAGAATCTCACCATCATCCCCATCATCAACAAAATTGACCTGCCGCATGCGAATGTCCCGGAGACTCGGCAACAGCTTGAGGACATTCTGGCCATTCCGGGCGACACGGCGATTCTGGCCAGCGCCAAGGAGGGGATTGGCATTGATGAAATTCTGGAGGCAATCATTGAGCGCATTCCGCCACCGAAGCCGACCGGCGCGCCGTCGGTGCAGGCGCTGGGCTTCGATTCCTATTTTGACACTTACAAGGGCGTCGTCACGCACGTGCGCGTGTTCAACGGCGAGTTGAAGGCGGGAATGCAGGTCAAGCTGCTGCACTCCGGCAAAACGGTCGAGGTGAAGGAGGTGGGCAGCTTCAACCCCAAGCCTTACGTGCGCGAGAAGTTGGAAGTGGGCGAGACGGGTTATTTCACCGCGAACATCAAAAGCCCCAAGGAAGTGAAAATGGGCGACACGGTGACGGATTCACGGAATCCCTCGCCCGTGCTGGCGGGGTTCAAGGAGATTCATCCGATGGTGTTCAGCGGGATTTATCCCATCAACACCGGCGATTACGAGCATCTCAAGGCGAACATGGGCAAGTTGCAGCTCAACGACTCGGCGTTTGTTTATCAGTCGGAGACGTCGGTCGCGCTCGGCTTCGGTTTTCGTTGCGGGTTTCTCGGCTTGTTGCATCTGGAAATTGTGCAGGAACGGTTGCGCCGCGAATACGGCATGGACATCATCGCGACGTATCCGAGCGTGGTGTATCGC
>Ga0187852_1003572_pt1 | contig 11287 bp, 10 predicted proteins | sample June2016WEW_6_40_FD_134511 | JGI IMG/M metagenome (GOLD analysis project Ga0187852, IMG submission 134511) | Peatland microbial communities from SPRUCE experiment site at the Marcell Experimental Forest, Minnesota, USA - June2016WEW_6_40 | ecosystem: Environmental > Terrestrial > Soil > Wetlands...
TCGGCCCAACAGCGTGGTTGAACCCCGCACGCCCTCGACTCTCGACTCAACCGGGGCCTACCGCTCCATCACACCCCGATGCCGGACCTTCTGGAATTCAGCTACTTGCACCACGGGCTGTTAACGCTGTTTCGCTATGCCTGTATTGATCGTTCGCCATAACCAAACGGATAAAGCGCCGCTCCGGTCAGTCCGGCATCGGCACCGAGGGTCGCCTTTTGTACGATTGTGTGCTGTTGGAATCGGGATCCAGGCTGCGTAAGCCGGTAAATATAGCTACGGTGTTGCAGTTCCTCAAAGATCTTTGGGGAAAGCAACGGCCATGCATCCGAAACTCCGCCTGCAATCACCACAAGAGCAGGATTAAACGTGTTGATAAGCGAGGCAATGCAGATTCCTATTGCACGGCCTGCCCGATCGAAAATCGACTGGGCATCAGCATCGCCTGATACAGCCAGAGAATAGAAATCGCCTGCCGTAGCTTCAGGCTGTACTTTCAGGAGCCGAGCTAAGCCTGGCGCCCCTTGCTCGGCTAGTCTTACCGCCTCTCGTCGAATTGCTCTGGCGGAGGCATAAACTTCCAGACATCCATGGTTGCCACAATTACAAAGCTCTCCGTCCGGCTGCACGGATACATGGCCGGCCTCTCCAGCCAAGCCGTTGGCTCCATGCACGATGCGACCACCGGAGATGATGCCATGGCCCACGCCCGTCCCCAGAGTCAGCATGTTGAGATTGTCCAGCGCCAACTCCTTGCCGCTTCCCAGATGGCACTCGGCCAATGCCGCAACATTTGCGTCGTTGTCAAGGAAAACAGGAATATCCAAACGGCTCTCCAGCGCTTGCAGGAGCTCGAATCCATCCCACCCCGGCAGATTCGGCGGTTGATGAAAACGACCTAACGGAAGCTCCAACGGCCCTGGCGCGGCAACGCAAACGCCCAGGCATGAGGCTGTGGAACTTCGCGACGCCTTGGCGTCGTGAATTAGGGAGCTTATATCTTCAGCCACCGCGGCGGGGCCATCTTGAAGTCTTGTGCGAACCGAGCGGCGATTTTGTAAGCCGTAATGTGGCGTATAAGTGGCAACTCGAAGATTAGTTCCGCCCAAGTCTACTCCGATTGAAAATAACTCCATTAGTTCTCCTGTAACACTTGCCAGGCAGCAATAACAATATTGGCCTGCCACACAGAACCAAATAATTTCCTGCTTCTCACCTGATAGTATCGGCCCGATAGAGCGGTGGAATCACGAACGTCCCTGGTTCTCCCCTCTCCCAGCGACTGCCGCTCCATCAAATCCCTCTGTTAGATCTCTGGGATCTTGCTGCTTGCACCACGAGCAGCTGGGGAAGAACGTTTTCTCTTAGCTCCCGTACTGATTGATGCGGGCAGGCCTGCTCGCTTTTGAACATCCAAAGCTGTAAGTAGATGCGCACGCATCGCTCGCCTGGCCCTCCTCGCGTCCCGCTTCGCGACAAATTTCAGCATCGCGACGTGCGCGGGCATTACTTGTTCGAAAAGCCCACTGTCCTTTGCAACAAGTTCTCGAACCTCGACCATCAGGTCCTGGATAGAGTCCAGCAGCAGTGAGAGCAGGGGATTGTGGGTAGTTTCGGCAAGACGCCTATGGAATTCGGAATCTTTAGCCGCAAAGAGCGCCGGATCTTCTTTTGCCGCTTTCATCTCCCTGACGATGCGGCGAAGATCCTGAATATCATCCTCCGAAGCTTGCTCCGCCGCCAAACCGGCGTTCTCCACTTCAAGAAGAGACCTGACTTGATGCAGATGACTGAGACTGACGTCTCGATCCCACCTGCGGAGGAACAGATTCAGCGGCTTCACCACCTCTTCGCGACTCAACGCGCGAACAGTAGTGCCGACCCCGTGACAGGTTTCGAGCAATCCGCTCGCTGCAAGCACGCGGACTGCTTCTCTCACGACGGTACGACTAACGCCCAGGCGCTCGGCTAATTCCCGTTCAGGGGGAAGTTTTGTCCCGACGGCCAGACGTTCTGAAAGGATTTGTTCCTGTATCGATTGGACAACACGGTCAACCAGTGCACTCTTGTTGCCAACTATCCCGAAACGAACTCCCGGCGCTTTCTGGCTTGGTGGTTTTCTCATTCGCTACTCCGGTTCAACTCCTAATCATAGATTTATCCTGATTGAAGTCAACTTCAGCATGGTAGGAGGTCTGACCTAAAAGGCGATTTATGGCTGCCCCAACCAGAGCGGTTCAGAACATCCATTTGGTAGGAGGTACGATGTCCTACCACTAATATAGCATTTGTATTCATATATATGCAAATAGATATTGACAATTCTCCAATCCATTTCCTATCATGCGTGCGAACTTCCATATTCGGTTCTGTGCTGCGGTGGAAATGTGAAGTGGAGCAGCGGCCGGCACAGAATACGCAAGCACAAACCGTGGATTCCTGTTCATACCCTACCATCCGTTACATCCAGTACCCGGACAAGGCCAATATTGAACGCACCGAAAGGAATAACAATGCGTAGACGTGATTTCTGCGAATGCATGGCAGCCAGCGCCGGAATGGGCGCATCGGTTCTCGCGGCATTCGAACTCGGACTGCTGGCAGGCACTCCGCTGGATGCCTTCTCCCAGGATGCGTCGACTCCCTGGCCGGCGATGGCGAATTATGCGAACAATCGCGGCCCGCTGCTGCAGACAAAGTATGTCAAATTGCCTTTAGGAGCCGGCTGGCCAACGGGTTGGCTTCGGAATCAATTGAAGCTCCAGGCAAGCGGATTGACGAGTCACCTGAACGAGGTGTGGGGAGTGATTGAGGACTCCGCGTGGATTGGGGATGCCGGGAAGAACGTGACGGGTGATTGTTGTATTGCTCGCTTTGTTCCCCGCTGGCTTGAGGGATTGACTGTTCTGGCAGGCGTGCTCGGCGACGATCACCTCAAGGCTCTGGCCGATCCTTACATGCAGTACATTTTGATGGTGAAGGACCCTGCGACCGTCACGCCGAGTGTGTGCGCCTGGTCTCACCTGGGAAGATTCCTGCCCGAATACTATGATCTTACCGGCGATGCGCGGGCCATCAAGCTTGTCCGGACAATCCTGGACTACGCCGATTCCGTGCGCGACTCCAAAGACGACGCGGTGGTCGAGCCAGCCAGGCTTGGCATGCTGCTGGGATTCGGCTGGTGGTATTACAACCGCACGGGCGACGGTGACATCCCCGCTCTCCTGGAACGATGCACGAAACGTTGCGTGGAAGATTGGAAGCACTATTTCGCGCACTTTCAGGAAGACCCCAAGTACTTCGTGCATTTTCCCGACGTAACCACGGAGAAGAGCCCAGAGGAAGATCCATCGATATGGACCCGCCAGGGCGTTGACGTCACTCAGGCGATCCAATACCCGGTGCAATATTACCTGATGTCGAAGGATGAAACCGACAAGGACAGCGTTATTCAGGGCATGGCCAACCTGGACAAGGGTTACGGTCAGGTGGGTGCGCGGTGGAGCGGCGACGAGTGGCTCGCCAGCACCGATCCGACCCAGGGAACTGAATTGTGCGACGTGGAAGAGCTGCTCTATTCGCTGGAAAAGAACTTTGAGGCAGTGGGGGATTTGGATTTTGCCGACCGCATTGAACAATTGATGTTCAATGCCTTCCCCGGCACCTGCACGGCGGATATGTGGGCGCATCAATACGACCAACAGGCTAATCAGGTGCTGGTCTCCGTCGCCAGGCGCCCGTGGCATGAGAACAGCGATACGTCAAACATCTATGGTTTTGCCCCCAATTTCCCCTGCTGTCTGGCCAACATGCACTCGCCCTGGCCCCGCTACGTCGAATCCATGTGGATGGCCACTGCGGATAACGGCCTGGTGGCTGCCCTGTATGGTCCCTGCCGCTTCAATGCCAAGGTTGGACACGGTACAAACATCGAAATCACAGAGGATACCGATTATCCATTTTCCGACCGGGTTAGCATTACAATTCACACCAAGCTGCCCGTCTCGTTTCCGATTTATTTCAGGATTCCCTCCTGGGCCAACCAGGCAAAATTATCTGTCTCCGCCGATTCGAATTCGAGCCATCCGCAAAGCGGGAGCCTGTTCAAAGTGGATCGCCTATGGAAAGACGGTGACGTGGTCACGCTGGACTTCAATTTCAAAGTTCGCGCCGAGACGCGGAGAAACAATGCCGTGGCGATTGCCTGGGGGCCGCTCTATTTTGTTCTGCGAATTGGCGAGTCGTTTCAGAAAATCCCGGCGCTTGCCTTGGGGGAAAATCATGTGATGGTCCCCGCTCCGCCTGGGTGCGTCAACTGGCGCATCGCCCCCACGACCGATTGGAATTATGCGCTGGCAATCGACCGGAACAATCCGCAGTGCACAATGATCGTGAATAAAATCAGTTCGATGCCATTTGCCCAAAAGGGAGAGCCCGTAAAGGCGCCTGGCGCGAGCGAATTTACCCCGTGGCAGGAAGATGTTCCCATCGTGCTCAAGGTCAAGGCCAGGCATCTTCCCCAGTGGGGCATGAACGGAGCCAATGCTGCGGCGGTTCCTGTTAGCCCGGTGAAAACCGATTCTCCGGAGACGCTGGTCGAACTGATTCCGTACGGTTGCTCCCGGCTGCGGATCTCCGAATTCCCGACCGTCTAAATTACGCGGTGATGGTGTTCCATCAAAATGGCCGTCTTTCCACGCTCAAGTACGGCAATTCCCGGTTGAAGTTTTTCGTTTGAGCACGCGGCGAACCGCGTCAGCGATCGATTCCACGCTCATGCCGTATTTGTCCAACAGATCGGAATACGGACCGCTTTCCGCGAATGTATCGGCTATTCCGACTCGTTCCACGGGGGTGGGGCAAGAGCCGGCCAGACATTCTGCGACGGCGCCGCCAAGCCCACCGACGATGGTGTGCTCTTCGACAGTGACAATGGCGCCGGTCTCGCGCGCACAATGCGTCACCAGCCCGTCATCAAGCGGTTTGACAGTGTGAATCTCAACCACGCGCGCGTGAATTCCTTCGCGCAGCAATGTTTCGGCGGCTTGAAGCGATCGAGCTACCAGCACGCCGCACGCAATGATGGTCGCATCACCGCCATCGATCAGCGTAATGCCTTTTCCTATCTGCGGCTGATAATCATCCGTGTATATCTGCGGTACTTCGTTGCGGCACAGCCTGAAAAATACCGGCCCTTCCCAGGCAGCCACCTGGGGCAACAGTCTGGCCACGGCCAGCGGATCGGCGGGAACGACGATCGTCATTCCCGGCAGACTGCGCAGGATGGCCAGATCGGTGATGGAGTGGTGCGTGGGACCGTCGAACGAGTCGGAGAGTCCGGCGTATGCTCCCGCCAGTTTCACGTTGGCCTGGCCATAACACAGGTGAGTGCGCACCATCTCCAAAGCCCGGGTCGCGAACAAGAACGCAAAGGTGTTCGCGATGGGAACAAACCCGCTGTTCGCCATGCCGACGGCTGCATCGACAAGTGCAGGTTCGGCGATCCCGACGTTGAAGAAACGGTCAGGGAAATTCTGCTCAAACATATAACTGAAGTCCGAATTGCTGACGTCGGCGCTTAACACCACCACGTCGTTGCGAACCCGGCCCAGTTCCACCAACGCATCGCCGTAGGCCCTTCGCATCGACGTGGGATGGCCAAAAGGGTTTCGAATCAGGCTTGCCATCGTTCAGCTCCTGCCTGCAGCTCGGCCAACGCTTTTTCAAACTGCTCTCGATCCGGCACTCCACCGTGCCACTGCGGTGCATTCTCCATAAAACTGACTCCCTTGCCCTTCGTAGTGCGGGCAATGATTACCATCGGCCGCCCGTGAATTTCATCCGCGCAGTCGAGCGCAGCCAGAATCGCGGACAGGTTGTGGCCGTGAATCTCCATCACATGCCAGTTGAAGGAAGCCCATTTATCGGCGATCGGTTCGGTAGGCATAACATGCCGCGTGGTTCCGGTCTGCTGCACACCGTTGTAATCAACAATCACTTTCAGGTTGTCCAACCCGAACTTGGCTCCCAATAGCAAACCTTCCCAGATCACGCCGGAGTTTAATTCGCCGTCGCCAAGAATCACATAGACTTTACGGCGTGATCCGGCCATGCGGGCGGCCAGGGCCATGCCGGCGCCGATCGCCACTCCATGGCCAAGCGGGCCGGCCACCACCTCCACCCCCGGAGTTTTTTGGGGTTCCGGGTGGCCTTGAAGACGGCTGTTCAATGCGCGAAACGTGCCCAATTCATCCACAGGGAAGTAGCCGCGGTGGGCCAATACGGTGTAGAGCATGGCGCAGGCGTGACCTTTTGAAAAAACGAGCCGGTCTCTGTCGTCCCACCCTGTGTTATCAGGATCCAATCGTAACTGGTGGAAGTAGAGAGCCGTAAGTATCTCCGCAATCGAAAACGCTCCGCCAATGTGTCCGCTCTTCCTTTCGTAGACCATGCGCAGAACCTGGGCGCGATATTGGTAAGCACGCCGGGACAGATCTCCGATCATTTCCTCTGTGTGTCTCGCGCCGTATGGATACAACCGGGCTAATGGACCGCCTGCTCTTCCGTTCATGTTATCCTCGTTGTTATTTTTCCATTCAGCAGTAATGTCGATGGCCATAGACTTAAGCAGGTGCGGACTCTCTTTCGTAAATTCCGGATAGGATGACCGGTTCGATCTTGCGCACAATCAGCAGAATGACGACCAGCGCCATCGGGTGCAACAGCCCTGCGATAGTAAATACAAGGGCGTAACTGTGGTATGCTGCCAGGAGCGCTCCCACAATCAGGTTGAACAGCATTCCGCCGAACGCTCCAACCGATCCAAGCAAACCGGCAACCGAGCCGACGACCGCCGAAGGAAACATGTCCGCTGTAAGCGTCTGTATGATCGTGGTCCAGAACTGGTGGCCAAGCATCGCCAGGCTGAAGAAGACGATGGTCACCGCCAGAGGTGAAACGGAAATCAGGAGGGACACGGGCATGCACGCGGCGCTAACACCCAGGCATATCTTTCGGGAAGTATCGACAGACAGCTTGCGCCGTATCAGGTAACTCGAAAGGTTGGCCGCCGACCACCAAACGATGAAGACAACATAGCCCCACCGCGCGCCCAGCATATCTGTGATCTTGCCGCCAACGGCGTACATGATTCCATAGGCTAGAAGAAACATGAACTGCAGGCGGCCAAACTGCAGGTCCGTAATCGGTATGGTCTTCTGAATCTCTCCAATCACGACGGGCAATGTCTGCCGGTCCACATAGGCAAGCGCGCTGGCAGCGGCGAGTAGCCCTGCAATCCACCAACGCAGGTTCGGAATGTGTTTCATGATCATCCGAGGAACCTGAACAAATGCTTCTCTGCGGTACTTAGGACCCTATCCTTCGATATGAAACAGGCCCGTATTCTCAGGCGATGATATCTCGCCTCCGATTGCCGGGTTGAGGTGCAGATTGTTTTGCAAACCGGGCACGCAGGAATCGCACAGCCTGCCGCGCAGCCGAGTCCGGATCCGGCTCAGGCAGGATTTCCGCTGTGATCCAAGCGTCGTAACCGATCTCTTGAAGGGTATCGAATATTTCGTCGAACGGTATGTGTCCCCATCCCGGCGCGAGGCGATTCGAATCGGCAACATGGAGATAACCGATTAAGTCGCGGGCCGCCAGAAGCGCATCGCGGAAGGAAGCGTCTTCAATGTTCATGTGGAAGGTGTCGGGCATCAGCCGCACGCACCGCCGCCCGGATTGGCGAACAATTTCGAGACCTTCAGCGCAGTTGTTGATGAAGTTGACTTCGTACCGGTTCACAGGCTCAACGATCAGCTCCACGCCGAGCGGTTCGGCGATATCGGCGCAGCGGTGCATGCAATCGATGTAGCGTTGGCGGGCGAGCTTTGGACTCTCTCCGGCTTGAATCACGCCGCGGACGCGGCCTGTGTTTACCTTGGCGCCGAATTCCGCCGCGAGACGAATCATATCGATGATCCGCTCGACAGCGCGATCGCGAACCAAGGCATCCGGATGGGTAAAATACAAGTGGTCCGCCGCGAAAACCTGGCCGGTTGAGATGCACGGCACCTGGAGTCCGGTCGCCGCAAGCCGCTGCTTTATGCGCAGCACGTCGACTTGCGACCTATGGCGCAGTGCCAGCTCCACGCCGTCATACCCCAGTTCGGCGCAGCGATCAATGCAACTGCCGAGATCGTCACGGAAGGCAACGAAAGCGCTCGGGAGCGCATCCGCAGTGGATACGGCCAAGCCGATCTTCATCGCCAATCTCCCAACATCAGCGGTTGCCTACCGACATGAAACGCAGAGTTTGCCGCCGGCTGCATGCTCCATGCCATGCGAATCAATCCCCTCAACGATTGTCGAATCGGCGGCCTGGCATGTCAAGCATTATCTGGTAAGACGTATGAGGTCATACCACAATGGTTTATCTAATAAATTCATATATTTAGGCAACGTATGTTGACTTCCTGATCAGTTCTTCTCTAATATTTATTGTGGCGCGGGTATAACGGCCGGAACGCGGGACGAGCCTAGCTTGCAGCAGCGAATCCCAGCACTCCGGCAAAATTAAATACGTGGTGAGATGCTCTTCGACGCCTGCCTTACAATTTGGATGAGTTATCGATTCAGCACTATGCGAAAGGCGGTATCCCGGATGGACGACACTGCAATCTGGATAGGAAATGACCACGGCGGATTTGAGCTGAAATTGCAGATTGTTGAATATCTCTCAAAGCAAGGTGTCGCCGTTCACGACGTCGGCTGCCAATCGACAGAAATTGTGCGCTACCCATACTACGCGGCGCAGGTTGCGGAGGCCATTGTGCGGGGGGAAGCGAGTCGAGGAATTTTGATATGTTCGACAGGAATCGGGATGAGCATTATCGCTAACAAGTACAGGGGAATTCGGGCTTCGTTGTGCACCAGCGCATTCATGGGCAAGATGACTCGAGCGCATAACGATTCGAACGTACTTTGTCTCGGCGGCAAAACCACTGGCGCATACGAGGCGCTGGACATATTGGATGCGTGGCTCGCGACGCCATATGAGGGAGGCCGCCACGATATTTCGCTCGGACTCATTCGCGACGCCGAAAACACAATTTCGAGTTGTGGCTCGTGTAAACCAGTGGACTCGATTGCTGTGGATGAAGAGAAAGCATAGCGGTTAGAGTTTCTTGCACCCAATGGGAGGGTTTGATGGGACAGGGAACTTCCCGGGTACCGGCGATGAGCCTCTGATCCGCTTGCGCAATACGCGTAGTTCGGCGACCTAGGTTCAACAAATGCAGAGGCGGGTCTTGGGGAAGAATCTGTTCGAATAAATCTCTTGACAGATTGGGCGCACCAGGTAATATATGACCAGAAGTCATTTATGCCTATGAGTCTGTCATGAGCAAAAGCCAGAAGAATCGCCTAGCCAGGCGCGCCGGAGCCCGCGGCGCCGGGCCTGTGTCCCACCCCAGCGGCATGGGACGCCGCCAGCGGCGCGCCGCGGAGACGCGGATACGGCTGTTCCGGTGTGCGCTACAGCTCATAGCCGCGCGCGGCTTCCCCAACGTCACGGTGGAAGACATCACCGAAACCGCGGATGTGGGCAAGGGGACCTTCTTCAACTATTTCGAGAGCAAGGAACATGTGCTGGGCGTGATGGCCGAGATTCAGCTCAGCAAGGTGCGAGAGGCCGCTTTGCTCGCCGTGAAAGGCAAGCATACGATTCATTCCGTGCTGCACCGGCTGGTACTGCGGCTTGCAGAGGAGCCTGGACGCAGCCCCAGCCTGGCCCGCGCTATGACCTCTTCGTTTCTGGCCAGCGAGCCTGTCCGCGTCATCATCGATCGCAACATGCGGGAGGGCCGCAAGGCGATCGCTGAAATTGTTGCGGCGGGGCAAGAGCGCGGAGAGATCGATCGCCGGTTGAAGAAGAAGAAAATTGCGATTCAACTTCAGCAGATGCTTATGGGGACCGTTCTCCTTTGGTCGCTGCATGGGGAGCCTGAACTCAAAGCATGGCTTGAGGACAGCTTTCAGCATTTCTGGAGGGCGATCGCCTCCGGCCGAGAGCAGAAACCATGAGATACAGATTTCGCATTACCGTTCTTCTCCTGCTGTCGAGCCTGGTAACCGGCCCGGTCCCGAGGGCAATCTGCGTGGCGCAGCAACCGCCTCCGTACCGGCTCACGCTGCAGGATGCGATTCAAAAGGCGCTCCAGGCCAACCTCAACGTACTGGTCGCCAGAACCCGTGTAGATGAGGCAGAAGGCGCACGGGAACGGAGCTTATCGGCTGCCCTGCTTCCGCGCGTAACCGCGCAAACCTATGCCAACGTGCAGAACCGCGACCTGCAGGCCTTCGGGCTCTCGTTGCCGGGCATCCCCATCCCCAAGGTAGTGGGACCGTTTTCCAACTATGACTTCCGCGTCTACGCGCAGCAAAACGTGGTCGATCTGGAGAGCTATCGCGGGTTGAAGGCGAGCGAGCGTGCTCTGGATGCGGGCAAGATGGACGACCGGGACGCGCGCGATCTGATCGTTCGCTCCATCGCGGCTCTTTATCTGAACGCGCAATCTGCTGCGGCGCGCGTGGATGCCGCCCAGTCGCGGGTGACGGATTCAAGCACGCTGTTCAAGCTGGCCAGGGACAAGCACGACGCGGGGACGGCGACCGGCGTGGACGTGCTGCGCGCCCAGGTGCAGCTCGCCAACGACAGGCAGGCACATCTGGTGGCCCAGAACCAGTTGAAACAGTCGCTGCTTGCCCTGGCACGCAATCTTGGCATGAGTCCGGGCACGCCGTTGGAGCTGGCCGAGCCGCTTCGCTTCCAACCTCTGGCCCAGCCTGAATCCGAGACTCTTGTGCCCGCGGCACTGCTCACGCGCGCCGATTACCTATCGCTTGCCAGTCAACGTGAGAGCCTGCTGGAGCAGCAGCGAGCCAGCCGCGCCCGATTCTATCCCAAGGTAAGCGTCAACGGCAACTTCGGCGAGCTTGGACGCAGCATTGGCAGCGTAGCCAGTACAGGCCTGCTTCAGGGCCAGATCGACTTCACGGTTTTCGATCACGACCGCAACGGCGAGGAGCAGGAACTTTTGAGCCGCGTCAAGCGCATCGACGATCAGATTGCCGATCTGCGGCGCGGGATCGATGAGGATATCCGCGAGGCGCTGCTGAATCTGGATTCGGCGGATGAGCAGGTGACGGTTGCCAGAGAAGGCCAGGAGCTGGCGCAGCGGGAACTCGAACTGGCGCAGGACCGTTTTCAGTCGGGCACGGCCAA
>Ga0187852_1003574_pt1 | contig 11281 bp, 15 predicted proteins | sample June2016WEW_6_40_FD_134511 | JGI IMG/M metagenome (GOLD analysis project Ga0187852, IMG submission 134511) | Peatland microbial communities from SPRUCE experiment site at the Marcell Experimental Forest, Minnesota, USA - June2016WEW_6_40 | ecosystem: Environmental > Terrestrial > Soil > Wetlands...
ATCGAAGCTATGTGCGGGTTGTGTGCAGGCATTGAATTCCCGCGTCCGGTGGATGGTCATAGGCACCCACTCGCGGGCCATTGACGGAGAGGTCATAGAAGCGCTTCATGGTGCTGGGTGGGTCTTGGAACAGGAGAAGCCCACTCGGTTTCGTTTCGATCCCGCTCAAGCGTCTCTCGAACTCATGACCGAGGTCGATGGTGTTCAGGTATGGCGAAACCCGCGGCTCTCGGAGAGCCCGCAACCGCCATAGGATTGCCCGGACACACTGTCGAGTGGGATGTTCCCGAAATTCCTTGGCGAGGGTCGACGCGGCAACCGCGGGGGAGTGACCACAGGTTAAGGGCCTGAGTCACCACAATGACCTGATCAGAGCCAGTGGATGGGATTCTCGGTACCCACAGCATGATGGCCGACGTCAATGTGCAGTGCCAGTTCAGCGGCCTGACTGAGATTTTGGTGCCCTACAGCTGGATTGACCCCGTATAAGAGACTCGCTCGTCGTCCCCATCAACCTGCGTGTCGAGGTCTCCTCTGGAGCGCCCGATTGGGGGGTCACGGCTATCGGCGCTGGGCCGCCACGCAGAAGGCGGGACCGTTCGTGTGCGCTGGATCGTCGAACGCGGTTGCGATGACCTTGAAACCCAGATGCTCGAGGCACCCCAGAATCTCGTCACGGCGCATCCAGTGAGACCAGGTCGCGAGGCCTCCGCAGAAGCCAACCGATTCGAGCGCGGACCCGTATTCGTAGCGGTAAAGCGTATGCGAGAAACCCGCCGTCGCTGCCGTGCTGGATGACGGAAACTTCGCTACGAGCTCGGGCCGCGCCGAGATCACCGCTTCGTCGTAGTAGTGGGTCCACAGCAACAGGCGATCACTCACCTTGCTGGCTAGCTCCAAGAGAGCGACCGGGTCCTGTTGGTGGTAGAGGACTCCTACCGCTGAGCACAGGTCCCAAGGCGCGGCGTGGCTCCACACCGCCTGCTCCAGGTACTTGACGAATTCGCCACACAGGAACCGGGCGCTTGGTATTCCAAGCAGCTCCTTCACGATCAGGCAGCGCAGGAAAGCCCTCTGGTTTGCTTCGACGGCGGTGACCTCGCTCGCCCCCTTGCGGTCGAGCATGTAGGTGTGGCCACCTTCGAGTGGACCCAGCTCGAGGACTCTCATGCCCGTCACCCCGCCGAACTGCTCCACCCCCCAGTGGATGCGCGCGTCGTCGAACAGCGCAACCTGGCCACCAGTCAGCTCGTCGTATGGCGCTGGCAGTCGCGAGCTCCACGCCCCGGCAAAGATGTCTATGGCCGTCTTCGGACTCGGCACATCGCGACAGAAGTGATCAGAAGTCACTTCAGCGCGCGCTGAGGCTTCGCCAAGTTCGTCCTGAGCGGGAGAGGCTATCGAGGCTCGCACACGGGCTTTTGCCCTGGACCAGGAGATGGGCATAAGCCGCGACGTTATGGGCACTTTTGCAGCGGTGCCACTCGGTGGCGCGGTTGCCGGAGGATTCCAACCCGGTCCAGTCGCCGTGCCTCGATGGGAGCGCCACGCAAAGACGCGGTCACCGAGCGCGGCCGCGAGGTTGCAACAGGGGAGGTTGAAAACGACTCCCGCGACGACCACTCAGGGTAACCGACACCCTCGCGAAGGTTCGCACTAGGGACGTTCAGAAACGCCTCGACGGCGGCCACGCTGAGCCGCTCACCGAGCTCTTGCCCGACAAGGCGCTGGGCGGAGCCAGGACTAGCGTTGATGGCGGGGGAGGCGGAATGAGTGACGGTCCGAAGGATGGCAGCTACTGGCGTCGGCTCACGCCTCCACCTGGGTCTGTCACTAGCGGTTCGCAGCCACCGGCCGTTGCGCCCACTACGCCGATAGGTCAGGCAGCCGATAACAAGCCGCCCTCCCGACGAGGTTCTAGTTCTTGGAATGGACCCAATCGGGGGTTGCTGGTGATAGCGGCCCTAGCGATCGTCGCCCTCGGCGTGGTCATCGCGGTCAAAGCGACGCACCACACGTCTGGTACGGCTACGGCGAAGCCAACAACCGCGCCCAGCACGACGGCAACCCCAGCGAATGCAACGGCACCACCGAAGACCTCAGCGCAACACCAGACCACGGTCACGGCTCCGCACACGAATGCGACACCGACGAACCAAGGGGCTCCCACGGCAGCGGTTTCAAGGTCGCCTGTCCCGTCTTCGGCGGGGTCGGCACCGACACCTGCGGCACCGACAACAGCCCCAACACGGACGGCACCGACACCTGCGCCACCGACGCCGACCTGTGCGGTCAAGCTTTCGGCATCCTCCTATTCGCCTGGGCAAATCGTGACGTGGACGGTCACATCGAATCAGCCAGACAGGCCTGCCGGCTACGGAGCGATATCGGTTGGGGGATCCCCAGCGGAGGACGTAGCGGGTGGCGGAAGTGGAACCACAAATGGAGCAGGGGGATTGACGGGGAGCTTCACCGTTCCTACCCCTGATCCTTCGTACGACTACGGGCAGTGGATGTTCAGCGTGTCGATAACGTCAACTCAGGTGATGTACTACGGCGTCCCGCCGCCCCTCCCGGTTGATGCCGACTGCGCCGCGTACTTTGAGGTTGACTGAGCCCACCTAACGCTGGAATGTCAGCCTCACCCTTCATACAGCCGCGGTACCCCGACGACCCACAGCCCTGCACGAAGTAACAAAGCCTCAGCCCGGCTCGATGGCCTCGCGCCCAAGCTGGTCGGCACAGACACGACACAGCGTCGTTGTCAGGCATCCGGCTCGCTCCCGTTCCCTAGCGCCTTGGGCTCACCCTCAACGGGCGGCACGTCGATGACTGCCTTCCCGTCGGCCAAGGCCCTCTGTCGGTACGCCTGGAGCATCTGCCACACCTCGTCATCGGTCGGCATCCGCAGCGCGCTATCCACCTTCACGTTCACGTTCGTGCGCTTGAGTCCCCACAGGTCGGCTTGGAAGTCCATAGCCCGGAACAGGTTCTTCGTCGCCCGGTCGGCCACCTCGTCGTCGGCGCTGAGCAACCTCGGCCACCACCTGGTGATAATCCCGTCGCAGCGCAGTAGAGCCGTCTCGCGCTCCTCCTCGCTGGCTCGGCGGTAGTTGTCTCGAAGAGCGGAGCGGTAGAGCTTGGACGCCGCTCGATCGGAGATCCCGAGACGGGTGCCGATCTCATCGAAGGTCAATCCCGCCTGGCGCGCCTCTACGACCTCGCGCTTGCGCTGGGCATGACGGGCGTCCCGTTCTGCCTGATGGGTGCGAATGGCGTGGGAGTCAGCGAGCCGAACCTCGCTACTGCGAACCCCGTGTTGTTGCTCGGTAGTCCTGTTCGTTGCCACGTACCGGCGGTCGTCCGGGGGGTCGAAGGTCATGGAGCGGCTTCCATGGGGTCGGAGCCGAGTTGGTCACTGGCACGGCGCACCTCTTGAGTGCGAGTCAGATGGTCCGCGTATCGCCCCAGGTCAGAGTGCCTGTTCGGCGTGCCTGCAAACGGATTGCAAACGGCGGGGGCGGCCTTGAAAGTCACCCACCGGAGCCGCTGGCACGAGCACCGGTGGCCTACCCCTGAGGCGAGCGCTCGCGCCTCAGCGCCGCACGCCGGACAGCGCCAGGCGGTCATTGAGTCACCTTCGGCCTCATGTCTTCGCATCGTTCACCGAGAATCGGTCTGGCGGGCTCCTGAAGGCGGCTTGCGTCACGAGGAGGCCTCACGGTCGTGAACCGCCTCGGAACCGGGGAACGCGGCCAGTACCTTGACCACGGCCACCTTCTCGGTCCATGGCTCGGAGTCACCTAACTTTCCCGAAAACTCCATCAAGGCACTATCGGTTCTCTCATCTGTGTTTTCTCGTGAAAAATGAGTATGAGAGTTGGTGTCGGGGGGTGTGGAGTTTTCGGGAAAGGTGGGCCACCGTTGCCGACACCAGTCGCTCAGGACCCAAGTGTGTGCCTTCTCCAATCCGATTCGTCTATCCACGACGCCATGGGCTTCGAGGTCTTCAAGGTGGCGCCGCGTGGCCGTGGTGGGCAGACGGATGGCTTCGCCGATGATGTCGGTGGGCTGGGAGTGTTCTTGGGTAGCGAGATAATCGAGCACTTGGCGTCGGCCAGCGGGCATGGAGTCGATGCCGACACGGACGACTAGACGCCACGCCGCGTCGGGGTCACGCCCGATGTGCAGCAGTCCTGCATAGGTCTTCGCCAGCTGCTTGGCGATCCGAGCTGGTTGCTCGGAGCGGGGAACGTTGACGATCTCCCTGTTGTAGTTGTCGCGTTCGACGATGCTCCGGCACCTGACGACGAGGGCAGCCAGCTTGGTGATGCGAGACCGCTCGTGGTCGTCGATTGTCGGCAGGAGTGAGTCGAGGTGTCCCAGGAATCCCGCTACAGCCTCACCGAGCTCCAACCGCATTTGCTCCTCGACTCCACTGTCCTTGATGGCGGCGTCAGCCTGAGTTTCGGCATCTTCAGGCAATTGCAGCCGAAGTGAGATGTAGCGATCACCCAGTGCAGCGATCACCGCATGGTGGGAGTCAATGGCCTCGGTAGTGCCCCCGATAAATCCACAGTGGCCCTTCCAATTGAGTTTGCGATGGCCATCGGCGCCAACGTCTCGGTCGTAACGGCCGTCGAAGACATCGCGGAGCGCCTGAAGGATCAAGTTCCTCGTCTCGTGCTTCATGGTGAGGATGGCCCCGAAGTCCTTACAGATCAAGATCCCGCTGTCCCCGACGAGACGAAGTAGTCCACCACTAGCGTCCGATGCTCGGTCCTTTGCTGGGGTGCCAGACAAGAGTCCAGCCTCGGTGAACCGGCCCACAACAGTGACGTCGGGTAAGTCGCTCAGCGCCACGATGATCTCTGTCTTCCCCGATGACGGCGGAGCGATGATGAGTAGCCACACCGGGTCGCCTGACGCACGATTGGCAACCATGACGGCCAAGGTGACTCTGACAGCGTCGAGGTCGGGTTCAGCAAGCCACTTCATGAAGACAGCCTCGACCTCGGCCAGATTGCGCCTCGCTGGCGGTTCGTAGGGCACATTCAGTTGTCGGTTCTCGCCCAGTGGCCGGTCCGTGCAGAGAGCGGCCAGCTCCTGGATCAATCGGTCAGCTGGCTCGTCGGCGCGCATGGCCAGCCAGTCGTCGAGACCGACAGGTTTCCCGCGGTCGCCCGACGGGAGATAGGCGTAGTGAAGACCGGGAGCTCCGCGGCGCTCGAGGAACGCGCCGAGCCGAACAAGGGCAGCGTGGACGGAGTGCTTCAACATCACGTCGGAGTCGAAGACAACGATGATCTCTCTGTCGTTCAAGGCGACGTGCTCCCAGTCCGCGAGCACCGTTTTGCCGCCGTCGTCATTGGTCCCACGCCAGCACCACACACCGGCGACGCCGATAACGCAGACATCGAGACGACTGACGCCAGCGTCGGCTTTCACGATTCCCTCGGTGATGACGAGCGGGACGCGGTGATCACCGACGAGACCGCGCATCTGAGGGTGCACATCGAGGTGCATCGTGGCCTTGGAGGGATACTCGAACTTGAGCGCCTTGCCTTCAGCGTTGTGTCGTGGGTAATCGGGGCGGGCTTGGTAAACAGCAGGGTCATCTGATGGCCACGGTGCCCACACCGGGACGACGAGGGCGGGGATCCGACGCTGAGCGACCCCGAATCCCAACTCCTCGAGCGTCTTCTTGCTGTTAGCTGTCCGGTACCCACGAGCGACGGCGACCTCCGCGGAGACGGCACGGGTCTCCAGGTAATAGCGGTGCTGGGGGGCCAGTCCCTCAGCCCAGCCCCCCTGCTCGCTATCAGTCATGACTCAGAACGGCTCTTCGTCATCGAACGCTGGCGCGTCGGTGAGCTCGCCCTCGGCCTGCGCGGCCATGGTGTCCCAGTCAACTGGTGTCTCAGCGCGCTCGACGCGGACTCTATACGCCTCGTATTTTTTTCCTTCTGGCACGCCCAAGTACTTGACACCGAGGAGATCGCCGACAGCGGGCTTCTTACGAGCGATCTCCGACTTCAGCACGCTGTGAAAACCGTGAATGGCGACTTCGCTCTTATCTTCCCCGCAAACCGTGATGATGGGATACGTGCCCTCGCCGTAGTTGGATACCGCTTCGTCGATCTCAACGACTGTGCCGACCACTACGTCTCCGACCGCCGGGCGCCACCCGGGAGCGCCCCCACGCTCGAGGCGCGCTCGAAGGTCATCGGTGGTAACCTGACTCTGCTTCACCTTCTATCTCCTTTGTTTGTTTGAACGCCCGGTCGCTTGTTTCGGCCGGGCGTTCTGCGTCAGTAAATCTCGTCGTTTAGGTCGCTTCGCGAGGATCGATTCCGGTGGCGCGCAGAACGGGGGCGGGATGGAATAAACGAGCCACCCGCGCCAGGCGTACCTACGGGTCGCGTCGAGCACCGCGGCAGGGTCGGTGAGGGTGTGGCGCGTTGTCACAGAACCCCTAGCTCGGCGCGCAATGCGTGGACGGAGACGCGGAGGCGAGAACCGAGGCGCAGGACGCCGGGCAGTTCGCCCCGCCTCGCTAACGCGTAGCTCAAGCCGCGCGAGATGCCGAGGATCTGAGCTGTCTCCTCGACGCTGATCGTGTCGCGCTCCTCCACGTCGCCGAGAGTGAGGCGCTTGGCGGCGTGCTGTCGCTGTTCCCGGTTGAGGAGGACAACGGCGGTCATTCGGCGGCCTCCTGAAGCTCACTCGAGGGCACTACCTGCAGCCGGCGGAGCAGTCGAACCCAGCGAATGGCTGCCCTCCCCCTCGGGACGCGGGTACCAGCCTCCCAGCGGTTCACGGCTGACGGCGTGACCTCAATGGCTGCTGCGACGGCGCTTTGTGGAACCTGAGCCTGCTCGCGTATCGCCCTTCCCTCGCCGTTCGCCGCCAGTCTTCTCGCGTGAGCGAGGTCTCGGACGTCGTTGGTATTCATGACCACAGCATGGACAGGTTTGTGCCGACCCTGCCTCGGGTTTCGGTGTCGCTGTCGGTGCATCTTCACGGCACAGGCTTGACACTACTGTGCCAGCAGTTATACCGTGTTCTCGTGATGGCAAACCGGCGAGAGGAAGTGAGCAGCGGGAACCTCTTAGAACCGAATCTCGATCACCCCGCCCTGGTGTCACTCACGAGACCGACCTCGACTCAGATTTGGCCGATCGCCAATGGGGGCGATCTCATCGAAGTCGAAGGCACCGGCCTGTGGATTTACGAAGCAAGGTGGTATGCAGCGCTGGGGGGCGAACTCCCGTATGACGTCCTGATGCGGATCGTGTTCGACGGCGTGAACACCCGATGTGACGAGCTTCGGATGCTCGAACGTCCCGACGATCGCCGCCCTCTGAGGTCCTCGGACTTGCGTGCAATACCCATGGACTGGCTACTGCGCACCGCTATCGACCAACAGACCGTCTACCACCTGGGAGAGAACGATCAGCTCGTCGCGGTCTATGGCAAAACCGCCAAGCAGAGCTACCGGAAGGGGTTGGCAACGCTTGCCGCACGCGGCAGGCGGCGGACGACCGAAGATCAACTCGAACGTGTCGCCAAGGTGTACAGGGCTGCCGTGGCGAGCGGCCAGCCTCCGACGGCCGCGGTCGAGCGCGAACTCCGCCTCAAGAACCGCAATACAGCAAAGAAATGGGTGCAGCGAGCTCGAGCTGCAGGGTGCCTGCCGCCAGCCCTCGGCGAGCGGCGAGGAGGGATGGCAACATGAGAGGACACATTCGCAAACACGGCAAGGGTTGGGTCGTGGTCGTCGACGTCGGCCATGCCGAGGACGGCAAGCGCCAGCAGCGCTGGCATACCTTCCGGACGAAGGGTGAAGCCGAGGCCGGGCTGACAGAGATCCTTGGAAAACTCTCTCGCGACGAATACATCCCGCCGACCAAGGTCACTCTTGGCGAGTACCTGCGCGACGTGTGGTTGCCGAGCCTCGCCGATCGGGTGGAGGCTGGCGGGCTCCGAGCGACGACGGTGCAGCAGTACCGCACGTTGGCCGAGACGCACGTCGCCCCGAATCTCGGCGGGGTGCGTCTGCGATCGCTTACGGCGTCGATGCTCGACAAGCTCTACGGCGAGCTGCTCAGGACCGGTCGCCAGGTTCGGCCCGGTAAGTCCCCGGCTGGTCTGTCGCCGACGACCGTGCACGCCGTCCACGTCACCATCTCAGCCGCACTGACACACGCGATGCGCAAGGGTGTGCTCGCTCGCAATGTTGCGACGATGGCTGACCCGCCCCGGCCGCGGGACAGGGAACAGGCCATCTGGACCGATGAGCAGACCACGCGCTTCATAGACACTACGAAGGACAACCGTCTTCACGCGCTGTACCTGCTCGCAGTGACAACCGGGATGCGACGAGGCGAGCTGGCCGGGCTGCGGTGGGAGCACATCGACCTCGACGCAGGCAAGCTCACCGTCGCTTCAGCACGCGTCGTGGTCGGCTATGCAGTCGTAGAGAGCGGGCCAAAGACAGCGAAGGGACGGCGCACCATCGCCATCGCTCCGGGTGTTGTCGAGGCTCTCAGAGCTCACCGTCGCCGTCAGCTCGAGGAGCGCCTGTCGTGGGGCCCTGCGTGGACGGACACGGGCCTTGTGTTCACCCGTGAGGACGGCACCGGCCTGCACCCGCAGTACGTGACGTGGGCGTTTCAGCGGGCTGCCAAGCGAGCTGGGCTGCCGGTCCTCCCGCTCCACGCCTTGCGCCACGGGCACGCCACGGCAGGGCTGCGGGCAGGGGTCGACCTCCATACGATGTCGCGGCGTCTTGGGCACAGTTCCGTGGCCATCACTGGCGACGTGTACAGCCACGTCGTCGAAGAGCTAGACCGCGATGCAGCCGACCGCACGGCAGACCTGCTGTTCGCCCCAGGCCAGCAGTCGGGCTGAGCGGGTTAGTCTGGGGCCGATGTTGCGGAGCTACACACTGTCGAAGTCGGTGTCGGTGGCATCCTTAGGGGCGCTGCTGACGCGACCTCGGAGGGCATGTTTGCAAAGCGTTTGCAAAACAGCCCTTCTGGCACCTCGACTCAATTTGACGGGAGACTAGAACCGCAGGTCACAACACACACGGGCTGTGGCGCAGTTTGGTTAGCGCGCTTGACTGGGGGTCAAGAGGTCGCCGGTTCAAATCCGGCCAGCCCGACTAGAACATCCCAGGTCAGCGGCCTGACGTGGCAAGACAAGGCGGCCGCGGTCACGCCGACCACGGCGTCCCTCGCCAAACTGACCGCACAGTTCCAAGCCGACGAGAACGCGGCCAACGCAGTGGTTAAGCAAGTCGGTACGACGGTGGACAATCTCGGGTCCAATCCGTCGGCAAGTGACGTTGCGTCCGCTGTCGCGCCGCTAATCACTGCCGCTCAGAGGTACGAAACTCAAGTCACCGACTTGCCGTGGCCTGCGAACATGACATCCGACGCGCACGCGCTGGTGGTGACTGTCGGCCTGTTTGTCGTGATTCTGCAGTCGGTTGCGAGCCAGAACGTATTCTCGCAGGCCGCCTGGGTGTCGGAATTCACTTCGGCTGAAGGCGGCGAGCACGCGGCAGCAAACACGCTCCGCCACGACCTCGGCCTGCCTCCAGAGTCGTAGGACCGCCTACAGCGACAGCGGTCAGACAGCAGTCGTCGCCTTCTGGCCGCGCCAGAATGGCAGGAGAGCACCCGCGCCAGGCACAAAGAAGACCCGCAAATGCCGGGGCTGGCGCCTAGTAGCCAGAGGCAGTTTTTAGGGCCCGAAAATCGCGGTCGCGCGCAGCTCGGTAGAGCTGGCTACGAAACGACTTGCGACGCGGTACGGCGCCTCATCCTACGTTGCGCCCGCCGCTCGCCCGCTTTGCCGCTGTGCCACGTAGGTGCGCGTCTTGGGGTCGTACCCCCTGAAGCGTTGCCAGTCACCAAGGGTCATGGCATCGGGGTCTGGCACGTTGAAGTGACCGAGGTGCCTTGGTTTCTTCGGCTTGTCCGGGTCTAGTTCGTTGAGGTGACCGAGGCGCCTTGGCTTCCTCGGCTTGGGCGCTCCCTTTGTTTTGTGTGGCTGCGTGGTCATCGGGGCCTCTGGCTCTTGGCCGGCCTGAGCCCGGCCTGAGACACCTAGGCTTAGCTGATGCCACGTCGTAAGTGTCTTCGCTCCCAGCTCTACCGAGCAGCGCGCGACCTCGGCACCGTCGTGGCCGTGCGCATTGTCTGGGTGGATTGATGCACCAAATTCCCGGCTTCGTCATCTCCGTCCTGGCCATCAGTGCCATTTGGGCCGTCGGGTCTAAGCACCGGGTCGGTTGGCTGTTCGCGGCCTCGACCGAGATCCCGTGGGCCCTCTACTCGATCTGGCTCAAGCAGTACGGACTACTTCTCGCCTGCGTCGCGTGGGCGGGCGTCTACGTGCGCAACTACTTGCACTGGAGGCCCCATGAATAGTTGCCCGCCCTACAAGTCCCAAGGCACCCTCGTCGAGGTCACCTGGCTCGACGCCCATGGCGGCTACGACAAGTGGGCCGAGTTCAACCCTCCGGCATCCATGGGTCCAGCGGTCGCGTTTGCGGGGCACCTGGGGCATCCTGCGAGGTGTTTCCATCGGGCTACGCCACGACGGTGCCGAGGTCGCGCGACTTGGAAGCGGCGTGGTCGAAGTCGACCCCTGAAAGTGACGCCGACCTAATCCGTGCCCTCACGACTGCCAGCGAGGCTTATCGCCTGGCGGCAGAGAAATGCGACGAACTGCGTTCTGGCTTGGAGGGCTGACGCGGAGCTTGTCACCGTCTTGTCACAACGGGGGTGCTTTGTCGCCCGCACACATATCCCAGACCCGTTGTGGTCAGGTATTTTGTGGCCCCCTCCGATTGCGCACCTGTCCATGTCATGACGACTTACACTGATGCAGGCGGGGGCAACTCGCCCCGGAAGGATAGGACTATGGCCAGGCGAGTCGAGGTGTCGTGTGTCCGCCTACGAGCCTCCGCCGGTGCTGAGGGAGAAGGCGTGGCGATGAAATGTGGCACGCCGTTGAAACGCTCGCCCATTCGCCGCGGCACGAAAGGCCTCAAGCGAACAGGCTCCCTCTCGCGTCGTACGCGCCTCGCGCCTATGAGCGCCAAGCGAAAATGCGTGACAGTCAAGAGGTCAAAATAGAAGGTCGCGTCGACGCACGACGGTAGCCAAAGTGGTAGCCATGGCGGTGAAAACTACTGACGACGTCGGATGGCGCCCGATGACACAGACCCTCACTGACCTGCGACGCTGACGACTCGGGACGACAG
>Ga0187852_1003576_pt1 | contig 11275 bp, 7 predicted proteins | sample June2016WEW_6_40_FD_134511 | JGI IMG/M metagenome (GOLD analysis project Ga0187852, IMG submission 134511) | Peatland microbial communities from SPRUCE experiment site at the Marcell Experimental Forest, Minnesota, USA - June2016WEW_6_40 | ecosystem: Environmental > Terrestrial > Soil > Wetlands...
CGATCACGGGAACTCCCTATGCGGCCGACGCAGGCACGTCCAACTTCACGGTCAAGGTGACGGACCAATACGGGGACACTGCGACCTCAGGCCCACTGAGCATCACGATTACCGCGCCGACGATCACGTTCGCTACCCCGACAGCAACCGCTAGCGTCGGCGTGGCTTACTCGAGCAGCGCAGCGGCCACGGGTCCCGTGGGAACGACAACCTACACCCTGGCCAGCGGCGCATTGCCCTCTTCGGGCCATCTGGTGCTGAACGCCGGCACGGGCGCGATCGCGGGAACTCCCTATGCGGCCGATGCAGGTGTGAGCACTTTCACGATCAAGGTGACGGATCAGTATGGCGATACGGCGACTTCGGGAAGCTTGAGCATTACCCTCACCGCGCCTACCATCACCTTCCCCTCCTCGTTGGCGGGCGGAAATGTAGGCACGGCCTATAGCGCCAGCGCGGCGGCGACGGGCGCAGTGGGCACCACAGCCTACGCCCTGAACAGCGGAGCCCTGCCCGCTTCCGGCGATCTGACGCTGAATGCCGGCACAGGCGCCATCACGGGCACGCCCCATGCCGCCGACGTGGGTACATACCCGCTCACGATCAAGGTGACGGATCAATATGGCGACACGGCGACATCGGGAACGCTCAACCTGACGATTAACGCAGTGGGGGCGATTACGTTCGGGGCGGCGCCAACGGGCACCGCGACAGACGGCGTAGCCTATTCGAGCAGCTTGACCGCTACGGGCGGCGCGGGCGCGCTGACCTACAGCATCACCGCCGGCTCCTTGCCCACCGGGCTGACGCTGAATTCGAGCACCGGCGCCATCACCGGCACGCCCACGGGCGCCGCGCAAGGCTATACCTTCACGGCCCAGGCCGCGGACAGCTTTGGCGATACGCCGGCCACGCAGGCTTACGCGATTACGCTCAATCCGGGCGCGGCGGTATCCTTCACGCTCGCGGTCCCGCCCACCGTCCCTGCAGGAAATCCGACAAGCATCGGTGTGACGGCGTTCGATGCCTATGGCAATGCAGCAACGGGCTACACCGGAACGGTGAAATTCACGAGCACCGATGCGCAGGCTGTGGTGCCGGCGAATTCAACGCTGACCAGCGGATCGGGCAGCTTTGGGGCAACGCTGAAGACCGCGGGGAGCCAGACCGTCACTGCGACGGATACGGTAAATGCGTCGATTACGGGAACGTCCCGCCCGATCATTGTGGTCCCTGGAGCGTACACGAAGCTGTTGGTAGCGGCGGCGTCGACGGCCACCGCGGGAACGGCGTTCAGCTTTACGGTGACCGCGCAGGATAATTACGGCAATACGACAGCCACCAATGACTCCCTCAGCTTCACCAGCACCGACGGCGCCGCGGTAATCCCGTCCGGCTCTCTCAGTGGCGGAACAGGCACCTTCTCGGCGACGTTGAACACCATAGGTCCGCAGACCATCAGCGCACACGACGGCACAGCCGGGACCTCGGGCACGTCCGACATTATCACGGTCAGCAATGCACTCGCCATCAGCCCTTCGGTTCTGCCGTCGGCAGACTTGGGATCGCCTTACTCGTTCACCCTGACCGCCGCGGGCGGCAGCGGCGGCGGCTATAGCTTTACGACCACCGGCACCAGCACACTCTCCAACTTCGGGCTGTCGCTGGCGACGACCGGCCTGATCTCCGGCACGCCGACAGGGGCCACCGGAACCGCTACATTCACGGCCAAACTGACGGACTCGGCGAGCAATACGACAACGCTGGCGCTCTCCATCCCCGTCTATGGTTCGCTCTCTTTGCCTTCTCCCGATCCCAGTTCGCTGCCTGCTACGGGCCTGACCAATCAGACGTACACGGGATCGATCACGGCAACGGGCGGCACCGGAACCTTCTCGTGGACGGTGACGGGGCTTGCGGGCACGGGATTGACCGCGACGCCCGGCGGGAACATGCTGAATATCGGCGGGGCGCCGTTGTCGGCCGGCGCAATCACATTCAGCGTCAAGCTGACCGATACCGCGGCCAACAATGTCTCGATCACCCAGAACAATTACACCATCACGGTCAGCGACCCGATCGCGGTGTCGCTGCCGCCGCCGAGCGCGACGGTGCCGGGCCCGGCGGTTGTGGGCCAAAGTTACAACGGGTCGATCGCGGCCCTCAACGGCGTGGGGCCCTACACCTGGACGGTGAACGGGCAGCCAACCACAGGCTCCGGCTACTCCCTCGGCGACAACATCACCGCGACCAGCACCGGCGGCGGCACGCTCTCGTTCAGCGGACAGCCAACGTCGGCGACGACCATCGGGCCGTTTACCGTGAATGTGACCGACAGCACGCTGCCGACCAACACCAGCGCGTCAAAAAGCTACAGCATCGTGGTGGACCCCGCAGGCGGGCAGATCAGCGGTCAGATTAATCTGAACAATGTCTGCGGTAACATTACTCTGCCCTCGTTCACGGTGACTCTCACCAACACTTCCACGAATGCGACCATACCGGGAACCACGAACGGCAGCGGCCAGTTCTCGTTCAGCAGCGTTCCGCCCGGCACCTACAGCATCACGCCTACGATTCCGGGAGCGGCGGCGAGTATCTTCTCTCCCGCCAACTACCCGAGCGTTGCGATTACAAACGGTTCCAACGTTAGCGGCGAAAACTTCAGCGCCGTCGTGGGTTACACCGTTTCCGGAACTTTGAGCTACGGCGGATCGCAGACGGGGCAGACGTATCTCTATCTCCAGAACAACAACTGCGGCGGCAGCAATGGAAATCCCGGGACCAGCATCAGCGAATCCACGCTGACCTCCAGCGGCGCCTACTCGATCAGCGGCGTGCCTCCGGGCAACTACACGCTCTACGCCTGGATGGATTCGACCGGCATCACTTCAGGAACAGATTACCCAGGCGCGCAGGGCGCGCCGAATACAAACAACCCAACCGGCAGCAACACCAATGTCTCGGTGACCAACGCCACCGTGACGACAGCCGACGTCACCCTGGCCAACCCCGCCGCCTACGCCACGCCGCCCAGCAACCCGTCGTTCCAGGTGATTCCGACCAACGGCGGCTGGATGCTGATGTATTCGCCGCCGACGGTCAACACGTCGAACGGCTCCCAGCTGGAAGCGGCCAACGAATATGTGGTGCAATGGGCCATACCGACCGGAACCGATAGCGCGAGCAATCCGACGTGCGCTCTCGGCGGCGGCACCGGCGGAGCCCAGTTTGGAACCGTTGCCGGCAGCCACACCTTCTATGCGACCGGGAACGGCTCGACGGCATGGATCCTGAACAATACGTCGATGGGCACTTCGTTAGTACCGACTCCCTTTAACGGAGGAGCTTACTGCTTCCAGGCGCGGGCGTTCAACACTCTGGCCACCAACCAGCATCCGTCGGGGTGGTCCGACTATACGGATCCCGCCAGCAGCAGCGATCCGCTGGCAGTTGCGCCCGTAACGTCGAACACCTTCTGCACGACGAACTGCACCGCGGTCTCCGGCACGATCACCATCCCCGCGGGCGTCCACATCGCCACGGGCGCGCCGCTCTACGTGGGCTACCTCCAGGAGACCGGCAACAACGGGAACCCCTCGGCCATCTATGCCACCGAGATTGCCCACCCTGTGACCGGAGCCAACAGCTTCTCGATCACCATTCCAAATGGTTCCGGTTATGCCCTGTTCGCAATCTACGACGAGAACAACGACGGCGCGATCGACGCGTACGATGTGACGAACGTCAGAGACAGTGGTGTTTTTTCGAACCCCGTCACGTTCTCGGGTACCCCTGTAACCGACGCAAGCCTGACGCTGCCCGCGGAAAACAGTACGGTTCAGGTGCAGACGCAGTACTTTACGAGCACCTGCAGCGGCTGTGCGCCCGGCTACTCTCTCCAGTTCCAGATCAACGAGGAGAATAAGCTGCCCGTGTCGGTTACGCTGACTAATACTTCAGTAGCCACACCTTATCTCATGATGCCGGTGGACCTCAGCCTGTGCGGGAATTGCGGCAACGCCGAGTTCGCGTACTATGCGACTTTGGTGGGGGGCACGCCGAGCGTGGGCGACAGCTTCGACTTTACCGTGACCTACAGCGACGGCAGCCAGGACAACGGAACCACGGTGAACGGGGCGGTGACCGCTTTTGGAAGCACCGGCGCAGTGGTGGACGCCAGCGATGCGCCGACGAGCCTGCAAGCGACCGCGGGCACGACACCGGACTTCAGCTGGACCGACTCGACCAATGCATTAGGCAGTGCCTACTACTACTCGTTCTATCTGAGCCAGCAGAGCGGTACATGCCCGGGCAACAATTGCACGATCTGGGAGATACCGGGTCAGAACTCCAAATCGAATGGCTTCTCGAGCTCGATCACCTCGCTGACCTGGGGCTCCGATCCGACCGGAGGAGGCAGCACGCCGACTGGAAGCTTGAGTTCCGCGAATAACTATAGCTGGTCCGTTTCGGTGCAGGACTCAAACGGCAACCAGGCACAGTCGTCGACGGACGATAACAATCCGTAAGACGCCTCGCCTGCCTGTTCTTGAGATGGTGGCTGGTCGCCATGGACGATGGCGCGGCTGAGGCCAGTTCATCTCGGCTCAGACTCGATTTTGCTGCCAGCCGGAAGAAACCAAGCCTGGCGTCTCTTATGGCGGGAGCCGGTGTCTTCGGGCTCGGCTGCACTCTGGCCGCACTGGCGCCTGGATACTGGTGGTTTGGAGCCGCTCTCGTGGTCATCGGCGCGGCTGGCCTGACTTTCATTAACGGCACCAACAGCATCATGCAACTCTCGACAGAACCAGCGATGCGGGGCAGGGTGATGGCCCTGCGGGTCGGCATTGCACTTGGGGGTGCACCAATCGGCGCACCGATCGTCGGTTGGGTTGCCAACCACTTCGGTCCTCGCTGAGCGCTCGGTGTCGGCGCCGGGGCGGGCCTCACCGCTGCCCTGGTCGCCGCCTACGTTCTGGCCCGCCGAAAAGAGCCATCGCTTGCTCGGTAATGAATCCTGTGTCGTCTTTGGACTGTAGGTTCCCAAGAGACTGAGGCGAATTGCCCTGCCTCTGGAGAGCACTCGCTGCAGGCAACCGGTGCGGCTCATCGCCGAAATCCGACCCTCCAACCTCATTTCCGAGGGTTCATCCATAAAGGCGGTTTTCCCTCGGAGGAGCGGACGTATGGTGCACACAGGGCAGCAAGGCTGTCCTGGAGGAGCAGCGTGAATGAACTGGTGACGGCTGAAGCGGTGAGCCGGAGTTTTCCGTTGGATCACAGCCAAGTGCGCGCATTGGACGACGCGAGCCTACGCGTCTCTCCCGGCGAGTTCCTGGCCATTGCGGGCCCCAGCGGCAGCGGAAAGACCACGCTGCTGAACCTGATCGGCTGCATCGACAAGCCGACCTCGGGCCGGATCGTATTCGATGGCGAGGAGACGGCGAAACTAACGGCTGCACAGACTACGGCCCTTCGCCGCGAAAAGATCGGCTTCGTTTTTCAGACTTTCAATCTGATTCCTGTATTCACGGCGAGCGAAAACGTCGAGTATCCGCTGCTGCTCCAGGGAGTGAGCGCGAGCCAGCGCCGCAAGAGAGTCGCCGCGGCGCTGGAGAGTGTGGGACTTTCTTCGCGCGCCACACATCGGCCCGACCTGCTTTCGGGCGGCGAGCGCCAGCGTGTTGCCGTGGCGCGGGCCATCGTACACCGACCGGCGCTTGTGCTGGCCGACGAACCGACGGCAAACCTGGACACGCAGAACGCGACGCAACTGATCGACCTGATGCGCGAACTGAACCGCAACCTCGGCCTCACCTTCATTTTTTCTACGCACGACCAGCGGCTTTTGGAGCACACGCCGCGCATCGTCCGGCTCTGCGACGGGCGCATCGTCTCCGACACGCACTCTGCCGCAGCCTTGGGCCGCGAAACACAAACCAAAGGAGAACTCCATGAGCAAGTTTTTGCTGCTCGCCTTTCGTAATGTCTTCCGCAACCGCCGGCGCACGGTGATGACGCTGCTGATGGTTGCCGGCGGCGTGGCCGCGCTGCTGTTGGCGGGAGGTTATTTTGCGCGTATGACCCATGGCCTGCGCGAAAACACGATTCGCAACGGCCTGGGCCACATCCAAATCTTCTCCGCCGAGCACTTCAAGCGCGACGAGGTGCGCGTGCTCGACACGGGTATCGACAACTGGCGGCAGGTGGCGGCAACGGTCAGGAGCGCCGAACACGTGCGCGGCGTGGCGCCACGCATCGAGTTCTACGGAATGGTCTCCAATGGGCAGAAATCCTCGGTCTTCATGGGCAGCGCGGTGGATCCCGATGCGGAGCGAAGCCTCGGCTTCGAAACCTACCTGGCTTCCGGACACGACCTCGACGCGCAACGAACCGGCGACGCGGAGGCGTTGATCGGCACGGGGTTGGCGAAATCGATGAACGTCAAGGTCGGCGACGGGCTCACGCTGCTGGCTGTCACCTCCGATGGCGCTCTCAACGGCGTCGACGTCCAGATCGCGGGGATCGTCGAGACAGGCGTTGCGGATCTGGACGCGCGCTATCTTCGCATCCCGCTGGACGCCGGGCAGCGGCTGTTGCAAAGCGACCGCGTGACGAACCTCGTGGTCGGTCTGGATGCGACTGCGAACACCGATCGCGTTTACGACGAGCTGACGCCGCGGCTCAATAACGGGTTCGGGGGCATGTCGCAGCAGATGGAAATGAAGAAGTGGATCGATCTGGCGACTTACTACAAGCAAGTTCGTAACATGTTCGACGGAATCTTCCTGTTCATGGGCATCATTGTGTTCTTCATGGTGCTCATGTCGAGCATCAACACGCTGCTCATGTCGATGTTCGAGCGCACGCGGGAGATCGGGACCATGCTGGCGATGGGCACGCCGCAGGCGTGGATCGTGGGCCTGTTCATGACCGAGGCGGCGTTGCTGGGCCTGCTGGGAGCGGCTATCGGCGTGGCCGGCGGCAACCTCTTGGGCACGGTGCTGAACGCGCTCAATCTGCGCCTGCCGCCACCGCCCGGAATAGCAGTGAGCATTCCGTTCTACGTTCTGCACGTGCCGGGGATCATGATCGGCGCATCGATCCTCGTGATCGTTTCGCTCGTGCTGGCTTCGATTCTGCCCGCGATCCGCGCATCGCGGCTTCGCATTACGGAGGCATTGGCCCATGTCTAAAGTCGACCGGTTTCTGCGCTGGTATCTCATTCTCTTTGCCGCCGGGCTGCTACTTACCTGCGCGCTGGTGTGCCGCGCGGCAACGCCCAATGCGGAGGCACTGCTCAAGCAGTCCGACCGGTTCCGCAACGGCTGGCTGTCGTATGTTGTGCACGTCAAGATCACCGATTACGAAGCCGACAGGCCCGACGAGGAGCATCTCTACGAGGTCTCGCAGAAAGGCACGGATAAGACTTACGTTGAGTTCATGAGCCCGCGGGAAAAGGGCGAGCACCTGTTGATGCTGGGCGACGATATGTGGGTCTATCTGCCCGATACCAGCCGCCCCGTGCGCATCACGCCGCTGGAGCGGCTGAGCGGCGACGCTTCCAACGGAGACGTCGCCCGCACCAACTACGCTGCCGATTACTCGGCCGTCTACCTGCGCACTGAGAAGGCCGGAGCGGTCGAGTGCAATGTTCTGGAGCTCACGGCCAAGCGCAAGGGCGCAACTTACCACCGCATTCTCTATTGGATTCGCGTGGAGGATGCGCGGCCGGTAAGGGCGGAATTTTATCTAACCTCGGGCAAGCACATTAAGTCCGCGACTTTTGACGAATATGGCCTCGTCGGCGGGCAAATGCTGCTGCGCCGACTGACGCTCTACGACGAAATCCTGCACAACTCGCACAGTGTGCTCGAATATTCCGGTGCGACCCAGCGCGCGCTGCCCGACAAGCTCTTTTACCAGGGCCGCGCGGACCGGTTCTGAGGCCGCCGGACCGGGACTCGAAAGGCTTAACCATGCGTCGCCAGCTCCTCATTTCGATCCTCCTTTGCTCGGGCGTTTGGGCCTCGGCTCAGGATGCTTCGACTGCGAAGGAGAGCCGCTACGAGACGCGATACTCGGCCGGGGTGATCGACGACGCGACTTTCTATGGCAGCTTGCGTGCCCCGCTGCCCACGGTGCTGAACCAGGTGCTCGTGGAGCCGGCTTTCGGCATTCGCGACCGCAACCGCTGGAACCTTTCGACAAGCCTGATTGGGCTAACCGCGACCTACTCCGATACGAGCACGCAACTTCGCGTGCGCGAGTTGTATGGCGGGGTTTCCGCGGGCGACTTCGACTTCACGGCCGGACGCAAGCTGGTGCTCTGGGGCACGGGATACGCCTTCAGCGCCGCCGGCGTGCTCGATCCGCCACGTATGCCGACCGATCCCTCCGACCGGCTCAACGTGAACGAGGGGCGCGACATCGTGAAGGCCGACTGGGTGCACGGGCAGCAGGCAATCTCGGCGGCGTGGTCGACTTCGGCGCTGACGCCAGCAGCGGCCAACCTGCACGACACCACCGCGTTCCGGTATAACGTTCTAATGCGGGGATTCGACACTTCTCTCATCGCAGGCCACGATCGCGGCGGCGACACGTTTGGCGCATTGACGTTTACGCGCGTAGTGGGCGAGGCGTGGGAAGTGCACGGCGAAGCCGTGTGGCGCGAAGAGGCGGCGGCGCTGGTGGGCGCCAAATACACGGTCTCGGGCGTCACCTGCATCGCGGAGTTCTACACCCCGCCCAACATCCCGATCTATCGCGATCCGGCGGTGTCGCCGGCAGCCGGACGTCAGCATTACGGCTTTCTCGACGTGGGCAAAGCGCGGCTGCGCGAGCGGCCGGGTTGGAAGCAATGGAGCATCTCGGGCGAGGTGGTCGCGAATCTGAACGATCGAAGTTACACTGGCGTGGCCGACGTGAGCCGGTGGTTCGGCAATCACTTCTCCTCCTATGTGCATCTCGAGGCGCCAAGAGGGAGCAAGACGTCGGAGTTCGGCTCGGCGCCATATTCAACGGCAACATCGATGGGGATACGATTCCAGCTATGAATCAGGCGAGCAGAAATTCGAGTTGCGCCTCCAAAGAAACTTCGTCGGGGTTAGGCTTCCGGCACATGCTCATCGAAGCGTTGTGGGTCATTCCCAGCGCCACGTTGATCATCTTCCTCATCTTTTTCACGCTGGGACGCGTCCGGCTTTCCGAGACCGGCGCGCATTTGTTGACTGTCTTCATCTACTCGGCATGCATCTCGATCCTGTCCATGGTGCTGGTGACGCGGGTGTCGGTCCGCTATGCGCCGCGATTTCCGCGGACGATTATCCTGATTCAGGCGGCGTGCCTTGCGTTCACTGCGGCCGCCGGGAGCCTTGCGGCAAACCTGATCCTATGGAGCCTGGGCATGATTGCGCGCGGCGCCATTTGGGGAGAATTCCTCGGGTCGCTTCCGTTCTCGATCGTTGCCGCGCTCCTTATCGGTCTCAGCATCGCGACGTTCGAGGATATGCGTTACCACCTGCAAGCCACAGAGCTCGAGCTGCGCACCAAGCAGGTCGAGCACGAGCGCGCCTACAAGCTGCTGGCCGAGGCACAGCTCTCGTCACTCGAGTCGCGCATCCATCCGCACTTCCTCTTCAACACCCTCAATTCCATCGCTGCGCTGATCCCCTCGGACCCGCAACGCGCGGAAGACACGGTGGGCAAGCTGGCGTCGCTGCTGCGCTTCTCGCTCAATGCGCAGCACAGCGGCCTGGTTCCGCTGGAGCAAGAGCAGAAGGTGGTGCGGGATTATCTTGAGATTGAGACCACGCGGTTCGGCTCTCGCTTGCGCTACCGGATGGTTGTTCCCGACTCCCTCGGCGCTGTCAGAGTTCCTCCGCTATCGCTGCAGACCCTGGTGGAGAACTCGGTCAAGCACGTGGCGGCCGAGCGCGTTGACGGCGCGTCGATCGAGATTGCCGGGAGAATGGAAGGCGAGCGAATCGTCCTCGAAGTCATCGACGACGGTCCCGGCTTCTCGCTGGGCGCCGTAGCTCCGGAGCACGGTCTCGGCAACCTGCTCGCGCGACTCGAGCTGTTGTTTGGCGGCGAGGGCCGACTCGACGTGGTCCGCGAGCAGGAAAAGACCGTCGTCCGCATGGCATTTCCTGCCCAATCGTGAGGCCCTATGGAAGCTGCTCCGCTGCGCGCCTATCTCGTGGATGACGAACCGCTCGCCATCGAGCGGCTCACGCGGCTTCTTGCGAAATACGATGCGCTTTCCGTCGCCGGAAGCGCATCGGACCCGCAACAGGCGGTCGAATTCCTCAACGGAGAGAATGACGTCGATGTGCTTTTCCTCGACATTCAGATGCCGGGCATGAACGGCTTCGAATTGCTCTCGTGCCTTGCCGTTCAGCCCTTCGTCATCTTCACCACCGCATACGATCAATACGCGCTGCGGGCGTTTGAAGTGAATTCCGTAGATTACCTGCTCAAGCCCATCGACGCGGAGCAGTTGCAACGCGCGCTCGGGAAGCTCGGCCGCATTCGTCCGGTGGTCAAACCAGACTGGCAGCGGAATCCCGAATTGCCAAATGTCCTGAGGGAACTGGCGGCATCGCTTCTAGGCCATAAAGCCGATCATCCGCGCCGCATCGCTTCCCGCGTCGGCGATCGCATCTCGTTTCTCGACGCGCAGACCATCACGCATTTCATCGCCCGCGACAAACTTACCTATGCCGTTGTGAACGGGCGCGAGCACTGCGTCGATCAGACGATAGCCGATCTGGAACGGAAGCTGGACCCTGCAAGCTTTCTTCGCATCCATCGCTCGATTCTTCTGAACCTGGAATGGGTCAGACAGGCCAATGTCTCCTTTGCAGGCAGAGTCACGATCCTGCTAAAAGACGAGTGCGGCACACAACTGCCTGTGGCGCGCGATCGCGTGCCCTCGATCCGGACGCGATTGGGGTTCTGAGTTCTCAAAACATTCCGTAGTCGGATTAATCCGATAGAGCGGATAGCTTGCGAAGTTCAGGACCGAGAATCCGCGCAGACGGCGCAGGTCAGCCACTTATCGCCAACGCTGTCTGCTATGGTTGCTACGATTTCCGGCCCGAAATGACCGTACGAAGCTGTCTTCAGGTGACAAATACGCCCGGAGTGATGGCGTGTAAGCCTCAGGGAATGATCTATTTATTGGATCTTCAGAGATTGGGCGAAAGTGCTGGCGGAGAGAGGGGGATTCGAACCCCCGGTACAGCTTTTGACCGTACAACGGTTTAGC
>Ga0187852_1003578_pt1 | contig 11271 bp, 16 predicted proteins | sample June2016WEW_6_40_FD_134511 | JGI IMG/M metagenome (GOLD analysis project Ga0187852, IMG submission 134511) | Peatland microbial communities from SPRUCE experiment site at the Marcell Experimental Forest, Minnesota, USA - June2016WEW_6_40 | ecosystem: Environmental > Terrestrial > Soil > Wetlands...
ATCATAAGAACCTGCGCCGCGTAGTGTATGTCACGGGAGACGTGGCTGGTGCCGAAGAGAGCCCGGTCTACGCCATCCTTAAGATGAACAAAGCCCTCGACCATCTCACGCTTCCGGCCGGATACACTCTGGCACGCTACAACGCGTCGATGCCGGAGTCCACCGACCACTACTCGATGAAGTGGGACGGCGAATGGCACATCACCATCGAAGTCTTCCGCGATATGGGCCTCGCATTTGCCGCCGTGCTCATCCTTATCTATGTGCTTGTGGTCGGTTGGTTCCGTTCCTTTATTGTGCCGCTGATTATCATGGCGCCGATTCCGCTTACTCTTGTCGGCATCATGCCGGCGCACGCGATACTAGGCGCGTTCTTCACGGCCACATCTATGATCGGCTTCATTGCCGGAGCAGGGATCATCGTGCGCAACTCCATCATCCTTGTCGATTTCATCGAGCTCAGGATTCGCCAGGGAATCCCTCTGGCCGAAGCGGTGATTGATGCCGGCGCAACTCGCTTCCGCCCCATGCTGCTCACCGCGGCGGCGGTGGTCGTCGGCGCCAGCGTGATTCTCACCGACCCCATCTTTCAAGGTCTGGCGTTGTCGCTAATTGCCGGAGCCGTCGCCTCGACCTTCCTCTCCTGGCCGACCATTCCGATGCTTTATTACATGGTTCATTCCCGGCGTGAATCCGGGAGTGGGCCTCAACCCGAAACCGACCTCATCACAGAAGAAGGAGACTCCCTATGACAGTTGAACGCGGTGTGCGCCTGATCGCAGGCGTAATCATTCTCGCATCACTCGCACTGGCGTATTACTTCTCGCCCTATTGGCTGTGGCTGACGGCTTTTGTCGGACTCAACCTGTTGCAGTCGGCATTTACGAACTGGTGCCCCGCCATGTCAATCCTGCGCGCACTGGGGATGAAAGATGGCGGCTGTTGTGGAACCAGGTAAGAGTGATATGCACAGCAGGCGATTTCCTGCGTCTGAAGCGCATCGACTCGACGATCCTGCACGCAAAGAGTGGCTTCCTCCCGAGGAGGTGCTTCATGCGCTGGCCTTGCATTCCGGTGAAACGATAGCGGACGTGGGCGCCGGAACGGGATACTTTTCGCTGCCGCTGGCGCAGGCTGTCGGCCCGGAAGGCAAGGTTTATGCAGTCGATGCACAGGTCGAAATGCTTTCCTTGCTCCAGCAGAAACTTACCGCGTCCGCATTCGCCAACGTTGAGTTAATTCACGCGGAAGCGGACCAAACCGGCCTGCCAGCATCCAGTTGCTATCTGTTCTTCCTTGCCAATATCTGGCATGAGATCGAAGATCAAAGCGCTGTTCTACGGGAAGCCATTCGCGTTCTCAAGAAAAGCGGCAGAATTGCGATCCTTGATTGGAGGCCCGATGTCGATCCAGAACAAGGCCCGCCCCTCGCGCATCGAGTGGACCCTTCTCGAGCTAAAGAGAGTCTGCGTTCGGAGGGCTTTGAGCATGTTGAAATAGCGAATGTCGGCCGGTACTCCTGGCTTGTTCAAGGGGGAAAACTACCATGACGGCGCTTAAGGGGCTTGCCCGCCAGAGCAAGCCGAGACTCAATCACAGCGGGCGAGCCAAAGATGAGGTCTACCGCCAGATGTTCCGGTTAGAGGAGCGCCGTCCTGGCGCCGAGATAGGTCTCGCAATTGTCTTATTGCACGCATGGCTCACGGCTGAATCAAATTCTGAAAGCGGCTTGGAGCGAGTCTGGCTTAAGAACATCTCCCCCATCTGTCTTCAGATGATCGAGACCGCTTTGCAGGCGACGAACACAGTAAGCCCTTGTGCGCAGTGAGTGCATTTCGAGTAATTCTGCTGCGAACCTCTGGGAAAGCTCGCTGTCGTTCGTCCGCGTGGGGGAATATACTGTTCTTGCTCTTGATGATCCCAAGCGATGCGACCTGAACTGATCCAAGCTACCACGCTTTTGCGCCGCAACACTCCCGAAGCCGCCGAGGAGGCGATCGGGCTGCTGCAAAACACGGTATATTCCTTCAGCATGAAGATTTGTGGGCACCCGGAAGATGCGGAAGACACTATGCAAGAGGTGCTCTACCGCTCCCTGGGCCATCTGGCGAAGATTAAGGATCCGCAGGCTCTCGCGGTATGGCTTTACACCGTAACCAGAAACCGCTGCTGGCGAATGCGCCGCAAACCGGCTCATGCTCCCAGCCACGCATTCTCACTCGACGAATTGATGCCGGACGAGGCAGAGTTGGGGCGATTGTTGAAGGATGTAGGCCAGAGTCCGGAAGGCAACCTGCTCCATGCCGAGCAGCATCATCTGCTGCACCAGGCGATCCTGCGCATCCCTGCTCAATTGCGAATTGTTCTCGTCCTCCACGACATGGAAGAGCTGACCACCGAACAAGTGGCACAGATTCTTGATTTACAACCGGGGACGGTCCGGGTTAGGTTGCACCGAGCGCGCCTCTCTGTACGCAAAGTGATGAATAGGATGCTCGATGGAGCGCCCGAGCAGACAGATAAACACAAGCCCACCAGGAAAAAGGCTCAAGGCATTCTGTCAAATGTTGCGCAACGCCCCACCGAGTGCCGCGATTTGTTTTTAAACCTCTCTGAGTATCTGGATGGCCGAGTGGAACCAATCACCTGCGACCAGATGCGCAGGCATATCGAGGCATGTCCTGCCTGCGTGGCGTTCCTGAGCGACTTGCGCGGCGCCATTGATCGTTGCCGCGCACTTGAACTTACCTGCGATCCCGTTGTTGCTTCGCGTCTGCGCTCCATTCTCACGCAGGAATATTTGCGAATGATCGGCGCTCCAGTCAAAGAAATAATTTCATCTATACTGTAACGAATCGGCGAGTTTATGTATTTTATCTTATGAAAGGCGGTAAAACTCATGGAAGTGAAGATTACCCATCTCGATCAGGTTAAGTTTAATATTCAATCGCGGTCGCACACGATTCTCTGCGACCAACCCGCAGAGAACGGCGGCGAAGACACCGGCATGACGCCCCCGGAACTACTGCTGGCGTCTTTGGGGTCCTGTGCGGCTTTCTACGCAGTCCAGTACCTGAAAACACGCAAACTGGCAGAGTCTGGTGTCGAGGTTTCCGTGACCGCTGACAAACTCACGCAGCCTGCTCGGCTCGGCAACTTCCGTGTTCATGTCGTGTATCCCGTACCGCTCACCGAAGAGCAGACGGAGGGGCTCATGCGCTCCGTGCATCACTGCCTGGTTCACAACACGCTCTTGACACCGCCGGAGATCGCGATTGAGCTGACTACCAAGGAAACGACCGCCCTCCACGCATGAGTGCATGGATGGAGGGCTCACGTGAGGTGGCCAGCCGAAAAACACGGCGTGCGGTTGGAGGTGGTCAAATATACCGAGGTCAAATACGGCTTCGTTCTGTTGCCGCGCCGCTGGGTGGTGGAGCGTAGCTTTGCCTGGGCGGCCCGCTTCCGCCGCCTGGCTAGAGATTACGAACGGTTTGGTAAAATCCTCGCGGAACTCCACTGCATAGCTTTCGCCATCCTCATGCACGCAAATCTGGCGCGGCTCCTCGCGCAAAGTTAATAACAGGCTCTAGCCATCACTCGGAGTCACAACCAAGACTATTTAGTGCCTGCTATTGTTTGATATGGCCGTATCGGTCAATACGGCCGCCCTGAAAGAAGCGGTGGCGCACCATGCTTTGGGCAAGCAAAAAAACCGCGACTGCCAAGGCGACTAGAAACAGGAACTGTCCAACTTGGAACCAGGGAGACTTTATCCTTTCAGGGGCTGGCGACTTCAATTCATTTGTCATATTAGCGACCTCTCCCGTGGGTTAGGCACCTGCCATTGCGCAGCCACTCATGCGATCCGTCACTTCCTGTGTCGACGTCAAACTGTATCGGTCCTAAAACGTGGTGCCAGTGACGGCTCCATTCTCTTGCTTCGCAACTGGTGACTGTAAGGTGGCGGCATTGAGCCATTGGTCTGTTCAGGTCTGCCTCCGATGGACCTCTAACGTCACTTCGCCAATAGCTTTTGGATCGCGTGCAATTCGAGACGGCGCTTTTCGGTGGTCTTTGGGTATGCCATCTTGAATTCTCCCAGTGCAACCAGAACGATTTGGGATACGATCAGCCGCGCGTTCTCCTTGTCATCGGCAGGAACGATATACCACGGCGCATGACGAGTGCTTGTAGAGTAAAAGCAATCCTCATAGGACTTCATGTATTGCTTCCAGTATTTCCTCTCGTGAATGTCGAAGGTGCTGAACTTCCAATTCTTGTTTGGCTCATCGATGCGCGCAAGGAAGCGATTTCGCTGCTCTTTGTAAGAAAGGTGCAGGAATATTTTGACAATCCGCGTGCCGTTACGATGAAGGTGCTTCTCCAGATCCCGGATGGAGCCATACCTCTGGGCCCAAATGTCTTCGGCGTCGCGCAACTTCTCGGGAAGCCTCTGGCTGCGGAGAATCTCCGGATGCACTCGAACGACCAGCACTTCCTCGTAATAGGAACGGTTGAAGATGCCGATCCGGCCGCGCTCGGGAAGGCGGCATGTCGTGCGCCAGAGAAAGTCATGTTCGAGTTCTTCGGCGCTCGGTTGTTTGAAGCTGAAGACTTCGCAGCCTTCCGGATTGACCCCAGACATCACGTGCCGGATGGCGCCGTCCTTGCCGGCACCGTCCATACCCTGGAAAATCAGCAATAGCGCGTACTGGTTGGACGCGTAGTGAAGCTGCTGCAGCGCGCTTAGCTTCTCCATGTGTTGGCTCAGAAGTTCCTTGTACTCCTTTTTCGACTTGCAATAGTGAGCGACAGTCGTCGGCCATTCGCCGAGGTCGACCTTTTTGTCCGGCGGCACACGGTAGGTCTTAGAATCGATAGTCATTCTGTCCCTTCTCTGTTACGCGGGCTTCTCTGCACTCGATTTCACTTGTAATGGTTCTCCTGTTATTGCTCCCTCCACCGGTTGCCGATCCAATGAGGACTATATGATTGCTGGGCAGGCAATGAACAAGGCTGCATTTAAATCGAATTGCGTACGGACATCCTCCTTGACAACGCATCGACATATCCTGTCGTCCTCCGATTAGGGTAGGAGCTTCACTTGCCAGAACAACGAAAGATGCTGAGTGAAATTGGCATTGTGGCAGCAACCACATCGGGTAATGCTTGTGAAAAGTGTCTTCCTGCTGAGATGTGCAATCTGTACAAATCTGCTCACGTGACTGGGTGGTGCGGGTGGGAACATCATGGAATGGTGGAGCGTAAACATATCGACATGGTCGTCATCTCCACCCACGGCATCTCCGGATGGCATCCATTTGTATTCGGGTCGATTGCCGAAAAGGTCGTCAAGCTCGTGCAATGTCCGCTCTTGCTTCTTCGCTCGCCTAAACCTGGGACCGGCGCGAAGATTCCATCTGGACGCGCTTCGGAATGGTAGTAGCGAAACCATCGGTAGAGGTGGCTCATCATGAGTGCAACGACCATTATCCCCCCCGCACCATCCAGTCAACCGACAAAGCCGGTTCATGACATCGCCTCGAAAAGGCTCACGAGCGATGAGGCCCGTGCGCGTCTTGAAAAAGATGGCCCCAATGCAATGCCGGATACGTCCGCTCATCCGCTTCGAAATGCATTGGCAAAGTTCTGGGCGCCTGTTCCATGGTTGCTTGAAGCCTCCATTGTGCTTGAGCTTGTGCTGCATAAGTATTATGAGGCTGCGATCATCGCGGCCCTTTTGGTCTTCAATGCAGCGCTTGCCTACTTTCAGGAGAGTCGTGCGCAGGCAACATGACCTACGATACCTTCCACAGCTACACCTTTGATGCGGAAGGCAACATCACGGCGGTGGATGGCGGCCAGACGGCTCAGTACGTTTACAACGCGCAGAACCAGCGTGTGAGCGCTACTGTGGGCAGCACGATCACGGAGTACGTCTTCAGCGCGGCTGGCCAGCGCGTCTCGGAGTGGAATGGAGCAACGCACACCCAGCTCAAGGGCAAGTACTACTGGGGCGCAATGCCGGTGGCTTACTACGCGGGCGGGGCGGCGCACTTCGAGCATCAGGACTGGCTGGGGACGGAGCGGATGCGTACCACGTATAATGGCGGCGTGGAAGGCTCTTACATATCCCAGCCTTGGGGCGACGGCCTAGGGACGTCCGGCACGGACACGGACGCCAATCACTACGCCCAGCTCGATCATGACGCGGAGACCGCGACCGATCACGCGCAGTTCCGGCAGTACTCTAGCGCGCAGGGGCGCTGGCTCGCGCCCGATCCGTACAGCGGCAGCTATAGCATGAGGAACCCGCAGAGCTTTAATCGGTATGCGTATGGGAGCAACAACCCGCTGGCTGCAACTGACCCGAGCGGGATGGATGACGACTGTGGGCTCGTATGTCCTACCCCCTATCCTACAATGGTGGGAACAGGCGGCGCGGCCGGGGCTAGTGATCCAGTCTATGTCGGAGATTCATATCAGAATGGCCTGTATACTGACCAGAATGGCCAATACTATAACGTTAGTAATGGATGGGCAACGCAAACCCAGACTCTTTTTGACCAACAAGGAAATGCGTATGTTCCAAATCAGAATGGAGGCCTAATATATCTGAATGGCTTTAATGCTAATATTTCTTCCAATGGGACATTTGTTTATGGCAGCCCCCCTCTCCGGACTTTAACACATCCGGGATGATTACATCTAGGATGACAATCATTCTTGGCGGTAATGGAGGCGGCGGTGGCGGCGGTGGTGCTGCCCCAAATAACGGCACCAAACTCCAAAATCTTTCCGTGCTTGATCCCAATTACGCATTGAAGAAGCAACTTTACAAGTATTGCGGAGATAGTGCGGGGGGCAGGGTCCTTAAATCAATACGCAATGGTGCCATCTTTGGTGGCACAACTGGAGCTGTCGGGGGGGGGCTATTCGGCGAGGTTTTCGGCGGTGAGGTCTCATTTGGTACGACAGGTGTAGCGGGAGCTTATATCGGAGCCCACGTTGGAGCGGCTGTTGGGGCAATGAATGGGATTACATACGGCGCAATCAACGCCGGTGCCTGCGCCGCGCTAGGAGCCTATTGATGAGCATCCATTTCACTATTTCCAGAACTGTGAAAGACATGACTTTCGCCCAACGCCTGCTGCACAACGCGATCTGGTGGGGGATTCCGTTGCTGCTGCTTGAGTTGTGGGGAATCCCGTGGGGATCGTGGATCTTCATTTTGCTGATTGGTTTGCTACCTACAGCCCTAGGGGTATTGTGCACAGCGGCGCTGCAACACATTTACTTCTCCCAGAAGAAAAGCTCGCAGTCTTTGACCGACAATCCGCGTGACACCAGAGAACCTAGATGAAAATGCGATTCTTCGATCTGGATCGACAAGGCCGCCATCCGGGGCGGCTTTGCTGTCTCTCTGGATGGCGAACAGATCTACGGCTTTGTGGATGGATGGAAGGGGCAGCAGTTGACCGGCTCCACGGATACGGTTCTTGGCCAGAGCTCGACCTATGGCTACGACGAGTTCAACCGGCTGACCTCGCGCACGGTCAACTCCGGCACAGGTCCGAACTATCAGTGGAAGTATGACATCTACGGCAATCGTCTGCAGTAGAACATTACCGGGGGATAAGGAAGCGGCTCAACCTTTACGGCTACCGTCAACCCGGTAAACAACCAATTGGTTGGATACGGTTACGACGCCTCCGGAAACATGACCAACGACACATTCCACACATACATCTTCGATGCGGAAGGCAACATCACGGCGGTGGATAGCGGCCAGACGGCGACCTATGTTTACAACGCCCAGAACCAGAGGGTACGGGCTACGGTGGGCAGTGCGATTACAGAGTACGTCTTCAGCGCGGCGGGCCAGCGGGTCTCGGAGTGGAATGGGACGACGCGCGCCCAGCTAAAGGGCAAGTACTACTGGGGCGCGAAGCCGGTAGCATACTACGCGGGTGGGGCGGCGCACTTCGAGCATCAGGATTGGCTGGGGACGGAACGGGTGCGCACCACGTATAATGGCGGCGTGGAAGCAAGCACCATTTCGCTGCCCTTTGGCGACGGCCAGGCGACCACCGGCGCGGACGGGGATGCCAATCACTACGGGATGCTCGATGCAGACCCGAAGACCGCGACCGACCACGCGCAGTTCCGGCAGTACTCCGAGGCGCAGGGACGGTGGCTTGCGCCCGATCCGTATAGCGGCAGCTACAGCATGAGGAATCCGCAGAGCTTTAATCGCTATGTGTATGCGAGCAACAATCCGCTGGCTATGACTGACGCGAGCGGGCTTTGTGATATTTGGAGTATCGTAGGATGGTCGAGTTGTCTAGGTGGTAAGTTGGTCGGACTCGGAGGGGGTGGCGGAGGGGGTGGCGGAGGTGCCTCCTCTAGCACCAGCGACGGAGGCGTTATGGTGACAACACCCAACGGTCAAGAATATCTTTACCAAGAGCAGTATTGGAACGACGAAATGCAAAACGGATACGGAGCCGGGATTTGGTTGAGTAATGGCACATCTGGAGAAGTGATGGTCACATACGATTGGTCAACTAAGTCGGTGGATACGGGAGTTGATGTGGATCTATTCCCGTCCCTGGACCTGACAGGTTTGAATTCTGACCAGATACCAAAAGGAAATGTTACAACTCAACAATCATACTCAGATCCTCTTGGCCCTATACATGAACTTGCCGTCAACGTAGTGAGAGATGTAGGGCTGTATGATCAGACGCCAGTACAGGCGCACGCACAAAAATGTGCAGGATCACTTGGCTTGATTGCTGCCAGCTACCCGGTTGGAGGAGAATCAATTTGGCTCGGCCGTGCTTTGTGGGGAATCGGTTTAGGAACAAACTTTGTTCCTAATTGGGGATGTTCTGGCTTACCGATGCCACCTCCATAGCGCGCAGGTGCGCATTCTATAGTTTTTACGATGAAGCAAGGGCTATTTTTATGGAGGCGAATGAATAACATGGCCAACGACTTGAGATTATGTGATAAGCGAGAGTCTGCCGACAAATTCCCTTTGTGGTCGGCACACTTTCTGATCACAAGCTTTTGTGGCTTAGGATGTGTCGCTTTTGACGTGTATCTCCTTTGCAGACATTCGCATGGGCAGACATTAGACGCGATTTTCTTTTTGGGAGTATTAATCCTATTCCCATTGATTGTGTCGTATTTGGAAGTGCTTCGTCATTACGCAAAGGTCAAGGGTGCATGCTCAGTACACTCAAGTGATGAAAAAGAGACAATTGATCAATTGTCTTACGCCTTTAGGATAGCCATGGCTGGTATTGCAGATGTTTTATTTTGGGCATATGCGGCCCTAATATTCGCTATGCTTTACATCTCAATCTTGCTCACACATGCGGGCGGCATGAAATAAGATTTTGTGCCTATCCTGAATTTACTCCGGCGGCACGCAGCTCTACGGGTACGTGGACGGCTGGAAGGGGAAGCAGTTGACCGGCTCCACGGATACGGTTCTTGGCCAGAGCTCGACCTACGGCTACGACGAGTTCAACCGGCTGGCCTCGCGCACGGTCACATTCGGCACAGGGCCGAACTATGGCTGGGTTTATGACCGCTACGGCAATCGCTTGCAGCAGAACGGCGTCCACTCCTCGCAACTGAGCATCAACACGGCGAACAATCAGATCACCGACAGCGGATACCAATACGACGCCGCAGGCAACATGATTCAGGATGGTCCGCTCAGTCTCGGCTTCCACAGCTACACCTTCGACGCGGAAGGCAACATCACGAAGGTGGATGGCGGCCAGACGGCGCAATATGTTTACAATGCCCAGAACCAGCGGGTACGGGCTACGGTGGGCAGCGCCACGCCCACGGAGTACGTCTTCAGCGCGGCGGGGCAGCGCGTCTCGGAGTGGAATGGGACGACGCGGGCGCAGCTCAAGGGCAAGTACTACTGGGGCGCGAATCCCGTGGCCTATTACGCAGGCGGGGCAGCGCACTTCGAGCATCAGGACTGGTCGAAGTTTCCTGCGACAGGTCTTCATCGCTGGGGACTTGTTAGAGACGGGAGAATGCCCCAGGGGTGCGGCAGGCCCTCCGCTATGGAAGCTGTCAAGCATCTGGGCAGAGCAGATAAGTTCTAAAATCGTCCTCCAGCGCCGACCATTATTCTCAATAACTTACATTGAAATAAGGCCACGCTAAACAGCCTGGGGTTCCCAAGAGGGTTCCCAATCAACGCCAGTTTCGCTGGAGGGGAGGCCCTTCAGCGGAGTGACGACTCTGTTCTCCTCTTCCTCCTCTGGTTCTGCGAATACCGCTTCGACAACCCTGCTGACTGCCTCGACATGTTCGCTCCACTAAGTCTTCAAATAGACATCCAGGGTGATGCTGCCCGTACTACCGGCGTGCCCCATGTTGTCACGGGCAACCTCGAGACGGGCGCCATAGCGCCGCATCAGGCTGGCGTGCATGGTCCGGAAGTTCTCGAAGTCAATGGTTTTGGGCAGACCGAGCCTTTCGGCCACCGGTTTCACATGCCGGTGGAGCAGATTGTGCCGATCGAGTGCCTTGCCAGACTTATTAGCAAACTGCTTTTTGTGGTAAGCGATATTGACCAGATCTATGAGGCGATGGACGAGGCGGAGCGGCGAGCCGCGTGCGGCCCTTGTGAAGTTCAAGGTTGCAGAGAATCAATGCAGCGGAAGCAACACTGGAGCATCTTATGAGTGAGAGCAGTGGGATCGATTTCGGCACGGAATTGCTTGCGCTCCCGGCGGAAGAGGAGATGGTGAAGCAGCAAGAGATCAAGAACGAATTGCTTTCTACAATGGACTTTGCCTCGGCGCGGGCGCAGCGCAACCGCGCGGCGTTGCTGGCGCTGATGGAGGGGTTGCGCACGGAAGAGGATGAGATCCGGCAGGGTGGCGGAGCAAGGGCGGCGGAGGCGCAGCACAGCAAAGGCCGGCTGACGGCGCGGGAACGGCTGAAGCTGCTGCTCGATGAAGGAACGGAGTTCGTGGAGTTGGGGCTGTGGGCGGCGCATGGGATGTATACCGAGTATGGAGGTGCGCCGAGCGCGGGCGTGGTGACGGGACTGGGGCAGGTGAGCGGGCGGTTGTGCATGATTGTGGCCAACGATGCAACGGTGAAGGCAGGCGCATTCTTCCCGATGACGGCGAAGAAGGTGTTGCGCGCGCAAACTATTGCAATGGAAAACATGATTCCGACGCTTTACCTGGTCGATTCCTCGGGCGTGTTTCTGCCGCTGCA
>Ga0187852_1003587_pt1 | contig 11231 bp, 9 predicted proteins | sample June2016WEW_6_40_FD_134511 | JGI IMG/M metagenome (GOLD analysis project Ga0187852, IMG submission 134511) | Peatland microbial communities from SPRUCE experiment site at the Marcell Experimental Forest, Minnesota, USA - June2016WEW_6_40 | ecosystem: Environmental > Terrestrial > Soil > Wetlands...
GCACCTTCGACGCCGTCTCCGACACCCTCGCCGACGCGCTCGCCGAGTTCTCCCCTAACGAATGCGCCAGCTATCTCGCCAATTCAGGCTATGCCCACGCCTAAATGCAGAACGCTCTAGCCGACACGGCTTCGCGCGAAGAGTCGAAGCTGGCACTGTAGTATCGGCGGCGCGCGGAGAGCGGGCGGGAGCTTGTGGATGAATCCTAGGCTTGGCGCCGGCGGCGGCAGGAATCGAGCCTGAGCGGGCGTTCGGCGCGTTTCAGATATCAAGGAATCTGAGCCCCGCGATTCAAGCCGGATATCGGGGACTTTTGAGAAACTCCCCGATGCTGTAGAATTTGAGTGGTTGGGCCTGAGTTTGCTCGCGAGTGTCATTTGCTGCCGCGAGCCGGGACGCTTCCGCGACCGAATAGGAGGTTAACATGCGCGTTCTTTTGACAGCTCTGGCTTTCGTTGTCTTAGTGCCCGCTATTTCATTCGCCGATCATATTACACCAGACGGCATGGGGGGATATTACACTCAGGAAGGGCACGCTAGTTCTGATGGGATGGGGGGATACTATCTTCCTAATGGAGGTCACCAAAGCTCAGATGGAATGGGAGGGTGGTATAGTGGGGAAGGCCAAATCAGTTCGGATGGCATGGGCGGATATTATACGCCCCAAGGCCACGCTAGTTCTGATGGGTTAGACGGTTATTATCTTCCAAATGGAGAGCATCAATCCTCTGACGGAATGGGGGGATGGTACAAATAATCCTCAGTCAATGGCCTCCGAAATTGCGGCGCTAGGTATCGCTAGATGATCAATAAAATTGACGCGGCCCGCAGGCAAATAGAGTGTGCAGTCAGACTCGTCGTGAACCAAGACGACGAACTCGCCGTGCATACGCTTACGATGGCGGCATACACGATCCTTATGGATTTGGCGAAAGGGACTCCGTTTTACGAATTTGGGATGAAGCCATATCTCACGACAATTGGCACGGAACGGTTTCGAGGGGCGTCGGCATTCTTGAAGCACGCGGATCGAGACCCGACCGGAATTCTTCCGGCTTTCGATTCAACAGAAAACGATTGGCGCATCGGATTTGGTATTCTGTTGTATCGCGAGCTGAAGGGCGCTTTCACCCCGGCAATGGCTGCTTTCCATTGCTGGATGGTCATACGGCATCCCGACGAATTCGCACTTGCAGAAGACTCTGACCCGGAGTTTGAGCAGTTGTACAGGCAAGCGATCGAGCTACAGAAGAAATCGGGACGCGAAGTCGAAGTTGTCTTCCTCAAAGCGTTGCTGGACCTTTACAAGCAAGCGGCGATGTCGGCGACGACCGGGTTTTTGCGCCGATCGCCCGGCCCTCCCTGTCACTAAATTATTGCCGCGTCGGTCGTGAAGGGTCGACAAAACCTGAAACCCAACCGGAACGGTTCGGCGTCTCCAATCCGCGTCAATTTTGAAGCGGTGCAGAATTCAAGAATTATGCACCATGCAACAAAGTCTTGTATTGTAAGCACTTTTCGTTGATCTTGACCCCCTACGGTGCGCTAAGGAAAAAGGGAACCGCCATGACCGATGTGATTGTCGTCATCGGAGCCGGGTCAATCGGTCAGGCGATCGCGCGAAGGGTTAGCGCAGGCAAGCACGTGCTGCTCGCCGACCTGCGCGAGCAAAACGCAGAAGCAGCGGCAAATGTCCTTAAGGATGCGGGGTTCGAGGTAAGCACCGCGACGGTCGACGTGTCCTCACGCGAATCGGTTCATGCGCTCGTCCAGACTGCCACAGCGCTCGGCGACGTCACCGGCGTAATCCACGCCGCAGGCGTCTCCCCTACGCAGGCTTCGCCGGCGACGATCCTCAAGGTTGATCTGTATGGGACCGCGCTCGTTCTCGAAGAGTTCGGCAATGTCATCGCGCGCGGCGGCGCCGGCGTCGTCATCGCGTCACAGTCCGGGCACCGGTTGCCGGCGTTGACCGCCGAGCAGAACGCGGCCCTCGCAACCACACCGGCTGATAAATTGCTTACCCTCCCGATGCTCCAGCCGAATCAGGTGAATGACCCCCTTCACGCCTACCAGCTCTCCAAGCGCGGAAATTCGCTGCGGGTAATGGCCGAGGCGGTACGCTGGGGCAAGCGTGGCGCGCGGGTTAATACGATCAGCCCCGGCATCATCTTTACCCCTCTCGCCAGAGACGAATTGAGCGGCCCTCGCGGCGAAGGATACCGGCGCATGATCGAAGTGTCGGCGGCTGGACGCGGCGGCACCCCGGACGAAGTCGGAACCGTCGGCGCGCTGCTCATGGGCCCGGACGGTGGGTTCATCACCGGCAGCGACTTCCTCATGGATGGCGGGGTCACGGCTGCCTATTGGTACGGCGAACTCGCTCCGAAATGACGGGCGCGTGCATATCTCAAGATATTTGCAACACGCGGAGACCCTAACAATATCAACCGCTTAACCGTTGCCAATTTCTGTTGCAAATGTCCGCTTCCACCCCGAGCGGCGCTCTGGTCTGGGCGCCGAGCAATTCGCTTTATCCCCTACCCCGCCCGCGACAGCCGCTTGTGCAGCCGCGCCATCAGCGCCGTCGCGAAGAGCGGCGTGAGCAGGTTGAGCAAGGGAATGGCGACGAAGCCGGCGATCAGCAGGCCATGCGTGAAGACGGGGATCGCATAGTGCCGACGCATCGCGCGCGCCTTCGACGGTGAGCGGAAGCGCATAGCCGTGAGTTCGAAATATTCTCGCCCGAGCAGATAACCGTTGGCTCCGATCCAAGCGAACACGCCGAGGCCGAAGACGAACAGCAGGGCGAGCGCGATCAGGTTGACGAGAACGGAAAGCCCGGCGAAGCGGAGCGCGGAAAGCGCGGCTTCGACGGCGGGCGCGGGCCGTCCCTGCGGACCCGCCGGATCGATCTCACGCTCGACGTGCGCCGCGATTTCGTCGAGGAAGAATCCGGCGACGAGAGAGGAGACCGGCGCCGCCAGAAACATCAGCCCGGCGACAAGACCGAGCCCGACGACAAGCGAGATCATCGTCGCCAGCCAGGGCGGCTCGACACGGACGAGGGACAGCGCAAGCCGGTCGAGGCCGATCCAGGCGAGAACCAGGACCGCTGCGGTCAAGGCCAGCGACTTCGCCATGACACGGCGAAACGGCGGCGAAAAAATGTCGCCGAGACTGTCGAGCGCATCCTGGAACATGCCGTCTTCCGTTGTTGCGCGTTTCACCCGAGATCGCGTCGTCTTTACGTTGAAACAATCTCGGCCGTCATCGCGAGCAAAGCGAAGCGATCCAGACTAAGCCGCCGCCGCAATCCCGAAGTCTGGATTGCTTCGCTGCCGCTCGCAATGACGGTTGTGGCGGTCGAGACAAGTCCACTCAGGCGCACCACCTCCTACACCGTGCGCCGTTTGCGCCAGACGATGGTCGAGCTCGCCGCGTAGTTCCAGACGACGCCGATCAAGGCGCCCGCCAGACCCGCCGCCCACCAGACGCGCTCGCGGGCGAAAAGCGACGACGCGATATCGATATTGGCGAGCGCGCCGACGCTGCACAGCAGCGCGAATTGCGCGAAGCCGGCGAGCAGGCCGAAGCCGCGATAGCGATGGGCGCGATAGGTGATTTCGTTGTTGAGCAAGAAGTTGCTCGCCATCGCCGTAAGGGTCGCGACGATCTGGCTGGCGACGAAATTCGCCGGACCCAGCCAATCGATCAGCGCCATCAGCACGAGCAGGTGCACGACGAGCCCGATCGCGCCGATCGAGGCGAACAGCACGAAGCGGATCGGCAGCAACCCGCCGGTCGCGTGATGCGCGACGAGGCCGATAAAATCCAGGCCGACCAGCGGCGAGAGCTTGGATTCGCCGGCCTGACGCTTGCGAAAGACATAGGGCGTCTCGACGATCTCGAGATCGCCGTGCGAGGACAGGATCACGTCGACGAGGATCTTGAAGCCGTCCGGCGACAGGCGCGGGGCGAGGCGCGAGACGATCTCGCGGCGGATCATGAAGAATCCGCTCATGGGATCGCGAACCGTGACCCCGGCCACGCGCCGAAAACACCAGGCGCCGAGATCGCTGAGCTTCTGGCGCATCGGCGACAGGCCGCCCGGCGCCGCCTCATTGGCGACGCGAGTGCCGATGGCGAGATTGCCGCGGCCGGCGGCGAGCGCCTCGTACATCTTCGGCAGGATCGATTCGTCGTGCTGCAGATCGCCGTCGATCACCGCGACCAGATCGGCGCTCGACGACAACCAGCCCTCGATGACCGCGCCCGCAAGGCCGAGGCGGTTGACGCGCCGGATGCAGCGCGCGCGCGGATCGCGCGCCGCCAGGGCATAGGCGACATCGGCGGTGCCGTCGGGCGAATCGTCGTCGACGACGATCATTTCTCAGGGCAGGCCGGCGAGCGCCGCCTTGAGCCGCTCGAAAAGGACGGGAACGTTGGCCGCTTCGCGATAGGTCGGCACGACCACCGAAAGGGTCGGCCGCGCCTCTGGCATCGCCGGATCAGAAGTCATTTCGCGCTCATAAGGCGCGCGCGGCGATTCCCGCGCGGCGACGTCAGTGCGGATACGGCACGGGAAAGGCGCGCGTCAAGCCATGCGCGGGAACCAGCGCAATCACGATTTCGTCGCGCCCGGCGCGGCCCAACGCGAGCGATTGCGGCGGATCGAGGCGCAAGAAATAGGGCCGCAATTGCGCCAGCGTCTGATCCAGACGGTCCTGCGGAACCACGACGACCCCGTCCCGTCCGACGAAGCGGGCGCTGTCGTCGAGAAACGCCATGCCGCGCGGATCGTCGGAAAAGACGAAGACGGGCGTTCGCGAGCCGAGCGCGAGCGCGATCTTGCCGCCCTCCGACCATTTCGTCGCGACGACGAAGGCGGCGGCGTCCCGTAGCGCCGGCGCCGCGCGCAATGCGCCCCAGTCGAGCGTCTCCAGCGTCGGGTCGACAACGCCCGCGGGCGCCGGGACGAGGCGCGTCGCCCAACCCGTCGCCGCCTGCGAAACGACGAGGATCGCGATCGCGCCGATCAGCCCCGCCGAGACGATCGCCCAGCGCCTGAGGTCGTAACGCGCGGCCCAGGGCTCGCCGAGCCAGACCCCCATCAGCGGAAAGGCGAAGAACCAGCCGGGCATCGGCCAATGCGGCAGTCCGCGCGCGCCCCACAGCGGCGTCAGCGTGAAGACGAGGATCGGCGGCAGCGCAAGACAGACCGGAAACAGACGCTTTTCGTCTTCGAACGCTCGGCGCGCGCCCGCGACGAGCGCGCCGGCGAGCGGAACGAAAATCCACGGCGTCAAGAATGCGATCTCGCCGAGGAGCATCGCCGCGACCTGCGCGGGGCGCCACGCGCCGGCCATTGCGCCGCGCTCGCCCTGAAACGCGAACGAGACCCAGCCGTGGCGCCAATTCCAGACGATGACCGGCGAGACCATCGCCAGGGCGAGCAGCGCCGCCAGATAGGGCGCGGGATGCGCGAACCAATGGCGTTGGCGCGGGCTCAGCGCGACAAAGGCGACGAGTCCGACCACAAACAGCGCGGCGCTGTATTTCGACAGCCCGGCAAGGCCGAGCCACGCGCCCGCCGCGAGCCAAAGACGCCAGGCGGCGCGCGAATCCGGCTCGTCGAAAAACAATTCGGCGAGCACGAGCGCCGCGCCGGCGAGCGCGAGCAGCAGCGGCCCGTCGGGCACGACGAAGGCGCCGGCGGAGGCGAGAAAGAAGGGCGAGACGTTGAGCGCGAACAGCGCCACGAGGCCGGCGCGCGCGCCGAACAGACGCCGCGTCAGCGCGAACGTCAGCCAGCCCGTCGCCGCGAACAGCGCGACGAAGGGCAGCCGCGTCGCGGCGCCCTCGCCGAACGCCAGCGCCGCATAATGAGCGATCCATTGATGCAGCGGCGGATGATCGAAATAGGAGAGATCGAGCCGGCGCGAGACGACGATCGTGTAGGCTTCGTCGACGCCGAGGCCGAGCGTGGCCGCGAGCGCGAGGCGCGCGAGCGCAAAAGCGCCGATCAGAGCGAGCGCCGTGCGGGCGCTCGCGTCGGGGCTCGGAGCGCGATCGGGAGCGGCGATCACTGCGCGGCCCGCGCCTTTTCGCCTTCGACGCCGGGGATGAACGCATCGAACGCCGCCCAGAATCGATCGCGGAAGACGTCGCGCTCCATCATCAGCTCGTGCTCCGCCCCGTCGACCACGATGAGCCGCCCGGCGCGCAAGCGCGCGGCGAAACGTTCGGCGGCGCGCGTGTCGGTCACCCGGTCCGCGCCCGAGGCGACGACCAAGATGGGCGTCAACACGCGCCGGGGAAAATCCGGGTCCTCGAACTCGCGCATGAGGCGAAAGGCGGCGTGCAGCCAGCTGACCGTCGGCCAGGCGAGACCAAGTTCGGGATCGGCCGCGACGACGCCCGAGACGCGGGCATAGCGCACGGGGTCCGAAGTGTGGACATTGCCGGCGAAGGGCTTCAAGGCGACGATTTTCGAGCTGCCGCCCGGCGCGAAGGCGCCGCCGAGGCCGAGCGCGTCGAGAGCTTCGATGAGCAGCCGCGCGGCGCGCGGTCGCTTGAACATGGCGAGGGCGATCATCGGCGAGGTCAGGACGAGCCGGTCGAAGGGGCAGCGCCCCGCCCGCGCGACGGCGAGCAGGATCGCAGCGCCCATGGAATGGCACAGTCCGAACCACGGCCGCGGGCACGACGGATCGAGAACCTCGCTGACGAGCGCGTCCAGATCGCGTTCGTAAAGCGAGAAATCGTCGATGTGGCCCTTGCGCGGGTTCTTCAATTGGCGCGCCGATCCTCCCTGTCCGCGCCAATCCATGGTCGCCACGGCGAAACCGCGATCGAGCAATTGCTGGATCGTCTCGAAATATTTCTCGATGAATTCCGCGCGCCCGCCCAGAATCACCACCGTGCCGCGCGGCGCGCGCGCGGGAACCCAGCGCGCGGTGCGCAGCCTCACGCCGTCGACCGCGCGAGCGGAGGCGACGATCGCCCCCATCGGGATTGGATTGTCAGGGGTGGAGACGAGACGCATGCTTGTGGCTCGCAGGGCGGGAAGGCCGTCTTATAGGGCCGCGCTTGCGCGCCGCAAAGCGGGCAAGACCGCGGGGAAGGCAGGCGCGGGCCGAAGCGGGGCCCTTCAAGAAAACAGGATTCGCATGGGGAGGCCGGCTCCCGCTTTCCCGGCGTCCCGCTCAGCGCAGAATGGTCGCCCGCACCCACCAGGCCGGATGCGCGCGCGCGACAGCTCTCGCCGCTCGCGCCGCGAGGCGGCGATCGTCGTAGAGCGCGAAGCAAGTCGCGCCAGAACCCGACATCCGCGCCAGACGGGCGCCCTCGGCGCCCGACAACGCGTCCAGCACGTCGGCGATGGCCGGCGCGATCTCAATCGCGCTCGCCTGCAAATCGTTGCGACCGCCGCGCAGCGCGGCGAGGAAGTTCGGCCCGTCGACCGGCGCGCCGATCGCAGGCCATGGAGCGAAGCCGGTCGCCGCGCCGCGCTCGAGGCCGAGCTTGGCGAAGACCTCGGGCGTGGCCACGGGAATTCCGGGATTGGCCAGGACCGCGAAGAGCGGGGGCGCATCGAGCGGGGGACCGAGCCGCTCGCCCAGACCCGCCATGACGCGCGCACGCGGCGCCAGGCAGACCGGAACGTCCGCGCCGACGGCGCGCGCCGCCGCCCAGAGAGAAGCGTCGTCGGCGGCGAGGCCGTTTTCATGGGCGAGCGCGCGCAGCGCCGCCGCCGCGTCCGCCGAGCCGCCGCCCAGCCCCGCGGCGACCGGCAAGGCCTTGCGCAGGTGGAAGCGGCCGGTCCGCAGGCCGGGCGCGCGTTCGGCCAGCGCCCGCGCCGCGCGCAACACGAGGTTGTCCTCGATCGGCCCCGCCGATGGCCCGGTCGGCCCGTCGACGACGAGCGACAGCGGCGCGCCGGGCTCGAAGCGCAGCCAGTCGCAGCAGCCGGCGAAGGCGACGACGCTGTCGAGCTCATGCCATCCGTCCGCGCGACGCCCGAGGACATGCAGGGTCAGATTGACTTTGGCGGGCGCCCGCCAGAGCCGGGACGACGACGGCGGCGCGAGCAAACCTAGCCGCCGCTCTTCTGGTCGGGAGCGGCGGGCGCGTCCTTGCTCGGCTCGTCGGGCAAGCCGAACTCGATCTTCTTGAGAATGTTGGGAAGGTCTTCCGGCTCGGGCCCCATGTCGCGCGCGTGGTTCCACTGGAAGCCCGCTTCGATCCTGCGGTTGACCCGCCAAAAGGCGTCGCCGAGATGATCGTTGACGACGGGGTCGGCCGGCTTGAGGTCGATCGCCTTTTCCAGCTCTTCGGCCGCTTCCTGGTAATGGCCGAGCTTGTAATGCGCCCAGCCCAGGCTATCCACGATATAGCCGTCGCTCGGCCGCAAATCGACGGCGCGGCGCAGCATCTTGAAGGCTTCTTCGAGATTGACGCCTTGATCGACCCAGGAATAGCCGAGGTAATTGAGCACCAACGGCTGGTCGGGGAACAATTCGAGCGCCTTCTTGAAATCGGTCTCCGCCTTCGGCCATTGCTTGGCGCGTTCGAAACAGATGCCGCGGAAATAGAACAGCGTCCAGCTGCTGCGGTCCGGCGTTCCCACGAGTTCGATCGCCTTGTCGTAGGACGCCGCGGCTTCCTCGAATTTCTTCGCCGAGCGTTGCAGGCTTCCCAAAGCGCTCCAGGCCTCCGAATCGTTGGGATGGGCCGCCACGATTTCCCGCAGCCGCGCCATCGCGTCGTCGGCGCGCCCGATCGACTCCAATTCCAATCCGGCCTGAATCTCGGCGCTTTCGCGCATCGGCGAGGCCGCCGGAACGAGCTGGTAGGCGCGGATCGCCTCGTCGTTGCGCTTGAGATCCTCGAACAGGTTGGCGACGGTCACCGCGGCCAGATCGTGATCGGGGCGCAGGAACAGAGCGAGACGCAAATAGATCAGGGCGGCCAGTTCGTCGCCTTGCCGGGTTCCCGCGCCGCCCAGGCCGTAGAGCGCCTCGGCGGCGCCGTCCTTGGCGTTGCGGATCACCGGCGCGAGCGGTTTGCCCGCCGCCAGATCCGCCAACGCGCTCACGATCAGGGGATGGCGCGGAATGAGGCGATCGAAGTCGGCGTAGACTTTCTTCGCGCCCTCGACGTCGTTGTGCCGGGCGAGGAAGCGCGCATAGGCGTCGGCGAGCCGCAGGGTGTTCTTGTCGGCGTCATAGGCCGCCTTCAAACGGCGCTGCGCCTCGGGCGCATTGCCGAGCAAATCGGCGATCAAGCCGGCGTGATAATCGCGAAACACGGCGATGCTGGGCTCGCGCACCCGGTCGAGCGCCTCGAACGCATGGCGCTGATCGAAGGCGCCGGCATAGCTCCAGGCGGCCAACAGCGTCGTCGTCACGTCGTGCGCCTTGCCCGCTTCGCCGGCGCCCAGTTGCGCGCGCGCGGCGACGAATTGTCCCTCCGCGATGGCGCGCACGGCAAGAGCCAGACGCGCCAGACTGTTGTTGGGATCGCGCGCGACCAGGCGATCGGCCAGCGAAAAACCGTTGGCGACGTCTCCGTCGGCCAGAGCGGCGGCGAAAGCGCGCTCGACGAGATCCGGATTTCTTGGATCGGCGCGCAGGGCCTCGCGGAAATACACCGCGGCCGCGGTGGTGTCGCGATCGGCGCCGGCGACCAGCGCCGCCAAATAATTGCCCGCCTGGCTATCGCCGACCTGCACGGGCGCGGAATCCGAAGGCGAAGCGCCCGCCCCGGCCGTCGCCGCGCCGAGCGCGAAAAGCGCGCTCGCCGCCAGAAGCGCGTTGAGGAGCCGTCCCCTGCCGCGGGTCAGCGAAAGCTTGACTGGCACGATGGTGATTTTCCTTCTCAAAATCGGCCGAGCGACGAGGGCGACGCTGCGACGAACGGATGTCCTAGCAGGAGAAACGATCCCAGGGAAAAGTGGCGCTTTCGGGCCGTCGGCGCAAGGAGCGGACCGGCGCCTACATATCGGGATAATTCGGACCGCCGCCGCCCTCCGGCGGCGTCCAGTCGATGTTTTCAGCGGGATCCTTGATGTCGCAGGTTTTGCAATGCACGCAGTTCTGCGCGTTGATGACGAAGCGCGGGTCGGAGCGCTTCGCCTCGTCGGCGTAGACGACTTCGTAGACGCCCGCGGGACAATAGAGCCGGGCCGGCTCGCCGTAGCGAGGCAGGTTGTCGCGGATGGGAACGGCGGGATCGCGCAGGCGCAGATGAACCGGCTGGTCCTCTTCGTGGTTGGTGTTGGAAAGAAAAACCGAGGAAGCCTTGTCGAACGCGATCTTTCCGTCCGGCTTGGGATAGACGATCGGCTTGACCTCGGCGAGCGGCTTCAGCGTCGCGCTGTCCGGTTTGCCGTGCTTCAGCGTGCCGAAGAACGAGAAGCCCAGGAGTTGGTTGGTCCACATGTCGAGGCCGGCGCAGGAGACGCCGACGGCGAGGCCGAGTTTGGACCACAGCGGCTTGACGTTGCGCACCTTGAAGAGATCGCGGCCGATGTCCGAGCCGCGCCAGGAATCTTCGTAGGCGGCGAGTTCGTCGTTCCGCCGTCCCGCGGCGAGCGCCTCATGCGCCTTCTCGGCCGCCAGCATGCCGGACAGAATCGCGTTGTGCGAGCCCTTGATGCGGGGGTAATTGAGGAAGCCGGCCGCGCAGCCGATCAGCGCCCCGCCGGGAAAGACGAGCTTGGGCACGGATTGCCAGCCGCCCGACGAGATCGCGCGCGCGCCATAGGCGAGGCGCTTGCCCCCTTCGAACGTCCCGCGGATCAGCGGATGCGTCTTGAAGCGCTGGAATTCGTCGAACGGCGAGAGCGTCGGATTCTGGTAGTTGAGGTGAACGACGAAACCGGCCGAGACCAATCCCTCGTCGTAATGATAGAGGAAAGAGCCGCCCGCCGATCCCTTGCCGAGCGGCCAGCCGAAGCTGTGCTGCACCAGCCCCGGGCTGAATTTGGCCGGATCGACCTGCCAGATCTCTTTCAGGCCGAGGCCGTATTTCTGCGGATCGCGGCCGTCGTCGAGTTTGCAGCGCGCGACGATCTGCTTGGTCAGCGAGCCGCGCGCGCCTTCGCCGAGCAGGACATATTTGCCGCGCAGCTCCATGCCGCGGGTGAAATTCGCTTTTCGCGCGCCGTCGCGGCCGATTCCCATGTCGCCCGTCGCCACGCCGACGACTTCGCCCTTGTCGCCGTA
>Ga0187852_1003596_pt1 | contig 11214 bp, 7 predicted proteins | sample June2016WEW_6_40_FD_134511 | JGI IMG/M metagenome (GOLD analysis project Ga0187852, IMG submission 134511) | Peatland microbial communities from SPRUCE experiment site at the Marcell Experimental Forest, Minnesota, USA - June2016WEW_6_40 | ecosystem: Environmental > Terrestrial > Soil > Wetlands...
AACCTCTCCGTCACCGAGCGGGTGGGCCGCGTGAACACGATCCAGCTGGTCGACGACAAGTCGGAGCTGATGATCATCAGCCAGTTCGGCAAGATCATCCGCGTCGATACGAAAACCATCCGCTCTGCGGGCCGCGCCACCCAGGGCGTGCGCCTGTTGAGCCTCGAACCCGAAGATAAGGTCGCCGCCGCAGTCATCATCCCGCCGGAAGAACTGAACGGCAACGGGAACGGCAATCACGAGGGCGAGCAGGGGACGCTGCTGCAGTAGCCTGGGCGGATCGAGCTGCAAACTCGAATCACAACAGTGCCACTTTGCGCATCCAGCGGAATATACGGCTGCGCGCCGTAGAAGAGGAGATAGAACAGCCCCGGCAGGTTCCGGGGCTGTTTTGCTCTATCTCTGAGACCTACTTCGGCGGGCGCCTGCTATGGTCGTGGCCTTTCGACGGCGCGACTACAGCAGTCGGCGCACCCTTTTCCTGTCGCACAGCATAGAAACACCCCGTGCCGGGACTTGTTCCGGCAACAAGGTAGCCCATGATGCCGTCCAACGCGTTGCGGGTCACGTTGGCCGTGTACACCAAATCCTCCGCAACGATGGGAGGTTCTTTGGTGTCTGCTTTGAAATTCCATGCGACCAGGCCCTCAACCTGAATCCAGCGGCCGCCGCCGAACTCGTAAGTCCAGGTCCCATCAGCATGAAAGGTCCACACTGTGGAGGAATTGCTTACCGGAGGACCGGAACAGCCCCAAGCGACATATCCGGTCCAAGTGCCGACGATGCTAGTTGCAGTTGACATTGGATTCCCTCACTCTCTACAGAGATTTCAACCATCCTAAATTTGGGTTGATTCCGAACAAGAGCCCTGATGATTACTTCGGGAAAGGGCGCCTGCACATATGGTGAAATCCAGAGGATCATCGTTTCACGACAGCGGCCAAAAGCTCCTCAGCGAAAAGCTCTTGCGCTGGCTACTGATTTCAAACGAACGCCGGACCGTGATGAGCAAGGACCATCCAGATCCTGCAAAAACTCAATGCGCTCGGGGACACGTTTCTCGTGGTTGGCGGCTTTTGTGTTCGGCGCTCGTTCTGAGCCGCGCGGCTTGGAGGAGGTCAATTCTTGGTTTCTGCATTAAGATGGATTGCAAGTACCCAAGCTAGAGTTCCTGACAAGCGATGGTCACCCTGTTCTCCATCATCGAGACGCCTCGGCTTGGGTTGTGGGCCATTTTCAATCCATCAAAGCTTTTAATTTGAAAGGATGTCCGATGGATCGAAAGACTTTTCTGAAGAGCCTGGCCGCAGCCAGCGTCACCCTTCCCTGCTTGTCCCGCGCCGTTGTGGCTGAGACCGGAAGATGCGACGGAGCGCAGTGCGAGTCCGACGCCAACGCGGTGCGCCAGTTTCTCTCGGACTTCCTGGCTAAGGAAGAGACCAACCTGGACAATGACACTTTGCTCAAGCTGATGCAGCAGCGCGGGCGCGCATGCTGTCGTGCATTGGATTTCCGGCAGAAACTGATCAACGACAGCCAGGGCAGCGTCGACAAGCTTGTCGAGTTGATGGGCAAGATCGTCGGCCCCGAGAACTGTCGCCGCGAAGGCAGCAAAATTACTCTTATCTACCCCGTCGCGAAATGCGTCTGCGGTTGGAGCCCCGTGCGGCCGCCGTCACCTTCCGATCCATACTGCAACTGCTCAGCCGCCAACAACCAGTTGCTCTTTGAAACAGTCCATGGAAAGCCGGCTACGGTCAGAGTCCTGGAGTCTCCGCGCCGCGGCGGCTCGCACTGCAAATTCGAAATTCAGCTCACGTAGAATGCTAAGTAGCGGCGCCAGCCGCGTTCGCGCGTCTCGACCAATAGAGATACACGGGAATGCCCAGCAGCACGAGGATCAGGCCGGGCCAGGTGTATTGCGGTTTGTAGCGCAGCAGCGCTGCGCAGATGCCAAGCGCCATCACGATGTAGAGAGCGGGAAGAACAGGGTAGCCGAAGGCTTTGTAGGGGCGCGGCGTGTTGGGCTGTTTTACACGCAGCACGAAGAGTCCGAGAATCGTCAGAATATAAAAGACCAGCACCGCGAAGATGATGTAATCGAGCAACTGGCTGTAGGAGCCGGAGACGCAGAGGATGGTCGTCCAGACGGCCTGCACCGCGAGCCCGGCAGCCGGGGTTTTGGAACGCGGGTGCAGCTTGCCGACGAAGCGGAAGAAGAGGCCGTCCTGCGCCATGGCGTAGTAGGCGCGAGCGCCCGAGAGCGTGATGCCGTTGGCGCAGCCGAAGGTGGAGATGAGAATCGCCGCGGCCATCAGATAGCCGCCCACGTGCGGAAAAATCTGCTGCAACACCGCGGCGCCGATGCGGTCCTCGGAGGCATACTGCACGCCGCGCGCGAAGACCGTTGCGCCGTGCGGGTTGCCGTGCAGGGGAAGCACCATAATGTAGGCCGCGCTGGCCAGGAAATAGACAACCAGAACGAAGCCGACGCCGAGGGCGAGCGAAAGCGGCACATTACGCCGCGGGTTTTTGATCTCGCCGGCCGTAAAGGTGACGTTGTTCCAGGCATCGGCGGAGAAGAGCGAGCCAACCTGCACCACGGCGAGGATGGCGAGGGCGCCCACCATGACGATGGGCCCCTGCGCGCCCACTTGCACGGGATGAAGCGAATGCCAGCCGGCATTGCGCCAGAACTGGCTCCAGTGAGTGCCGAAGTTGGCCGCGAGGGCCGCGCCGTTTCGGCCCACGGTGAATCCCAAGAGCACGAGAGCGGCGAGCGCGAGCGCCTTGGCCACGGTGAAGACGTTTTGCAGAAGCGCGCCGAAGCGCACGCCGCAGATATTCACCGCCGCGACGAAAAGCACCACGAGAATGCCTGCGAGGTTGGCGGTGCTCAAGCCAATGTCCATGTTGCCGAGCAACATGGGGCCGACGGGAATGGGCGGAACGCGCGCGATATGCCACAGCCAGTGCGTGCTTGAAACCACAGGGAAAAAGACGCCGAGAAACTTGCCGAAGGCCACGCACACCGCGGCGATGGTCCCGGTCTCGATGACGAGGAAGAGGGTCCAGCCGTAGAGAAATCCCCATAAGGGGCCGAGTGAGTCGCGCAGGTAGACGTATTGGCCGCCGGCTTTGGGCATCATGGCGGCGAGTTCGCCGTAGCTCAGAGCGCAGATCATGGTCATGACCGCGGTGACGATCCACGCGCCCAGATAAAGCGCCGGAGAATCCGTCAGCCGCGCGATGTCGCAGTCGACAATGAAGATGCCGCTGCCGATCATGGAGCCGACGACGATGGTGGTGGCGCTGAACAGGCCCAGGCTCTGGACCAATTGCGCACCGGAGTTGCCGGGTGCGGAAGCCGGCAGCGAGCGAGCGCTTCTTTCGCGGCTGCCTTCGGGCTGCTGATTCATAGTCGTCATGGTATCTAATTTGTTGAGTCGATGATTTCCGTAGAGGTATTTTCCAAGCCCGGAGGCGATTCTTTCCCTATTGTTGTGGCACAACCGGCTAAGAGAACCGCACTCTGAGTATAGGATCACATGGCCGATAAGAACACGGAACACATCCAGGTTCTAGTACTTTGACCGCGTGATTCAGTGATCGCTTTTAGATATGTGCGGGCGTGGACGCCCGCACGGCAGCCGGCCTGGAGACCGGCGCTACATCCGAAGAATTGTCCGGAGCCGCTGCTCATTCTCTGTGCTGCGTCCGGGGAGGAGAGCGGAGGTCTCACTGCCTGCGCGGCTCACCCGTGGGGAGAAAGGCGATTCCTGCGATCGTGTCTCCCGAGGCGAGCAGATCGCGGACGCGCTCCGGATTGGCGCCCTCGCGCGCGGCCGCTTGCCGAAGCACGCCGAGTGCCGCGGCGGGCGTGGTCGCGGCGGGCAGCCGGAAGATCCACGGAATATTGGCCGAAGTAAGCGACTGGTCGTTGCTCAGCGCGACTACGGGAACGAAGCATTTGAGCGCCAGTTGCTCGGCCAGATGCGCGGCGTCGCGATCGAGAGCCAGGATGGCCAGCGCGTGCCCGTCCATCAATGCGTGAACCAGCTGAGTGGAAGCCGCGCCCCAGTTTTGCCCGCTCTCCACCGGCACAAGCGAGAGTTTGGGGCCTTGCGGAGGCTCGGCGCGCAAAATCGAGAGGACCTCGGGTGTCTGCGCGATTTGCGCCGCTCCCCGGCCGAAGACGATCACTCGCACCTGCCCCGGGTGAAGATCGGCGGTGCGCGGGCCACGATACTCCACGCCATCTTCGCCTACGCGTGCGTAAGGTGCAGGCGGCGCGGCGGCTGCGGGTGCGGGCGATGCATCAGCTGCGGGCGCCTGTGCCGCAGTGTGAGTTTTGTTCATACTGGCCGGCCGGTAGGTAATTGCGCCATTATGTACCGTGCCGAGAAACATGGGCGCTACGTTCTTCTGGTTGGGATCGAAGACCATGTGGCCGGTGACGCCGTCGTACTGCTCGAGATCGGCGAGCGCGTCGTGAATGCGTGCCCGGTTCAACCCCGCCTTACAGATGGAGTCCAGAAGGATGTTCATCGCGTCGTAGGCCAGCGCGGCAAATTGCTCCGGCGGCTCGTGGAAGAGCGCCTCGAAGCGGCGGTTGAAATCGAGCCAGCGCGGATCGTTGCGCGTGGGATCGTAGGGAAAGACGGCCTCGAATCCCTCGGCCGCGGGTCCGGCCTGGGCCACGAGACCGGGCCCGAGAGTGCGATAAGCGCCAAAGACGCGCTGCTTCATGCCCATGGCGCGCATTTGTTTGAGAATGCCCGCGGCCTCGGATTGATCGGCCCAAAGAACAACGGCGTCGACGCGCGAATCGCGAATGATCCCTAGTTCGCGCGCGAAATCCGTGTCGCCGGGCAGAAACTTCTGCTCGATCACGACGGGATGACCGAGGCGAATGGCCGCGGCGCGGAACTTTTCCGCCGCCATTCGGCCATAGCGGTTGTTGACGCGCAGAAGGGCCACCCGCTTCAACCGGAGCTCGGTAAACATCCGCTGCGCCAGGGTGTAGGCCTGCACGCGATCGTCCTGCAGGTCGGTGAAGTACCACGGGACGTAGGTTTCCGGAATGGTGGGATCGGTAGAGGCCGAATTGACGATGGGAAACTCCGCCTTCAGCGCCAGGCGCAGAATCATGTGCGTGGACTCGGAACTGATGGAGCCGAAGACTGCCCATACCTTCTCGTCGTAGACCATCTTCACGGATTCGTCGAGAGGCGCTCCCCAGATAGCGGGATCGGTGGGCCGTTCCTCTCCGCCTTCCGCGCCGAACTGCCAGTTCGAGTAGTCGTCGTGCACCATCAGCCGGAATGGCTTGCCGCCGTAGCCGCCGCGCCCATTGGCGTCGTCGATGGCCATTTGCGCGCCGTGGAGCATGCGCAGGCCATACACCTGATCGGCCTGCTTCGCAATGGGCCCGAGAAAGCCGATGCGCACTTCCTTCACGTCTTTGGGATCGGGAATGTCCCGCGCCGCGCCGGTATAGATGTTGGGGTGAGTGTAGTTCTCGTAGTACGGCTTGACGTAGTGCTCGTAAGGCTCGAGGTCCGGAGGAGTTCCTGCATAGGGTTCCACCGTGCGGTCCGCAGGCGGGCCCGGCGGATGCGCGCCGCACTCGCACGCATGCGCGCTTTGCGCCGGGCTTTGGCCGGCACTTTGACTCATGAGGGCGGGGACGCCGCTCGTCATCCACAAACACGCCGCCGAAAACATCCACCAATTGCGCATCGCGCTTCTCTCCGCTTCGGGCAGACGCAGGCGAAAGCCTAGCCGCCTGCGGCAGAAGTCAATATTCCGGAAAAACCATCGCTCAGGGGCTAAAGCCCCGTCGATCCTGCTGGTCTCACGGCACGGCTGAAGCCGTGCCCTTTCAAAGCCTCGCTCGAAACCATTGCGCGAGGTAGAACGCTAAGAGCTGCTCTTGTCCGTGCGAAACATGGCAATGGCCTCGATCTCGATGAGCAGCTCCGGCCGGCAAAGAATGGCCTGGATGCCGGTGGATGCGGGCAGGGGATCGAGTTCCTGTTCCTTGTAGAACGCGGTGCGCTCCTCGTTGAAGGCTTCGTAATCGCGCTCGATGTCGCGCAGGTAGCAGGTGGTGCGCACAATGTCGTGCCAGGTGCAGCCCTCGGCGGCCAGCAGTCCGCTGATGTTCTCGAGCGTGCGCCGCATCTGCGCGCGAAAATCGCCGATGTGCACGCTCTGGCCCTTCTCGTCGATGGAGGCTGTGCCGGAGATCAGGAGAATCGTAAGACCGTTGAGATCGATTCTCATGCCGCGCGAGAAGGAGCTGGGTTTGGCGTAGGCGTAGGCCTCGTTCAGAACGCCGTGGTTGGTGACCGCGCGCTTTTTTACCGGCGCGTGGGCGATGGTTTCAAGGATCTCAGCAAATGCGATCATCATATGACTCCTTCAAAAAGCTTTTTAGAATGCTCTACGGTTGACGAATTCCGTGGCTCAATCCCTTGGCTGTGGCGACCCAGATGTCGTTGCCCTGAAAATCGATGCCGAGAATGTAGTTGTGCGCCGGAGCGGTGGTGACGGGCACCGCGGCGACGCGCCCCTGCGCGTTGCGCACAATCATCTCCGGTTTTCCGGTGGTCAGCGAGGGGCGATAGACGGCCCAATTCGCGCCGTCGTAGTAGGCCAGGCCCTTGTCGGTGCAGAACCAGGCATGATTCCCGTCGACACCTTTGACAAAGTTGGTGAAGTTCGAGGGCAGGCCGCTGTCTTTGGTCATGAAATTGTGCCAATAACGGCCGTCGTAGCGACTGTCACCGAAATAGGTGGCCGCCCACACGATGCCGTCAACATAACTCACCGACGAGACGATGTCGTGAATCAGCCCCTGATCCTTCAGCACCACGACCTCGGTCTCGCCGTCCGGATCTTTGTACATGTCCCAGCCGCCGGTCTTCTGGGTGTACTCGAGCAGCCCGCTGCCCCACACCGCGAAGTAAACCTTGTCCGGCTGAGCCGAGACGCCGTAGACCCAGATCTCGCGCATGGGCGTATTACGCTCGTTCCAGAGCGACCACTCGCCGGTGCGGGTATTCAGCCTGCAGGCTCCGGCAGCCGTCGCCACCCACACGTTCTCGCCTTCCACCGAAACGCCGTAGACCACATCGTTGCTCAGCCCCGAATTCAGTTGCGTGTAGGTGTCGATGCGCCCGCCGGAGATGCGGCTAAGCCCGCCCATGGTGCCGGCCCACACATCGCCGGTGCGCTTGTCGAGCGCGAGGGAAAGCACGGCGCGTTGGGCCAGACCGTCTTTCGTCGTATAGGTCTTCCATTTGCCGTTCTCGTAGAGCCCGACGCCGTTGTCGGTGCCCGCCCAGATGCGGTCTCCGTCCACCAGAACCGAGTAGACGTGGTCGTCGGGCAGGCCGTCGGCGGTGGTGAAATTCTGAAAGCGGAAGCGCGGAAGGGACTGCACAGAGGAGGAAAGCTTCGTTGCAGACGCTTTGACGGCTCGCGCCGATACCTGCGCGGCCGGACGCCTTTGCGCGCTTGCGGGTTGCGGCACAACCATCGCGGCAGCCGCCGCAGCCATCGCCAGCGCCGATGCGATCCAAATTTTCTGCGCAAGATTCTTCATCGCGTCCTCAGATACTCAATCATGTCGTTGAGCTCGTCTTTGGTCAGGTCGTTGGTGCGGCCATGCTTGTCCTCGGGATTGAAGACGGTCCAGATCTCTTCGAGCGTAGGCGCGGAACCGTCGTGAAGAAAGGGGGCCATGAGACCGACATTGGTCAGTTGCGGCGTCTTTAAGAGCCCGGAACGGTCGGTGGGCTTCTTCGTGCCCACATCGAAAGTTTTCCGGTCCGTGCCGTTTGCGCCGCTGTGGCAATAGGCGCAGCGATTCTCGATCGGGATGGGCTGGCCGAGTTTGTCGCTCGTGCGTTCGAATATCTTCTCGCCGCGTTCTTCGGCCGGGGTAAGCGAGTTGTCCGGCGAACGCCAGCGATTGGGCCTCGGCTGCAGGCCGCGGATGTACACGACCAGATCGGCCAGCGTCAGATCGTCGAAGTTCTCCGATCGCCAGAAGTATTTTTCGGTGCGCGGTCCGCACTCGGTGGGCAGGTTGGGGTTGGCTCCGTTCCACTTGTAAGGTCCCACATCCTTGATGCCCTCGAGCAACTTGTTCTCCACGATGTCGACTCCGAATCCATCGGGCTCCAGATCCCAGGTGAGGCCGTCGAAGGTGGAATCGATGTGGCAGTTGGCGCAGCCGATCTGGCCTTGAAACGAGTAGCGCGCGGTATAAAACGTCTGCTCGCCATAGCGCAGGACCGAGAGATCCTTCGGCCCATCCAAAGGAATGGTTGCGGCCAGGCGATTGGTGCGTGTGTCGATCACGCTGATCGTATCGTCGAGACGGTTGGCGACAAACAACCTGCGGCCGTCGGGCGATATCGTCGCGCCGCGCGGATCGTGGCCCACGGCGATGCGCGCCAAAACGTAATTGGCGCTGGCCGAAAGATCCTCGACAAACGGCTTCGGCCGCGCGCACACGGTTGCGAGCAGACGCCGCACATCGATCGCAGTTACGATCTCAGAACCGCCGCTGGTCACGTAGAGGCGCGACTTATCCGGCGATATGACCACGCCGAAGGGCCGCGCGGCGTAGCGCTCCAGCTCGTCGATGGGTATTTCTACTGGTTTTGGACCAATGTCAGCGCCAAAAAGAGTCAGCGTGTCCGCGAAAGCCCAGCCGTGCTCGAGATGCGCCAGCGGGACCAGGTTTTTGGGATGCAGCTCGGCTACAGCTCCCAGGCGTCCATCGGCGGAGATGGCAACATGAAAAACGCCGGCGATGCGGCGGAGTGGAATGCGATCGGCGACCACGGCGCGCGCCGTGTCGATCACCGTGATCTCCGACTCGGGCGGCATGCGGTTTCCCAACTCGCTGCCGTGCGCGGGCAGAATCGGGTAGACATGCGTGACGTAAAGACGGCGGCCGTCGGGAGAAAGCGTCACATAACTCGCGCCGCGGCCGGCGGCGAGCCGTTTTTGCTCCGCACCGGTGCGCGCGTCGAGCACGGCCACATCGTTGGAGATGCGATTGGCCACGAAGAGATATTTGCCGGCCGGGTCCTGGGCCACACTGGACGGCTCCGCGCCTACCGGCCAGGTCGCGCTCACCTGGAGCGATCGCGTGTCGACGACCGAGACCGTGTCGTCCCATGAGTTGGCCACGAAGAGCCGCAAGCCGCCGGGTGAGAGCGCGAAGCCGCGCGGCACGCGGCCTACGGCAACTTTGGCGATGGTCTTGTAGTTCGTCGCGTCCAGCACGCGCACTTCACCGCTCTCCTGGCAGAGCACGTAAAGCCGCGCACCATCAGGCGAGAACAAGGTCTCGACGGGAGACGCGTAGACAAGGGGCTCGCCGGTGTGTGCGCGCGCGGCCGCATGAACGGCCTTCCCCGCCCACGGCGCGGCAGCAAAGAGCGCCGCTGCCAGTAGCAGTGCGATCGCGAGAGACCATTCGAGGCGGCGCTTCATCGCGGCTCCTCGATGGTGAGCACGCGGTCAACCTTCAGGTTTTCCAGCGTCTGTTCGCGCCCGCTCGGCCAGTCGATCACGATCTTGTCCACGGCAGTTGCCGCGCCCAGGCCGAAGTGCAGCCGCGCATCGTTCTGCGAGAGGTAGCCCGATGCGGCCACGCGCTCCTCGAGCGAATGCCTGCCGCCCGCGAAGACTTCGACGCGCGCACCGATCCCGTCGCGATTGCTCTTGGCAGTTGGGCCGGGAGCCGCGCCATGATCGCCCGCGCGCATGGCGCCCACGAGTTTGACATCGATCCAATGGCCGGTGTTGGTGGAGACGTTGCGCAACAGCGTCCCGCGAGCACCGAGGTTGACGACGAACGCCCCCACTTTGCCGTCGTTCATGTAGTCGGCAAAGCAGGCGCCGCGGGCCACCGTGCGATGGCTCAGCGCCGGACCGGCGGCCAGCGAAACATCCTGGAATTTTCCGTTACCCAAGCCGCGAAACAGCGTGTGTTCCTGCGGAATCATGTGAATCAATCCGCCGTGAAAGATGAGGATGTCGAGGTTTCCGTCGTTATCGAAGTCGTAAACCCCCGAACCCCAGCTCACGTATTGCGCGTTGGCCTGGGAGACGCCGTTGGTTGCGCCCATGTCGTCAAAGCTCATCTGGCCGGTGTTGCGGAGCATGCGGTTATAGCGCGCGTCGGAGACCCACAGATCGAGCACGCCGCGGTTCTCGAAATCGGCAAATACGGGGCCCATGGCGGATGTGGATTCGCCGTTCTGGCCAAAGGCCGTGCCCGTGTCGGACGCGATGTCCTCAAAGGTACCGTCGTGCTTGTTGTCGAAGAGGAAGTTTTCCGTGCGGTCGTTGGCCACGTAGATGTCGTCCCAACCGTCGCCGGTGAAGTCGCCGATGGTGACGCCCATGGTGCGACCCACGTAGCCGCCGATGCCCGACTTCTCCGTCACGTCGGTGAACGTGCCGTCGCAGTTGTTGTGGAAGAGCATGTTGGTCTCGCCCGCGTAGTCGAGCGGCCCCGGATAATTGTCGGCCGCGTAGTAGGCGCGGTACTTGGGATCGAACTTCACATAGCGGCCGACGAACAGATCGAGGCAGCCGTCCCTGTCGTAGTCGATCCAGGTGGAGCTGATGGCCCAGCCGCTCACCTTGATGCCGGCTTTTTCCGTTACATCGGTAAAGTGCCCGTTGCCGTCGTTGCGATAGAGGATCACCTTGCCGTAGCCGGTCACGAGCAGATCTTCGTTGCCTTCGTTCAGGTAATCGCCGGCGGTCACGGCGACGGAATACATGTCGGGATTGAGGCCGGCCTTGTCGGTGACATCGGTGAAGCGCCCGTTGCCGTCGTTGCGGTAAAGATGGTTGTGCGGAGGCGGATTCGGCTTGACCTTCAGCGGATAAGGATGCATGGAGTCGTCCAGCGGACGGCCGTTGACGACGTAGAGAGACGGCAGGCCCGAGTTGTTGTAGTCGAACCACACGCAGCCGGCGCCGGTTCCCTCGAGCAGCGATCCTAACTGCGCCGAACCGAAGCTGTGCACGAAGTCAATGCCGGCAGCATCGGTCGCGTCTTCAAAGCGGATGGCCGAAGCATCAGCGCCAGTGTTGCCCGCCGGCGCATTGCTTGGCGCGGCGGTTGGTGCGGCGGCGGCGTCAGAGGCGGTGGGACCCGCGGTGGGCGCGGCG
>Ga0187852_1003602_pt1 | contig 11205 bp, 7 predicted proteins | sample June2016WEW_6_40_FD_134511 | JGI IMG/M metagenome (GOLD analysis project Ga0187852, IMG submission 134511) | Peatland microbial communities from SPRUCE experiment site at the Marcell Experimental Forest, Minnesota, USA - June2016WEW_6_40 | ecosystem: Environmental > Terrestrial > Soil > Wetlands...
ACCCCCCAGGAGGCTGCCCAAACCCCGCCACCGAGATTGAAAATGTAGTGCCGACCTTTAAGACCCCTTCGCTAAAAACAAAGCACTTACCCTTCGCCTAACCCCTCAACTGCGAAAGTTCGGTTAGCATCCCGCGCGCCCCTGGTTTGGCGCCCGAAAATGTGCGGCTCTCCCTCCACCTCTGCCGGACGGCGCCTTGCGCAGTCAGATAATTGGGGGTATAAGGTCAGCTAGGAAGAAGTGAGCCGCAAATCAAGATTCTTCGGGTGAAGCATGAGAGCCGCAGCGCGGGTCATTGGCTATGCATGCGTCCTGATTGCCTTTTTGCTTGCCTCTGTCGTTGTCGCGTATGACCTCATCATCACTTGGCGGGTTCGCAGCCTGATCAGGGTTCTGAAGACAATTGAGGTGGGAAAAACTACCGGACGTGAGGCGATCGGGATCGCCGAGCGCTTCGGGGGCAGCGCATCTATCTTCGTGCATACCGTCACCAAAACAAGCGATGAGATGTCCTGGCACGATGTTCCCATGAGCACGTGCGTCGCAGGCGACTGCGAGCTGACGATCAATGAGGGTCAGAGACTGAACTATTTCAAGTCGATGACTTATTTTCTGTTCAGACATCCCGGTCTCATTCGCCGGGTGCCGGTGAGCGATATCGGAGTTGGCCTGGAGATTAAGCGCGGCGTCGTGCAGGAGTTGCACGCGTGGATCGGCTCGATGGATGCAGAAACGGAACAGATCGCGCGCACGAACGTTTACGGCGGCGAGGCCCACGCTGAAATGTGGAATACGACGCCTTGGCGCATCCATAAGCACCAAATACACAACCTCACGGGCGGCCCCGTACGTAGTAGAAACGAAATCAGAGTCGAGGCGTGGTCTTCTGCGCCTCGCGATCGAATATTGCGTGCGTTTGACTTTAACACGCGCTGCTTGTGGCTGGGCGTTCACTGCTCGACCTGCCAGATCCTGCCAGGCGCTTGTGACGAGTACAACCACGGCGACTGGTACGAGTTCGAAATGCCGGAAGTGGCCTTGGCAAAGTTCCGCCAAGCCGTGAACGGTTTCGCCATTGGTACTGATCTACGTGAGGTGAATCGCCAACTCGGGGACACCAATGGATTCGACAGGGAACAAAAGCTGCGTGATCTTCCCCGCGATAAGCTCGCATATGCGTTTCCATTCGGAGCGGAAGTCGGGACGCAAGGTTCATGCAATATAGACTTCTACGTTAAGAAATGGCGTCTGGATTGGGGCTCGCCCCGGGCGCCCGGCGACCAGTATGTCACATTCGTCATGGATGACGACTGCCGCCTTAGGCGTATTGAGTCCAGGGTGGACGGCATCCCGAGCCGCCCTTGAAGGTTTGACCTCGGCCTCTCGAAATGTTGTCGCAGTGCCGGCGTGCCGCGCATACTGGCCGGCACAAACCGCGCAGGTGTGTTCCCCATCCACCCCTCGCTGTCTACTGCCCACTGCTCTGAAAATGACTCCCCTCCTCAGCGGGAGGAGGGGCCGGGCGTGGTGCGTGGTTGCCGCTCAGCAACCACCCCTGACCTCTCCTTACCAAGGAGGGGAATCATTTTCATGTTTTCTGGGCGCCCGTCAGCCGACGGGCATGCGCGACTGCTTTGAAATGCGTTGTCATTCCGAACCCTTCGCTGTCATCCTGAGCCCTCCGCTTGTCATTCTGAGCGGAGCGAAGAATCTCGCTCTGCCGCTCAGGGTAAACTCCGCAAGGAAGCTCGCCCCGGTCTTTTTGGGGCGGTCTGCCCGACGCAGAGCAAGATTCCGCGCTTCGCTCGGAATGACATTTCATGGTTTATGGGTGCCTGTCAGCGGACGGGCATGAACGACTGCTCCGAAAAGAATTCCCCTCCTCAATTGAGGAGGGGTAGGGGTGGTGGGCCGAGCGGTTAACCACCCCTGACCCCGCCGTAGAAAGGGGGGGGAACCATCTTTATGGTTTCTGGGTGCACGTGAGCCGACGGGGATGAGCGACTGTCTTCTGGAACTTCTGCCGTCTCTCTCACATCCAAGAAACAGGGAGGTGTGAATATGTATGCGATAACAGGTGCGACCGGGAACACGGGTAGTGCGGTGGCCACGAAACTACTGGCGCGCGGGAAGAAAGTGCGGGTGATCGGCCGCGACGCCAAACGGCTTGAAGACTTCGTCCGAAGCGGGGCGGAAGCCTTCGTTACGGATGTAACCGATGCGACGGCGCTAACTAGCGCTTTCACTGGGGCGGAGGCCGTCTATGCAATGATCCCCCCCAACCCATCATCACCGGATGTCAGAGCTTACCAGGAGCGGGTGAGTGATGCGATGGTGGCAGCGATCACCAAGGCCGGCGTCGGCCACGTCGCGCTGCTTAGCAGTGTGGGCGCTGATAAACCGCAGAAGACGGGTCCCGTCGTGGGCCTGCACAATTTCGAGCAAAAGCTCGACGGTATTGGCGGATTGAACGCTCTTTACGTTCGTGCCGGCTATTTCATGGAGAACACCCTGGCGCAGATCGGGGTGATTCAGAACTTCGGACTGTTAGGTGGTCCCTTGCGTGCCGATTTGCCCGTGGCCATGATTGCGGCGCGGGATATCGGCGAATGGACGGCAGAAGAGTTGCTGCGACTCGACTTCAGCGGCAGGCAAGCGCGTGAGCTTCTGGGCCAGCGCGACCTGACTTACAAGGAAGCTGCCTCTGCGATCGGGCAGGCCATCGGCAGGCCGACGCTTAACTACTCGCAGTTCCCGCCCGCGCTCATCAAAACGGCCTTGCTTCAATCAGGCATGTCCTCAAGCATGGCGGACCTCCTTCTGGAAATGTCGGAAGCACTGAATTCCGGTTATATGGCGCCCCTCGAAGCGCGTTCTGCGCAGAATACTACGCCCACCACATTTGAAGCATTTGTGGCCGAAGAGTTCGTGCCGCGATTCAAAGGAAAGACCGCAACCGCTTAACCTGAGAGAGCGCCGCGCCGCCTTCTCGCGTGCTTGCGCGAGATTGTAGCCGGATTGCATCCGCGGGTGGCGCATACGTCGCGAGGTTCTATGTCGCGATGTATGCGCCCTTCGATTTCCTCTTCGAGGCGAGCAAGCGCAAGAATGCCAAGGGGCTGCTCCTCTGCTCTGCCGGTGAAATCCATCCCGGGGCGCTACAGATTATTCCATTCCTCAGAGTCGTCTTCCCGTTGGATCACGGCTTCCACCTCGCGAATCATCATCCGCAGTTGCGGAACCGAGTACTCGGAATTGGAAGGGATTGCCAGCCGTTTCTGCGACCATATACCATGAACTGGTGGCGGGTTCCTGCGAAAGGACCGTCGAAGCCGAGGTGACGGAGTTTGCGGATGAAGTCGCCGCGCTTACATGGCGTCCACCGGCTCACGAACTGGCTCCTTGTTCAGATCGATTCCATTAATAACGGGTAGGGGATGCCGCAGTTGGAGTCCTAGCAGAATCCAATCCTCGAGCGTGGAGCGTAATTCGTTCTCACATTCGCGCAGGGAGGTCCCGAATGCCAGTACCCCTTCGCAGCAGGGAATGCGGCCTGCATAGCTTCCATCCTCGAGTTTTTCGAACGCAGCTCCTGCCAGAGCCTCCGCATCATAATCACTCAAAACGTACCGGGGATTCACGTTACGCCTCCCTTTCTCAGCCACGTTCAACTATAACATAATGAGTGACTTTTGCTCCTGAAACGGGAAGGTGGGCCTCCCGCTTCGAGACTCGGTCGATTCCCATTGCGTCCCATGGTATGAAGGCCTCAAGAAACCAGAAACATCTCGCAAAGCCACCAGGGCGCAAAGGACCGCAAAGTGCTGGCAGTTTCTGTTACTTGTGCCCTTTGCGTACTTTGCGCCTTTGCGTGGACTTTTAGTTCCTATCGGCTCCTTTTTGTCGCCGTCTGCCCGGCCTCGGAAGCGATATAATGTCCACGCCCCCCAGGCATCGTGAGGAGGGAAGACTATGCATGTAGGATTGAGCGCTGCTCGAATGTCGCTGGCGTCAGCGGCTTTTGCCGCCCTCGTTTTATGCCCGGCGAAAGCGGCCACACTCCACCTGAACGCCCGCACGATTTACGAACGCGCGGTGAGCAGCAATATTACACTTTCGAAAGATGGCTCGACGCTCGAATTGCAAACCGGCGAAGTGATTCAGGACGACGGCACCGCTTCCGGCTTCTCTTACAAGCCAAATCAGGAAAAACTCTCACCCGGCATCGCGATTCGCAAGCAACTGCTGATTGCCGACCCTCGGGCGAGCAAGGTCGTGCTGATGGTCGGCAACGGCGGAAACTTGAAGGTCGTGGTTAACGGCCACCCGCAGAAGCTTGGCGCGCCCCAAAAGACAGGTTGGGAATGGCAGGCGTACGACATCGATCCCGCGGCGCTGAAGCCGGGTTTGAACGACATCGTCATATCGGGAGCGGGGATGGTCAAGATCGCTCGCGCCGACGACTCTTACGCGCCTTTGCCGCACCGGAGCGCGCGCAGTACCGACGGCGGCAAGTCCTGGTGCGTTGACCACCTGGGTCCTTCGGGCGACATCGCGGGAGAATATTACGTCCGGCTGTACCTTCAGCACTTCAAGTCCCACGGGACGATCCTGCTGCCGGTGATGGATGTTGCTAACCTGGAAGGAAAACCCCTTGCCCCACCTCTGACCGCACCGGGTCCGTTGCGAGTTGCTCTTTCCGCTGCGCCGGACGCCAAGAGTGGAGTAAGCCTGCGCGTACGCTCCGGAACGACGTATGTCCCAAATTCGAAAACGTGGTCGGAGTGGATGCCGCTCGACCGCGACGGCTGTTTGGAGGCTCCGCGCGGACGCTTTGTTCAGCTCGAGGTGAAGTTCGCCGCCGCTGACCCGCGTGTTACCCCCAAGTTGAGCGAACTCGCGATAGACACGGAGCCCGTTGCGGCGAACGACTGGACACGCGCGCTCAAGGTGGTGGATTCGCACAACGAAGAAATCGTGCGGACTTCAATTCCATTCCGCTACGAGCCATTCACCGGGCCTAAGCTGAAAGAGTTGCGCGCTCGTTACCACCTCGACGAAGTGGTGGGCGGCGCGAAGACGGACCTCGAAATCATTTCTAAGCTAGCGGCATGGTCTTCGCGCAACTGGCCGTGGCAGCAGTGGCACCTGGACCAGTTCTACCCTTCCTGGGATGCGCTCGAAATCCTGAAGAAGCTTCCCGACGGCAAGCCGGTGGGCGGTTTCTGCCAGCAATACGACCTGGTCTTCTTGCAGGCCTGCGAGAGTTTCGGATTCGTAGGCAGGGATATTTCGATCGACAGCGGCACCCTGGGACGCCCGACCGTCGTGGGCCACGAGCCGATGGAAATCTGGTCGAACCAATTCCACAAGTGGATGTGGATTGACGGCACGGCCGCCTATTACCCTGAAGATCCCACCACCCATACTCCACTTTCCTTATACGAAGTGCGCCAGCGGCAGCTTCGAGTGATGCGCGGCGAGCAGCCGGAGCCCATGCGCATCGTGCATATCGTGGACTCGGTTCTAAAATGGCGAGGGTTGGATGTCGACATGTCGTTTGCGGAAATGCGGCTGATCCCGAGGAGCAATTTCCTGGAGCAGAAATACCCCATACCACTCAATAATGGTAAAGGACCGTGGACCTGGGAGGGATTCTACGTCTGGAGCGATGCGCAAGCGTCTGCTGAGCTGATCCATCCCAATCTGGTCACGCGTTACGGCAATTTCGAATGGACGCTCGACCAGGCCCACTTCCTACTCGAACCGACCGCGACGGACGGCCAGTTTCGCGTCCACCTTGATACCGAGACGCCGGGCTTCGAAACGTTTCTAGCCCAGATCGACGGGGGCGAACCGTCATCCGTTGCGGCAATCTTCCCTTGGAAACTGCACCCTGGACGGAATCGCCTGAAGGTGTGGCCCCGCAACAACGCCGGGCGCAACGGGATTGCCAGTTGGGTTGAGCTCGAGATGCCCGGGAAGTGATTTCGATCCGCGGACGAAAGAACCGGTTTCACGCAAAGGCGCAAAGGACGCCAAGGCCGCAAAGCGGAAACCCAGTTCTTGTGCTTTTCTTCTTTGCGAGCTTAGCGTCCGTTGCGCCTTTGCGTGAAACCGGTGTTTGTGCCTACTCCACCGGCGGAATGCGCACCAAATCCACCCGCCGTTGTTTGCCTGGGATGTCGGCGAGGCAATAAACCGCGCCGTCTTTCCCGACCGCAATCGAGTTGACAAGCCCGGGCCGCGCGCCGTTGCTGAAGAAGACCGCTCCGTGGTCAGTGTATCTCGCGGCGGGAATATCGTAGGTGATCAGGTGCAAGTCCTCGAGTTGATCTCCCCCTGGCCCACGCTTCACTGCGCGCTTCCCATTTTGGACGATTGCGCCTTCCTCGAGATAATAGAGCGTGTGCCCGTCCGGCCCCAAAGATAAGCTGAGATAACCGTAGTGAAACTCGTCGTACATGCCGCTGCGCCGGGTAGCCACTGAGGCAAGGCGTTCGAGCACGTCCACTCGCTCTGCGCGCGGATCGAAGCGGAGCAGATAGGAGGAGCGGCCGTGCACTGCATACACGGCATTTTCCGGAGCGTACCAGAGCGCCTGCCGCCAGCCATAGCCAAAGTCTTGCCCCGTTATGGGATTCCAGGTTCCCAGATAATCTTTCCGCAGGTTGTCGCCTTGAACAGTCTCAATCGCATCGCGATCGTAGCGGTAGCGCAGGATGTCGCCGTCGGCATTAGTGAGGTAGACGGAGCCGTCTCGCGGGTCGATGGGCAGCGCCCGGCAGATCACCCGCTTGGTGGGGTGGCCGCCCTCCCCATCTCTGTAGAGCGGGCCGAGGTTCTTCAGTTGCCCTGACTTCAGGTCATAGCGCAGGAAATAACCGGAAGGCCAGGTGAGGCCATACATCCGTCCGCGCTGCGCATCCATGTTCATCGAAATGATCCCTTGGCCTTCGGGTGCTTTGGCAAAGTTCTCGAACTTTCCGGCAGCCATATCATAGGCTAGAAAGTGCCCACCGGGATACGGCTTGTAGCCGGGCGGGGGCGGCGCCATGGATTCCAGATCATTCTGCACGCTGTACCAGTCGACGTGGGTCGCGAAGTAAAGCTTTCCGTTGCTTTCAACGAAGCTGACGTGGCTTTTGCCCTGGGGCACGGCTTTCAGCCCTTTTTCCCCCGATGCCTCGGTCAGGTCGCCCAGGTGCGTGATCTTGTCCGCGGCGGGATCGTACGAATACATCTGCCCGCCCGTGTCGATGTTTTCGGCGCAGAGGACGTAATAGATCTTGCCGTCGCTCGCAGCCAACATCCCGTTGAAGGTTCCGTTCGATAACTCGAACCCGGAGTCGAAGCTGCGGGCTGTCAGATGCTTGACTTCCTGCGCTCGCAGGGCAGGGCCGCGACAGAAGGCGCCGAGCGCCAGAACAAAAATCACCACACCCCACCTTCCGGGCAAGGGAGTGTTTCCTCTGACCATATGAATTCCTCCAAAAGCGCTCGTCGGTATCCACGTCGAGCGGCGGACAATTCTACCATCAGTCGGGGCCTGCGTCTTCCCGTTCTGCAGCCAAAAAACCGCACAGCGACATTGTGTCTCTTGACAAATGCATTAAGATAGGCTAGTATACTGAGCTGAAGGCGGCTGCGGATTCGCGGCCTTCAGGAAAGGATCTGCGGGAATCGACGGAACAAAGCGAGAATGTCTACGAATACAAAGGAACGCAGCGGGAAGAGATGTAGGGGCGGTTCGCGAACAGCCCCTATGCCTGTCCAGAACGAAAACGTCGGCGTGGGCAGATCAGAGGCGCAGAAATCGGGGGAACAAAGCGAGAATGTCTATGAAAACAAAGGAACATGGCGGGCAGGGATGTAGGGGCGGTTCGCGAACCGCCCCTACGCCGGAGCTCAGGAAATCGAGGAAATCTCGATGAAAGCAATCGTCTACGACAAGTATGGCCCGCCCGAGGTTCTCAAATGTGAAGAAATCGACAAGCCAAGCCCTGGGGAAGGCGAGGTTCTGATAAAAGTCCACGCGGCTTCCATGAACCCCTATGACTGGCATTTCATGAGGGGGTTGCCGTATTTCATCCGGCTGATGGCCGGTCTCGCCAAACCGAAGGAGAGAAGGCTAGGCGTGGATGGGGCAGGCTATGTGGAGGCAGTCGGCAGAAACGTAACGCTCTTCAAGGCGGGCGACACGGTATTCGGAGCGTGCCGGGGCGCGTTTGGCGAGTACGCCTGTGCGTCCGAGCGAGCCTTGGCCAGGAAGCCGGACAATGTGTCGTTTGAGCAGGCAGCGTCTGTGCCTATCGCCGGGCTCACCGCCTTGCAGGGTCTTCGCGATAAGGGAAAGATTCAGCCCGGATCGAAGGTTCTGGTCAATGGGGCGTCGGGAGGCGTGGGCACATTCGCGGTGCAGATCGCCAAGTCCTTCGGCGCAGAAGTGACCGGGGTGTGCAGCACGAGGAAGGTAAAGATGGTGCGGTCCATCGGCGCAGACGAGGTCATAGATTACACGCAAGAGGATTTTACCAGGCGTGGGCGACGTTACGACTTGATCTTTGACTGCATTGGGAACCACTCGCTCGCGGAATACCGGCGCGTCATGAATCCGAAGGGGATATTTGTCGGAGTGGGGGGTGCGACAGGGCGATGGATGTTAGGGCTCATTGTCCGCTCGACCGCTGCCCTCCTCTCCTCGCCCTTCACGAGCCAGAAGTTCGCTGGGTTCATGGCGAAACCGGGCATAGAGGACCTGACCACTCTCGCGGAGTTCGTGGCAACCGGAAAGGTGACGCCGGTCATCGACCGGCGTTATGGACTAAATGACGTCCCCGAGGCCATCCGGTACCTCGAAACCGGGCACGTTAGTGGTAAAGTGGTAATAGCGTTGCAGGACTGATCAAGATGTGTGCGCCGACTCCCGAACCCTCGGATGTTCACCTCTCGTCGCTAGGGCCTTGCCTGCGCGACCTTGGCGTTCTTTGCGCTTCTGCGTGAAACCACCTGTTGGATTGCGTCCGGACGTAGGCGGCGCCCGGGGGCGACCGAGCATCAGTTAGCAAGATGAGCGAAGACGCCAAACAACCCGAAGCCAGCCGTAACGTGGCTCCAGCCTCGTCGCCGGAATCTGCAGGCCTCGTGTTCGACATCCAGCGCTATGCCTTGCACGACGGCCCGGGCATCCGGACCACAGTTTTTTTCAAAGGCTGTCCGCTGTCTTGCTGGTGGTGCCACAATCCGGAGGGACAGCGTCCCCAGCCTGAGCTCATGTCCTTTCAGAACCGCTGCCTGGTTTGCGGAGAATGCGTCAAGATATGTCCCCATGGGGCAGTGCATTGCCTGAATGGCGAAATTCACACCGCTCCGACGTGCCAGGTGTGCGGGAACTGTGCCGAAGCGTGTCCTACCGGGGCACGAAAAGTGGCGGGACGCCGGATGACGGTTTGGGAAGTGATGAGTGAAATAGAGAAAGACCTGATCTTCTGGGATCAATCCGGCGGCGGCGTCACTTTCTCCGGCGGCGAGCCCCTTGCGCAGCCGCGATTTCTCGAGGCGCTTCTCGACGCGTGCCGCGCGAAACGCATTCACACCGTGGTCGAGACCTGCGGCCTGGCCAGGCAGGACGTGGTTCTCGAGCTCAGTGACAAGGCAGGCCTATTCCTATACGATCTGAAGATCCTCGATCCGGAAAAACACAAGAAGTATACGGGCGTCTCCAATGACTCGATTCTCGCGAATCTGGAGGCGCTGGCGGAAAGAAAAAGGCGGGTGGTAGTTCGTTACCCGATTATCCCCTTCATCAACGACGACGGAGGGAATGTCCGGCAGATGGTTGCCTTGCTCTCCCGGCTTCGTCTGTGGCAGATTCATCTCCTGCCCTACCATGAGACTGGAACCGAAAAGTACAAGCGGCTGGGTTTGGGCTTGCGTCTGGAAGACGTCAAGGCCCCTCCGGCCAGCTTGATGAAGAGAATCGCCGGAGAGTTCGAGCGGGCAGGCATCAAAGTGAAAGTGGGTGGCTGATCATGAACGAACGAGTAGCGAGATTGCGCCAGAAAAGCCTCGAGGCTGAGCCCGTGCTGTCTCTCGAGCGGGCGGCATTGATAACAGAATTCTACCGGGATTCCCGCACCGCCTCGGTCCCTCTGCTGCGCGCGCAGGCGCTTCGGCACTTAATGGATAATAAGAATATCTATATTGGCAGCGAAGAGCTGATTGTGGGCGAGCGCGGCCCGGCCCCCAAGGCGACTCCAACCTATCCGGAGCTTTGCTGCCACAGCATGGAAGACCTCGACATTCTGAATTCACGTCCCAAGATCTCGTATCACGTGGACGGCGAAGCCAGTACGATCCAGTGCGAGCAGATCATCCCCTACTGGCAGGGCCGTTCGATTCGCGATCTCATATTCCGCGAGATGTCCGAGGAATGGAAAGATGCTTACGAGGCCGGCATCTACACGGAATTCATGGAGCAGCGTGCACCGGGCCACACCGCGCTGGGAGACGTTATCTATCGCAAGGGTCTCCTTGACCTGAAATCAGATGTTGCGGAGAGTCTCCGCCGCCTGGACTTCCTGAACGATCCCGAGGCTTTCCTCAAGCAGGAAGAGCTCAAAGCGATGGCGACGGCGGCCGATGCGGTGATTCGATTTGCGGAACGCCACGCGGAGCAAGCCGGGGAGATGGCGAGCCGGGAATCGAACCACGAGCGCCGCGCTGAACTCGAGAAGATCGCGGAGGTCTGCCGGTATGTGCCGGCGCACGCCCCGCGAGATTTCTGGGAGGCTTTGCAATCTTACTGGTTCATCCACCTGGGCGTCATCAGCGAACTGAACACCTGGGATTCCTTCTGCCCGGGCCGGCTTGACCAGCATCTTGCGCCCTTCTACGAGAAGGGGCTTGCGGACGGCACACTCACGCGCGAGAAGGCCAAGGAACTGCTCGAGTGCTTCTGGGTGAAATTCAATAACCAGCCCGCGCCGCCCAAGGTGGGCGTGACGGCGGCCGAGAGCGGAACGTACACTGATTTTGCCAACATCAATAACGGCGGCCTGAAGGCGGACGGCTCGGACGGCGTCAGCGAGGTGACGTACCTCATCCTGGAAGTGATTGACGAGATGCGCCTGCTCCAGCCGTCCTCGAATCTGCAGTTGAGCAAGAAGAGTCCGGAGCGCTTCCTGAAGCGCGGCCTCGAGATTG
>Ga0187852_1003618_pt1 | contig 11163 bp, 12 predicted proteins | sample June2016WEW_6_40_FD_134511 | JGI IMG/M metagenome (GOLD analysis project Ga0187852, IMG submission 134511) | Peatland microbial communities from SPRUCE experiment site at the Marcell Experimental Forest, Minnesota, USA - June2016WEW_6_40 | ecosystem: Environmental > Terrestrial > Soil > Wetlands...
CTGCTGGCCCCCGTTGGAGGAAGACGGCGAGGAACCCGGCGTCTCGCTGGCGCCGATTCCCGGCGTGATGGGCCCTTCTGTACCCGGCAGCGCCGCGGGCGCCTGCGGGGTCGGAGCATCCGGCACGGAGGTCTGCTGTTGGGCCCGGATTCCCGGTCCCAGTCCAAACCCGGCAAGCGCTGCCAGCACAATGGCCCTTGTCGCAACGTTCACAGCGTTTCCATCCTCCCCGAAACCTATCGGCAGATGCGTCCAGCGCGTGAAAACCCTTGAACCGGCCGCACCTGACAGAGTATCAGACGCAGCAGAAGCCTGCGGGTTGCCTGTCAGCCCGCAAACAATCCATGTATGCTCTCCTGAGAGTTCCTTCTTCGTCTAACGGATCAGCATGCGGCTCCGCGATGGCATTTTGTCGCTGGCGGTTGGCCTGCCGGCTTTGGCCGTGGCAGGATGGGCCCAGCTTGCGCCTTCGCCCGACGCGTCCCCGGTCAGCACCGCTCCCGCCCCGCCGCCCGACGAAACTCCCGTAGCCAGCTTCAAGGTGAATGTGAACCTGGTGGACCTGTTTTTTACCGTCAAGGACAAGAACGGCAACCTGGTGCCGCACCTGAATCAGCAGAACTGCTCGGTCGACGAAAACAAGGCGCCGCAAACCCTCAAGAGCTTTGTGGCCGAGACCGACCAGCCGCTCACGCTAGGCATTCTCCTCGATACCTCCGGCAGCCAATACCGTCTATTGCCCATGGAACAGGGCGCGGCCGGCCAGTTCATCCAGCAGGTTCTGCGCGCCAAGGACGAAGCTTTCTTGGTCTCCTTCGATGTGAATGTCGATATCCTGCAGGACTACACCAACAGCCCGCGGCTGCTGACCCACGCCTTAAGCAAGGCCGAGATCAACACCGCCGGCGGCAACGGGTCGGGCATCCCCGGCCTGGGCGGAGGCACGGTGCCGACCATTGGCGACCCCAAGGGCACCCTGCTCTACGACGCCATCTACCTCGCCGCCAACGAAAAGATGAACCAGGAGACCGGCCGCAAGGCCATGATCGTCCTGACCGACGGCGAAGATGAGGGCAGCCGCATGAAGATCGGCGACGCCATCGCCGCGGCCGAAAAGAACAACGTCATCGTTTACGTGATTCTGCTCGCCGACCGCGCCATGTACTGGGAGCAGGGCGAAGGCTACTACGGCTACTCGCCGGCCAAACGCATCTCCGACGAAACCGGCGGCAGGATCATCGACGTGGGCAACAACGGTAATAAGCTTGAGGCCGCTTTCCAGCAGATCCAGGACGAGCTGCGCACCCAGTACGTGGCCAGCTACACCCCCAACAACACCAATGCCGACGGCACTTTCCGCAAAGTAACCGTCAACTGCCACGGCGACCAGGGTCAGGAGCTGAAGGTGCAGGTGCGCAAAGGCTACTACGCGCCCTCTCCGGGAAACTAGCCTACATGATCGACGCCATCTCCGCTGGCGCGGCTTCTGATCTCTGACCCCCGTTCTCTGCCCCCTGATCTCTGTCTCGTTTTCGGACACCAGGTTACCTAAGTTGCGGGAACCCGTAATCTGGCGCAGAAGAGCGGCCTTCGTTAGCATCGGCAGCAATAGGAAAAACTTGAGGCCGCAGACGAAAAATTCGCAGCCTCAGGCATTCCCGCTCCGAGGTGCCTGTCATGACCGTTCATTGCGCCGCCCAGGATGGCTTCGAGATCAGCCCGCGTTTCCGTCAAACCGTGGAAGAACGAATCGCGCGTCTGGAGCGGGATGCCGCCGACGACGAGGCGCAGTTGGACCACCTCGATGACATCGATCACATCCGCCGGCACATGCGCCTGGTGGCCGCGCAACGCGCCGAGGCCCTGCGCATGAGAATCTTCCTCGACCGCGCCAAAACGCGCCTGCCCAGGCCGCTCATCCAGCTATAAGACAGTCCGGTTCACTCTCTTCGCGGTCACGTGTTTCAGCAGGCTCTTAGGCATCTCCCGGCACGCGCAGAATCTCTGGTGTCGCACATGCCAGTCGATTCTTTCCTTCAAGGTTGCCCTCTCGGGCATCTTATTCTTCGCGTGCCATTCCTTGTTCATGTAAGCTCCCCTAAAGGAGTTTTACCAGCCGCGCGAGGCCGCACTGCGGTGGGCATTCGCAGGTTAGCAGAGTGCGGCCGGTCTGGTGCCAAATGATTGCGAATCTCGATTACTTCGTCGTGGATGTCTTCACCAAAACTCCGCTGGCCGGAAATCCCCTGGCCGTCGTGCTGAACACCTGCGGGCTCGCGACAGACCGCATGCAGGCCATCGCGCGCGAGTTCAATCTCTCCGAGACCACGTTCATCGAGCGCCGGCCCGCCGTGGTGGAACGCGCCGAAGGCGTGCGCGTGCGTATCTTCACGGCGCGGGAGGAGCTGCCCTTCGCCGGCCATCCCACGCTGGGCACGGCCAGCGTGCTCCGCACCATCGCTCCCGAAGCCTTCGCGGACGACACCGTGACGCTGGCGCTCAACGTAGGGCCGGTGCCGGTGCGCTTCGAGCCGGACGCCGCGGACTCCGGAGCGATCTTCGCCGAAATGACGCAGAGAGAACCCGAGTTTGGCGCGGAACTCAATGCCGCGGACGTGGCTCCGCTGCTCGGCCTGCTCCGCGAAGACCTCGATCCAGCGTTGCCGCCGCAGGTGGTTTCCACGGGAACGCCATTTGCTATCGTCGTGCTGCGCTCGGTGGCGGCATTGCAACGTTTGAAGGTCGATCAAGAGAAGGCCACGCCGTGGCTCCGCGAACGCGGGGCAAGATGGTTTTATGTCCTTTCCAGGGATCCAAACCAAAGCCAGTGCCCCACGCAGTGGTGCGCGAGGATGCAGTTTTATGGCGGCGAAGATCCGGCCACGGGCTCGGCGGCAGGCTGCGCCATTAGCTACCTGGTGGCGCGCGGCGCCGCGCCTTCCGCGGTGCGCGTGCACGTCCGTCAGGGTGTCGAGATCGGCCGCCCGAGCGATCTGTTTCTCTCCGCAAAAAAAGATTGGACGAGGGTCTGGGATGTGCGCGTGGCGGGCAGCACAGTTCTTGTGGCAAAAGGACAGCTTTTCCTGCCGTGATGCACACGCTTTCAACAGAAATTCATCATCGCAAGTTGCTGTGCGCGCGAGATCTATCGGTTTTCCACCTGTTTCACGCGGATTTTCACCCCAATCTTCGCCTGTCTTTCCCTCTATGCACAAACCTCCGCACCCCGTACTCTTCCGTTTCGTTGCAGAGATTTCTCCGGCGCGCTTTCGAAATCTCGCAGGCGCGCCAAAACGCTGAACATTCGACCGCGAAAGAAGGCTGACCCGCAGAGGAACGCGAACCGGTTGCCCATAGCGCATGCGAGCGCCCCACAGGGGTTGCGGCTGACGCGCGGGGCAGGCGCGTAGCGCGGCCCAAAGCCAAACCGTCAGTCCGAGTTCCCGGCCAAGGGTCAATCTGCGGCCACACTAATCCGCGTCGCGCGCGGCACCGGAGTTGTGTTGCCTTGAACCAACTGTGAAGTTTGCAGTAAGGAGCGAATCCCCACACCATGCGTCCCAAAAAGGTACTCCTCTGTGTAGACGATAACGAACAGGAACTGTCCGTCACCAAGTTCATGCTCGAGACCAACGGCTATCGCGTTCTGGCCGCCGCCAACGGCCAGGAGGCCATCGCCATCTTTGCCTCGGCGCCCCAGATCGACCTGGTGCTGGCCGACACCACGATGCCGCAGATGAGCGGAGGCCAGCTTGTGGAGCGCCTGAAACGCATGAGAAGCTACGTGCCCATGATGCTGCTGGGCGATGGGCAGGGGGCAAGCGCCGAGATTCACGTGGCTGACGCCATGATTGCCCGGAAAAACTGCTCCACTCAGGAGCTGTTGGAGCGCATCAAGGTGATGAGCGCGCGCAAACGCGGTCCCCGCAAAGGCGCGCAACGCGTCACGCAGGTCAACGAACTGGCCGCCGCGTCGTAAAGACAGGGAGTAGCCAATAGGGTGTAGGGAATAGAGGACCGCGATCGGCGGTAAGCAGTCCGGCTGGCCATACGGCCCTCATTTCCTGACCCTGTTTTCTACTCCCTACTCCCTATTGGCTACTCCCTGTATTTCTCCTCTTGACGATGGTGCCGCGCAATGGGCATACTCGGCTTCGTGTCCCCAGGCTGGCGGTCGCGATCCGCCGCCGTTTGAAAGTAGGCCCTTATGGACCTGATCGTTTTACGTCTTCTTTTTGTCATTCTGTTTGCCACGGTTTGTTATTTCCTCCGCCCGTTCGGCATCCAGACCGGTTGGGAAGGCGCGGCGATAGGGGCGGTCGCCGCCGGCGCGGTGATCGTCTTCGAGCTGCGCGTGCGCGCACTCACGTTGCGGCGCTTGATCGGCGCCGTTGTCGGCAGCGTGCTTGGCATCTTCGGCGCGGCGCTCTTTTGTCTCGTGCTGCGTTCCGCGCCGCTCGCTGAAGCCAACTCCGCGGCCCTGCAAATCTTTGTCCTCCTCCTCATGACCTACGTCGGCTTGCTGGTGGGCGCGAACAAGGGCGATCTGCTGAACCCGTCGGCGCTCAATACCGTCTTTGCCAGCGACAAGCCCTCGCGCCGCAGCGCCAAGGTGCTGGATACCAGCGTGATCATCGACGGCCGCATCGCCGACATCGCCGAAGCGGGATTTATCGACGGCATGCTCGTGGTTCCGGAGTTTGTGCTGCGCGAGCTGCAGATAGTGGCCGACTCGACCGACGGCTCCAAGCGCCAGCGCGGCCGCCGCGGTCTGGATATGCTGCAGCGCATGCAGTCCAACGACAAGGTCCAGGTGCAAATTGTGCCCGACGATTTTCCCTCCATCCGCGAAGTGGACCTGAAGCTGCTCGAACTGGCCAAGAAGTGGGAGGCCAAGGTCGTCACCAACGACTTCAACCTGAACAAAGTGGCCCACCTGCATCACGTGGAAGTGCTCAACATCAACGACCTCGCCAACGCGCTCAAGCCTGTAGTTCTGCCCGGCGAACGCATGACGGTGCTGATCCTCAAGGAAGGCAAGGAGTACAACCAGGGCGTCGGCTACCTGGACGACGGCACCATGGTCGTCGTGGATCACGCGCGCAAGCTCATCGGCCGCTCGGTGCAGATCTCCGTGACCAGCGTGCTGCAAACCGCCAGCGGCAAAATGATCTTTGGCAAGATGGACGAGAACGGCAAGCAGGCCGAAGCATCATGAGCGGCGCGGCGCGGGTGTTTGCCATCGTGAGCCACCAGCCGGAGGTTTGCTCATGCCCTAAACGCGACTGTCCGCGTCATGGCAAATGCCAGCCGTGCAGGAACTACCACCTGAATGCCCGGCGACCGCGGCCACCCTACTGCGAGTGCAAGCCCGGCTTATGGCGGAGGTGGTTCGGCAAAGCGCCTCGCAATGCCAAGAAACCCACTTAATGCGGAAACAAGAATAATGCCTCCGTGGCCCATCTTTTTCCGCGTCTCTTGCGGAAAAGGTTGGGAGAGAACGCGCTTGATCGAGAGGCTGGATCAGGAACGGCGCAACCGCGCCGCGAGCCGCGGCTTCAACCCCGGCCACTCCGCAGCCACGATCGAGTAGCGATACGAATCCCTGGGCGCGACATCCGGGGCCATGCGGTGTGCCCGCAATACGCCTTCAAACTTTCCGCCGATGCGCTCGATGGCCGCTTGCGAGCGACGGTTGCGCGCGTCGGTGTGCAGGCAGACGCGCAGCACCTGCCAGACCTCGAAGGCGTGCGCGAGCATGAGGAGTTTCGCCTCGGTGTTAGCCGCGGTGCGCATGGCGTCGCGCGTGAGCCAGGTGTAGCCGATCTCGCAGACGTCGGGTCGCCAGCGGCCGTGGCGCGCGTGACCCTCGGGCCATGCCCAGCTTTCGATATCGAAGAATCGCGTCGACCCCAGAACCAGGCCGTCCGCATTGCGAACCGTCGCGAAAGCGACGGCCTTGCCCGCTTCGCGCCAGGCGAGCGCGGTCTCGATGTAGCGGGAGACCGCATCGCGCCCCATCGGGACTGCGCTCCACTGATAGAGCGACGGATCGACCGCGGCCGCGGCAACCAGGCCGTCCAGGTGCTTCATCGCGAGCGGTTCCAAACGCACGTGCGTCCCGGTCAGAGTGGGAGATTCGAGGGCCATGTTCAGGATCAGTTTAACGGGCCGGAGGCGCAATCCGGATGGAGTGCAAAATGTTGTCGAGGCTCGTGTGAATCAGCGCCATTTCGTGCGTGGTCAGGTCGCGGGGGAGATCTCTGCCGGACACACGCGAAGTGGCGACGGCAAGATCAAAGCGCAGGCAGGAGCCAGACGATGGAACGAACGTGGCGTAAATGTCCTCGTCGATTGCCGTGCTCGCGCCGCCGCTGCTTGCGGTTCCGTGCCAATAGGTCACGCCGTTGAGCGTAACCGGATCGGCTTCGGCCTCCCAGTTGCCGCGAGCCAGCCGATGGCAGGCCTCGGCTGAGTCGGCCGGGCGCGCATCGTAGGCGAATTCGACGCCGCTGAAGACGGTTCTTGGCCAGGAGCGGAGCCCGGGGAGGGTCTCGTTCGTGACCAGGCCGCGCAATCCCGTCGAGACCGAGCGGCCGTCCATGTAGGCAATGGCAAGAGCCGGGCCATTGGCGTTGGCGTCGACACGCGTAAAGCTCCAGCCGCTGGGAAAACGGAAGCTGACGCCGAAGGCCGGGTCGCTGAAGAGCATTTGAGAGCCCAAAACCGGCGTGACCGATTGCGCAAGAGTGGGCAATGCGGCAGCAAAGCAAACCAGGCAGGCAAAGATGCGCAAAATCGAGTGTGCGCGCATCACTCCATTATGCGCGACGCGCAACGGCTGCCTTGGGATTGCCCTGCGCCGGCCGGAATCGCGAACGGCTCTGCACCTGGCAGAGCCGTTCGCGTGAAAGAAGAGCATTTCTTAGAATGACGAGTTATTGCGCGGGCTTTTTCGCCTCGGCTGCGGGCTTTTCGGCGGGTGCCACAGCGGCCTTTGGCTTCCAGAATTCAGGATCGGCCTTGATCCAGTCTTCGCTCACATAGCTCTGTTTGGGATTTACGGTGAAGAGCTCGCTGTGCGAAGACTCGACCGCATCTCCGAACTTCTCATCGAGCTGGCGCATGCCCTCTTCGCCGCCAATGGCTTCCCTGAAGCTCTTGTCTTCCGAGTAAGCGAGATCGATGGCCGACATGGAAGGATCGCCGGTGATTGCGATGAAGGTGCCGTCGGGATCGCCAAAGGCAACTTCGTACATGCCCCAGTGAGCGCTGGTTCCCGCCTTCTCATGGGCATCCTTGACCATCTTCACCACTTCGCGCCATTCCTTCTGCTTGCCGGGCCGGACGTGGAAAACAGAAATCTGGTAGACGCGATGGTTCTGGAGGTCGCTGTGCGGATGGTAACTCAGGTCCTCGTCGTAGGTGAAGACCAACTGGTCGACTTCGTTCAGCAGCTCGCCGTCGGCCAGGCCGGCACGCTCGAAACCGGCCGAAAGAGCGGGGTTACCGTCCACGAGCTTGTTGTCCTTCTCCCACTCCGCAAACGAGTCGTAGTGGGTCATGAACAGAGCCCGCGACTTGCCGGACAACGAGTTCATGGCCACGTAGTGGACAGGAAACTTAGCGCGCGTTTCTGCGGCAATAAACGCACTCTCCGTCTTATCGTGCGCAGCTCCCCCCTTATAAGGCTTAGTGTATTCAACCGTGATTTGCAGAATCTTGGGAAGGGTCGAAGTTGATGGAGCGCTTTGCGCCGCGGTGAGTGTGCTGCCGGCAACCGCGAGAGACAGTCCCAGCAAAACGGGGCTGATGATCTTCATTTGTGGATTCCTCCTTGATATGCCCGGAGACGCGTTGCGGTGGGGAGCGGGAAAGGGAAGCGCAAGTTCTCCGAAGCTAAGCGATTATGCGTGGCGAGACTTCACAATGTAAAGAGGTTTCTGGAAATGAGCGCAGATGGGAAAGCGATCGCAATCGCGGCCGAGGCAGAAAAGACGGGGTTCCGTTCGCCATGTGCACGTCCGCCGGGACGCGGATTGGGGAGGCGGGCGCGGTCACAAACGAAATTGCGCGTGCGGCGCGGTTGTGCGAGATTGAAGAGAGAGAAAGCGCCCGCCGCCATTGCTTTTTTGAGACTGGAGCATAACTATGAAACCAAAATCCGGCGATGCTTCCATCGATCGGACGCTGGAGTTGGTGCGCGCCCACGGCTTCGATGTCGCTCCCGATGCCGGGGTCGCCGGTGGAGCGCTGGTGACGAAGCACGGCGTGGGAGCCGTGTTGGTGGCAGCGCCCGAGAGCGCGGACACAGAAGACGAGGCCGCTGCCTTCGCCGTGCATCCCGGCGTGCTGGTGCGGGGCGAGGTATCGCGGCTGCTGGACCGCGGCTACCAGAAGTTTCTTAAGACTTCCCAATGTGAGCTTCCCGCCTCGGCCAGCCAATTGCAGGCGATTCACGCGTTCAGCGAGGAGCTGAAGCAGCTGACCGGCGCCATCAGCCTGTACAACGAATCGCTGGGCACCACCAGCGACGTCTATCGCTACGACCGGCTGATGGGACGGGAGGATGCGCAGCCGGCGCCCGCACAGCCCCGGGAGTTGGCCAGCGGGCACTGATCCGCGCCGTCTACAGCTGTTCCAGAGTTGCTGCGCCCAGGAACCGAGTTGCCAAGTGGCGTTTTCCTTAAGAAAACGCCACCTTTCGATGAAGTCCACAGAGCACGCGAACTCTGGAACCGCTCTAAGAAAGTGCGATCAGGCCCCGGTTCCGGAGTAGGCGATGGGCGGGCCGGAGCAGACGATGGACGGAAATGAACACGAGGAGTGTTCCGCGAGCCAGGGGCAGGAGAGGCGCGCCCATCCACGCTACTCTATCGACGAAGATTCCGTGCTGATGCTCGTTAGTCACGGCATGCCTGTGAAGGCGCGCGTCGTCAATCTGAGCCTTGAGGGCTGCCGCGTCCGCACCTGCGAGAAATTCACCGGCAAGGCGGGAAGACCGGTCGAAATCTCCTTCAAAGTGAAAGGTTTCGCCTTCCGATTCAGCGGCGTCGTGCGCTGGAGCGACGGCCATCACATGGTCGGCATCCACTTTGAGAACATGATCCCCCGGCGCAAGGCCGAACTGATGGAGTTGATCGAGGAGATGTTGGCAGCTTCGGAAGCTCGGGCTGCCGGCCTGTTCGTTGCGGAACAGGAAGCCTCGGCGCCCGCTCTTCCGAAGGCCTCCAATTCCGTTGCAGCCAAGCCTGTTGCGCCGGAGCCAGTGAAAGCGAGCGCACCGCCTGTTGCGGCCAAAGCGATTGAACCTTCAGCCCCGCCGCGTCTCGAAGAAATCGCGACCCCGGCAGAAGCCGAGCCGCCGGCTCGCCGGCTCGCCACACCCCGCGACCGCCGCGCACAGGCTCGCCACGAGGTGGACACCTCTGCCGCCATCTTCCTGGTCAGAGTTGGGTCGGAGTTGCGGGGCCGCATTCTCGACCTCAGCCTGGGTGGTTGCCGCATCCGCACCGACGAGCACTTCCCAGTGGGCATCTACACACGCGTGGAGACGGAATTCCACCTCCAGGGTCTGCCTTTCCGGCTCGGCGGCGTCATTCAGGCCATCCACAACCGCGACACGGTGGGCATCCGCTTTCTCGATCTCAGCGAGCGCAAGAGGCAGCAGGTTTTGGATCTGATCGACGAGATCGAGCAGATGCGCGCCGCGATTCCGCATGAAGAAGATTCGTCTGCAGCGGAGCACAATCCAGCAGACCATTGCTGAACCGCGGCGCGTGCCTGCACAGGTTGCGTCTTCAGGCAGATCACCACGCAACAGTGGCGCGCCGCAAGCCGCGCACCGCGTTCGTGAGATAAACCGCATCGGCACGGCGCAGATCGTCGAGGATCAGCACACGCTCTTCGATCTCTGGCCGCACGGCGAGCAGATGCCGGCGATAGACGCCCCCGAGCAATCCACACTCCACCGGCGGCGTCGACCAGCGGCCGTCTTTCTCGACGAAAACGTTGCTGATGGCGCCTTCCGTCACTTCGCCGCGCAGATTCAGGAACAGCACATCGTCAAAACTCTCGCGCGCGGCCTGAGCCAACGCTTGAGCATAGAGCGGGCGATGCGTGGTTTTGTGGTAGAGCATCGCATCGGCGGGATCGGTGCGGTCTTTTGCGATGCATACACGCGCAGTTTTCTCGGGCGGGTCCGCCGCAGGGAGAGGCTCACTGTTGATCTCGATGTTGCCCTCCGCATCGAGAAGCAGCCGCACTCGCTGCGGCGAGCGCGGCGGCCGCTCTCCAAATTGCTTCGCGTGTTGTTCAAGCGCCGTCCGAACTGCGTCCGCGTCGCACGCAAAGCCGAAGTACTCTGCCGAATCGGCGAGACGGTCGAGGTGCAACCCCAAAAATGGATAGTTGTCGAGTGGGTTTGCGCCGTTCCAGAGCATGGTTTCGATGAGCGAGAAGCGCTCCGGCCGCCGCTCGGAACTCCGCGTGAGAAACTCCGCCTTGAGCAGGCACTCGCGGTATTCACTTGCCGCTTCGGAGTCGATGACAATGCCGCTGCCGGCGCCCACGGTTCCACGTATATCGCCGCCGCGCCCTCCTTCGAGCTCGAGCGTGCGAATGGCCACGTTGAAAACCGTTTCGCGCGGCGAAAAGAAACCGATGGCGCCCGTATACACGCCGCGCGGCTCATCCTCCAACCAGGCCAGCAGCTGCATGGCCCGCACTTTGGGCGCGCCCGTCACCGAGCCTGAGGGAAAGAGCGCGCGAAAAATCTCGTAAAACCCCGCTTCGGACCGCACCTCCGCGCGCACCGTCGAAGTCATCTGCCAGAGCGTGGGATAACGCTCGGCCGCGAAGAGCTGCTCCGCGCGCACGCTTCCCGTTTGGGCCACGCGGCCCAGGTCGTTGCGCAGCAGGTCGACGATCATGACGTTTTCGCTGCGGTTTTTGGGGTCGTTGCGCAGCCATTCGGCGATCTCGCGGTCTTCGCGCGTGGTGCGCCCGCGAGGCGCGGTGCCTTTCATAGGGCGCGTGACGATGCGACGGGCCGGGCCATGATTCTCCATGCGGAAAAACAGTTCCGGCGAGAACGACTGGATGAATCGCCCCCGCTCCCAATGCAAGAATGCGCCGTAGTCGACCGGCTGGCGCGCGCGCAGC